>OJRT01000761.1_pt1 | contig 14574 bp, 10 predicted proteins | sample 1599281 | NCBI WGS metagenome assembly OJRT01 (sample SAMN03922458, study PRJEB24848) | human gut metagenome | isolation source: stool sample | host: Homo sapiens | place: Germany | collected 2009-11 | reverse complement strand
CCATAAGAGACTTGATCAGTTCGCTTGCCCCGTTTCCGACAACCATCTGATCCTTATGTAATCCGAAATCCTTTGCAGCGATCAGGCTGTTTACACTCATTCCGGAAGGATACTCCGTCAAAAGTGTCTCAAAATTGCTCTTCATTTCATCAATAAGCTTACGGCAGGGGAAGTACGGATTCACAAGATAACAGAAGTCCAACAATTTAGGATATCTCCAATATCCGCCATAGCGGCTCTGCATTCTCTTCAAACGTTCTTCCTTCGTGGCAAACAAGGTCTCTGCGATGTCCAGATCCTGCACATCATCTATTTCATACCATTTTTCTCCATTCAGCTTAACAGCCTTGATCTGAGGATCATCCAGGAATGTAATGACCTTCAGCACCTGTTCGTAATATTCATTTGTTCCAAGTGCCTTACAATATGCTTCCAAAAACGGAACATAATGCTTCTGGGAGAATTCTTTACTGAACTTATATAAATTTACCGTTTTATAGTATTCATCTGTCTTGCTAAAATCAAATTCTCTCTTACTCAAAAAAGCTGTAATATTGTCATCTTCATCCAGCGTAACACAGGTTCCGTCCATCCAACTCTCAAACTTATCCACCAGTGTCAGAGACGGATACGGATGATCTACCAGTTTACGGATCACGGCTTCTTCATAGACAAGATCAGATTCCAACAACAGGGTGTCATCCTCTACAAGTTTTTCCTTGGCAAGATATAAGGAATAGATATTGTTGGTCTTATAATAGACATCATTATCAATAAACTCTAACGGGGTTTTGATATTTAAGCTTTCGACATAGCTTTTCAGTTTCTGCCCTTCATAGCCGATGACAAACACAATGCGCTTAAGCCCAAGCTTTTCTAAATGTCCCAGTGTCTTTTCTATCATGGTGACACCGTTTACTTCGACCATACATTTGGTGGCATTGCTTGTTAATTCCTTTAACCTTTTTCCCATTCCCGCTGCTAAAATAATAGCCTGCATACTCATTCTTTCCTTCTTTTCATTTGCTTGTTTTATTTATCTGTCTCCCCTTGTATTCTTATCGATTAAATTCTCTTCCGGTAAGAACCATTGTGTCTCTGTTGAACGCATGTCCTGTCTGCAGGTATTCCGTTATATGATCTTCGTCCAGGAAAGAATACTTCAGGAAACGGCGTTCTCTCACATCTCCTTCTTTCCAGTCAAATGCAGCTTCACTCTGCTGTCCGTCCAACAGGCGCAAATATGCCTCCTGCAGATCTGCAAAGCTGACCGGTGCCTGTGATATCTGCATCGTGTCGTGGCTTTCACTGCGACCCTTTATCATTAACAGCGGGCACTGTCTCATCCAGGCTTCGTCTCCGGATTCTTCCAGGCTGCCGTTATATCCATGGTCTGCCATGATAATAAGTACTGTATTATCATAAGCTCCACTTTCGCGTAGCTTTTCCACATAATCTGCTGCCTCCAGCATTACAGCTTCCACGCTCATTTCAAAGGTTCCCTCATGTTCATCAATGATATTCATATTCTTATCATAGATGAAGGGAACATGCGCTCCATCCAGATGGAAAAATTTGAATTTAGGATTTGAATTCTCGGTTGTAATTCCTACGGTGTCCAGATGCCCCTTAAACTGATAATCCGATGTGGTGAAGCTATAATTTTCACCTGTATTTTCCACTCTGACCAATTCATCAAAAGCCGCGGGTTTGAAAATACACTTTTTCTTCAATTCAAACGGTGCATACCTGAAGCCTATCAGTTTTAATAAAGGTTTGGCAAATTTCGTATAAGAGCTCATTTTAAAATCAACTCTGTACACATTGCTGAACATCTTGGCAATATCGTCATTCATGTACAACTCAGTATCGCAGAGTTCCATGTTGTAGCCCTTCTCCTGTAAAGCATTAAATAACGGTGATACCTCATACATATTGCGCATGTAATCCATCGAACGGCTCATCGTTTTCATACCAGTCTCCGGATAAGATAAAGGGAATTGAGCGTTTTGTACAGGAATAAGCTCCAACAGTATTTTCAAAATAAGTAAAGTCCTGAAAGTCTTTGTTGTATTCCGGATGATCTTCCAGCAACTTTGAAAATGTTCTGGCATCTACTGTATCCAATAATAAGATCACAAAATTCTGATCGTCCGACATTACAAACTCTTTGTCCGCGCCGATCTGATAATGCGCTTTTTCCTGCAATACGCCACTGGTAAGTGTAACACTCACCGCTGTCACAAGCAGCATCAGAGTAAGGCATGTGCTAAGATACATGACTGCCTTCGTAAACAATTCCTTTTTCAGGAATATGCACATAGCAGCCGTAATAACCGCCACGACTGTCCAAAGGATAATCCCTTCTGTTCTCAAAGCAGTATAGTTACCCCAATCGATCGTAGATCCATCCAGCGGCGGAAGATTTTTGACCATAAAGTTACCCTGGACATAGGTACAAATCAATGCAATAAATCCACCTGCCAGTCCTATCCGGTATGCGACAGGATGTATCAGCCATAACACAATATATGCCAGACTCATAACAGCCACGCAGACTGCAAATAACCCCAATGCCGCAGTAAACAATATTCCAAAGTCAAACCAAAATTCATCCGCATTGCTACAATACAAATCTATCGGTGCATATAAAAAGACTAAAAAGCCAACAGCAACTGACAAAACAATGCCCGGCAGTAATTGTTTCTTATCCCGTTTTTTCATTTCTGAATATTTCTCCTGCTTACTTGTCCTGCTTGTCCTCTGTCTGATCCAGCATGATATCGTCGGACTCTACTTCTTTGTTTCTGTTCTCATCAATACCAAGGCTCTTGTCGATCTTCTTTTTTGCCTTTCTCCAGTAAATACCGGCTGCTGCGCCCACTGCGATCACTACTCCGGCTACTGCCTGAATCGCATAGTTCATAACCGAAGGATCGATATAAGCATCGGCTGTTCCGGAGAACAGTACTGCGAATGCTGCTGCAAAAAATGTTACCTGTACGATTTTGCTTAATTTCTTCATAATTTTACTTACCTCTTTCTTTTACTTTTTATTTATTTGTAATTTCTGTTTTACAGCTTATTGTTCTTTTGCTTTTTTGATCTGTTCCTGCACTGCCTGTACGATGTATTTCGCACCTACCTCGGCACTGTTGCCCAGGTTGTATACATACTCTTCTACAATTTTTTCAATTTTATCATGATAAGCATCTTTTTGCTCCAGCAGATTTCTGACCTTACTTTCGGTCTCCTCTGTCTTCGCAGGATCCAGGCGGTCTCCGATGACATCACGCATCCAGATATTGATAGGTACAGTGTCGATCTTCTGATACTCCGGATTCATGACCTTCATGGGAGTATCCACGAATAATACCGGCTTGTTCGTCGTAAAAGCATACTCATAAGCGATACCGGACCAGTCGGTCACCAGCAGGTCTGCCTCAAATACCGTGCTGTTGGATGAAAAATCGGTCTGGATCTCAATATCCGGATTATTCGCATAACGCTCTTTCAGGCGGTCCATCTTGTCCTGCTGTAAGCGTACCTGCTGGGGATGAGGACGCACTACCACTTCATAGCCCTTATCTGCCAGATCATCCAGCATACCTTCGAGACAGCTGTCCACAATGTTGTCCTTCTGCCAGGAGGGCGCGATGAGAATATGCTTTTTCTCATGAGGTGTCTTGTCTGCCTTCCTGTAATCTTCGATCATGCGGTCTAACAGACAATATCCCCAATCAATCAGCTTCTTGGGTGGCAGACCGTAGGCTTCCTCTGTTTTGCGGATCTCCTCGGTATGATGTTTACCGACACAATATACTGTATCGTAATGATCCATGGATCCGGTACGCATGGTCATATTCAGGCTGTCCATGCCATGTGGGATGTAGATATATTCAATATCTTTTCTCACATAGCTGCGCTTGATATGAAAATTCTCAATATCCGGCATGGTCATAACAACCACATCCGCATCCATCTTCATCATCAGAGTGATCAGCTTCTTCTCCCCGATATAATAGGCACGGATCTTGTTCTCTTTTTCTTCCAGTGCGAAGATCTGATCCTCAGGGTCACTGGTAATATAATGAATGGTCAGATTCGTATGGGCTAACAGCCATTCAATGATTCCCTGATAATATTTATAGAAGCCACTGCTCTCGGAATAAAATACCAGATGCTTATTCACCACCGAGAAGAAACGCTTGAAGTCCTTCTTCTCTCTCTTGGCATAAGGATTTCTCGCAAAAGGCTTTTTCCTGCCACCGATAGACTGTAATTCATCCAGTTCCTGTTTGCTGGCCTCCAGTGCTTCGTAATCCACATAGTCTTTTGGATTAATGGCCCAGTTTAACAGATACTGCTGTAAGATTGCAAACAGATTGCTGGCGATCCAGTACAATGCCACACCTGCAGGAACAAACCAGCCCAGATATAGGGAAAGTCCTACGGAAAATGCCATCATACCGTATTTGTTCAGTTTGGACTGTTCTGCCTGAATGACATTGGCCGCATTCTGCGCCACACATAACAACCATGCGGATACTCCCGCTGCGATGGGCACAATAATATCAATGCCACCCACTTCGGATGGTACCCAGCTCAAGTTAATACCGCAGAAATCCAAAGATATGCTCTCTACCTGCTGTAATACAGAAGCGATATCCACACCGGCAAGACTGCTCTGTAATGCTGCAAACTGCTCTGCGTAGTTGCCACTCTTGATCATTTCGACTACCGTAAGCTGAACGGAAGAGCTCTCCGGATGCACCCCTGCCAGACTGATCGCCAGCCCATTAAATGCAGTGATCACATTCTGAGACATATGCAGCAGATAATCCAGGGGATGATAGATAACCTCCACCAGTCCCATCAGCAGAATGATCTGAACCGCCAGGGGAATTAAAGATGCCAAAGGATTGTACTTCTCTCTCTTGAATATTTGGGACTGTTCGTCTGCGATCCGGTCCGCATCACCGAAATGTTTTGCTTTGATCCGGTTGATCTCGGGCTGCATTTTTACCATTTTAATGGAATTCTTCTGTACCCATACTGACACCGGTAAAAGAACGATCTTACTGATCAGAGTGAACAGAATAATAGCAAGGCCGTAATTATGTAGCAGATAATAGCAAAAGTACATAACGTATCCTAACGCATCTGAAAGTATTCGCATGAGATCTTTCTCCTTTTAGTCAATATTACTAATTATAAACATAATCCTGCTTTTTTTCAACCTTATGTTCAAAACAGGCAGAAAAAAACAGGCAGTATCTGCTGTTCGTAGAACAGAAATAACCGCCTGTCTGATATTTTATTCCTCTGTGGGTTTCTCATAATATGCGAAATCGTTCTTGCCGTTCTTTTTCACCTTATACATGGCATCATCCGCGCATACGATCAGCTGTTCCAGATTATCGGTGTCCTTGGGATAGCTTGCAATACCGATGCTGCCGCCGATCCGTCGTTTCGTTCCGCAGAGTGTCACATCTTTGGCAAATACCTGACGACACTGGTACGCCGTCTTCTCCACCAGCATGCTCTGACTGCTGCGAAGGATCAGGATGAATTCATCTCCAGCGAACCGATAAGAGGTAAGTATCTGGGACTGCATGTCCTTCAGCCGGTTGGCTACCTGCTGCAGTGCCTCATCTCCCGCTGTGTGTCCGTAAGTATCGTTGATCTTCTTAAAATTATCGATATCCAGCATCATGACCGTACAGGGAATCCGGGCTCCGATCAGCTGTTCCAGATCCTTCATGAACTTGCTGCGGTTCGGAAGTCCCGTCAGGAAGTCATGCTGGGATGCCAATTCCATGATCGCACGTGCCTGCTCCAGTTCCTGTAACAGCTTTCGTCTGCGGTAATTATCGAAGCACACCCAGCAGATAATAACATTAAGTGCAGCAATAAGGATAAGTGCCGGGATCAAAGCCTCACGGTTCCTGGCAAAAAAACCCTCCCGATGATTTACAAATTCGGTATCTTTCGGAAACTGTGATGCCTCCAGTCCGAACTTTCGCATGACATCTTCATCTACGCAATAAATGTTAGGGCTGTCCTTTACCACATTGATCTCTGCACTGTCGGTACCATTCGCGATATCCATGGCCATCTGTGCTGCGATCTCTCCGGACTTATACATGGATACTACATTACCACCCAGCAATCCGTCACCGATCCCGCCCTCCACCATACGGTACACCGGCACCTTGGAATAAGTCACGAGCATACGGATCGCCTGCGAACTGGTATACTGCTTGCCACTTCCATCATTTGACATTACAATGTAGATCAGTATGGTATTCTCATCCACCTTGCTGACTGCCTGCTGCAGCTTAGCGGTTGTCAGTTCGGAAGAATTGATCTCAGAGAATTCCAGTTCCGGATATTCTGCCTCGGCACTGTAAAAATTCTTACGCTCTGCCTCACCGGTCACAGAATCATCCAATATGGCCACTACTTTGTCTGCTGACGGATTTACCTTTAATGCCATATCGATATTTTTTTCCACTGACAGCTTCTCCAGGATCCCGGTTACCAGGGGATTCTTCGCTGCTTCCAGGGCATATTCCTCATCATTGACACCTTCAAAGACAATGGGGATACCATCAAACAGTTCCTCCCTGAATGCAATTGCATAACGGAGTGCGGCATCATCTCCCACGATCACGACATCATAGGGATCTGAATGATCCAGATGGTACTTCAGCATTTCGTCAAACATTGCTGCTGACTCTTTCGTCCGGAATCGCTTCGTATCCATGAATTCATAATCCACGGTGGTATTCTCGTCCACCCCCGCCTTGATTCCTTCGATCTGTGTCTGGACTGTATCCCATCCATAAGAATACGAGCTGATAAACAGTACCCGCTTTCCCTGATTCAGATTCTGTGCTTCTGCCGTTACTGACACCGTCCCAATAGTCCCAATGCCTATGAGAACAGCCAGCGCAAACAGCCATGCTTTCCACTTTCTCATATTCCTTCCCCCTAATTCCAACAGGTATGCTACCGGGGTCAAAAGTCCGAACCCAATACCACGATATGAGGAATTACATTGCTGGTACTATTGTACCACATTGTCTGTTGAAAGCAAAGAGCTTAATTTAATCTTGCGATAATACCTTCTTCTTTTTTCTCTTTCATTTTTCCGATAACGGTAGGGATTGCTCCGAGCGCCACAAACAGATACTGTAGAACCAGATTGCCTATGTAGCTTCCCATATCAATAATTTCTGCGGAAAGTGCCGCAGGGATCAGTCGATAACACTCGAACAGACTATAACCTGCTTCCGCACCGCCGCCCTGATTGAACAGAATGATCGCCCAGTCCACACGGTCTGCAAAATACGTCATAAGGATCATGATCACAGCGCTGATGACTACTGCCTTTTTGGTCAGTTTTCCGCCCAGCATCTCATATCCCTTCAGAACGCACACCGCCATGATCACACCGGATAATGCTGCTACATATCCCAACTGGCTTAAGATCAGAACACTGAGCATTCCCAACAGGGATCCTAACAGGGCACCTACAATACCGCCTACGATGTTTTCTTTCTTCTGCGCCTTCTGCTGTGCCTTCATTGCGATGTCACTGCGCATCTTCATCTCGCAGTCCGGACATAAATGATAGTATTCACTGCCCATTCTGAACGCTCCGGTCTCTACATTCTGACCGCACAGATCACAGCATGGACTGTAACTGTTTGTACGCAGGAATGTCGTTGTAGCTGCAAGTGCTTCGTTCAATGTATCCTTACATTTTTCCGCATTGGACTGTGCCTTCAGTGATACTCTGATATCCAGATTCTTCTGACCAAAACTTGCGATCTTCTTGCTGCTTTTCTGAAACCCTTTCACTGCCTGCTTGTCAAATGTCGACCCGTCAGCGCTTTTTGCCGCCGTATGCAGTACCATCATATACGGATATCTTGCATCGGGTGCATAGACGATAAAGTCAAACCCATCCCTTTCCCCATGAAACGAGTCATTGGTTTCATCATAACGCAATCCAGTTCCCATGGCAATCTGCTGATAATTTTCAATCTTCTTTTTCTGATTCATATTTCTCCTACTCCTTTGTAATAAAAAATTTGTAATTGCTCTAAAGCGTTACGAAAATCATACTTTTCCATTTTACACTTTACCGTGTTAACATGCAACCCTATTAGGAGTTTTTTCGCCGATTAACCTATTTGCTATAAAAAAACTGTAGGCACATCTGTGTAACCTACAGTTTTTGAACTTCCTTATAAATAGAACAAGGTAATCGAAATCACGCAAATACGGAATTTGCATTCCATCAGCACTTGATCTCAAGGTAACCTAACAGCTTGCTCATATCATACTCTTCCAGTACACCCAGATTGGAATCGTAGAATTTGCCATCGTAATGTACCAGGTAATGACAGAAACGTCCCATCTTTTCCATCATGATACAGCACTTCGGCAGTACAGCGGGTCTACCCTCGGTATATACGATGATGTCGGTATGGTCAATGCCGTAATAGTTCAGTGCAGAGATCACGCGGCCCATGGTAGCCTGCCACTCTCTGCAGTCCATAACGCTGATAACTTCCGCAATGGTAACACCTGCCAGCATTGCCACACATGCCTGGCCGCACAGACCGTCCTCGGGCTGGATGATCACATTCATGCTGTCGATCTTGCGGATCGGGTTCTCGAAGCTGTAAGGGCTGTTCTGGTCCATACGGATCAGGGAACCGTTAATATGCAACAGGATCTTGTGGGGCACACCCAGTTCTACCTTTACAGCAGCTTCATCGGTGATCACGATCTCGTAATTGCCCTTCTCCTTGGGATGAAGCTCGCACTCAATGATATTGTTATCCAGAACGATATCTCCCTTGATGCCTTCTCTCTGATGGCATACTTCCCATACATTAAAAGGAATCTGAATGGTGTATCCTGCATCCTTTTTCTCTACTTTAGATTCAAAAAAATATCTCATATTTCATTCCTCCGTTGCTTTTGCTGTTCCCGAATATTCTCTTAAAGAAAAAGATTTACGAAAGCGGTTACATTTTCTAATTTCCTTGATTCTAGCAAAAATTTCCGCCCTTGCAAAGAGCTTGTGGAAAAGTACTTAAAAAAAAACATCCTGTCAAAAAAATATCAAAAAAGCGCCCGTTTTAAAACAGACGCTTTTTATAAATCCAGTGCATTTAAAGCCCTAAAATTGCAGATGCAACGCGGAAATATACTAACAGTGACATTGCATCCACGATGGTGGTGATAAACGGACTTGCCATTACCGCCGGATCAAAGCCGAGACGCTTTGCCAGGATCGGCAGAAGGCATCCAATGATCATTGCGATCACTACCGCTGCTACCAGAGTCAGGCACACGGATGCTGCCACCAGCACCCCTACTTTATCCAATAACAGTAATTTTACAAAGTTCGCTGCGGAAAGTGTGATACCGCAGATCAGTGCCACGCGGATCTCCTTGAATACGACCTTCGGCACATCCCGGTATTCGATCTCATTCAGGGACAGTCCACGGATGACCGTAACGCTCGCCTGGCTTCCGGCATTTCCGCCGGTATCCATCAGCATGGGGATATATGCCACCAGTACCGCACACACACTCAGAGCATCTTCAAAAGAAGAAATGATGGCTCCGGTAAAGGTAGCTGACACCATCAGAAGAAGCAGCCAGGGAATACGCTTTTTGAAGGTCTCAAATACCCCGGTCTTCATATAAGGCTTATCGCTGGGCACGATAGCCGCCATTTTTTCCATATCCTCCGTGGTCTCTTCTTCGATGATATCCACAATATCGTCCACGGTGATAATACCTACCAGCCGGTTCTCATTGTCCACTACCGGCATGGCTGTAAAGTCGTATTTTTTGAACTGTCTGGCAACTTCCTCCTGGTCCATCAGCGTATTAATGGAGATGACATTTTCATGCATGATGTCACCGATGATCTCGTCGCCGTCCATGAGCAGCAGATACCGCAGAGCCACCGTTCCCACCAGTCTCCTCTGGGCATCTAAGACATAACAGATATTGATGGTCTCACTGTCGAGCCCCACCTTACGGATCCGCTCAATGGCCTGATTCACCGTCAGATTCTCCTTCAGGTCAACATATTCGACCGTCATGATACTTCCGGCGGAATCTTCCGGATAGCGCAGCAGATGATTGATATCTCTGCGCACATCGGGGCTTGCGTTGGTCAGAAGCTTTTTGACAATGTTGGCAGGCATCTCCTCCAGCAGATCGGCCGCATCGTCCGCCATCAGGTTGTTGATGATGTTCGTTGCTTCCTTATCTGACAGGGAGGTGATGATCTTCTGCTGATTGTCCATATCTAAATAGGAAAAAACGTCTGCCGCCAGGTCCTTGGGAAGGATACGGAAGACCTTTAACATCTCTTCCTCTTCCAGTTCTTCCAAAAGTCCCGCAATATCGGCATCGTTGAGTTCAGCCAGATACTGGCGCAGTTTGGTATACTGCTTGGTGTTAAGAAGCTCTAATACCTCTTCCAGTTCTTTGATCTGTTCCATGATGATCCTCCTTATGATGTTTTCTATGGGTGTAACTTACATGGCAACTTCGCCCCGGAAGTGGGTTGTCAGAGCTCTTCTGTGTACACTTCATAAAAACCACCACCTTTCCTCATGGAATCCTTAAACCGCTATTTTTATTTTATTTCATTGACTATTCTTTGTCAACGAAATAAGTCTCTTTCAATTTCTCAATTTTTACCTTTCCACAGGTGGTTTCTGTCAGGTTTTTCCTGACTTTTTCCTCTTTTTCCACCGGGATAAGTAAAATAAATTTTACGTTTTCGGCATAGATACTGTCTGTGGGAACGATGCCCTGCTGTCCGAAATAATATTGCAGCTTTCCTACGTCATTATAATCTGCCGCAACTTCCAGTTCACAGCCTTTTCGCAGGATCCCCGTCTCGCAGTGGGCAAGACCTTCCTTCACCGCCTGGGTGTATGCCCGCACCAGCCCGCCGGTACCCAATAGGGTGCCGCCGAAGTACCTCGTCACCACCACCGCGATGTTGCGGATCCCGGAGCCTGTCAGCACCTCTAACATCGGTCTGCCCGCAGTGCCGGAGGGTTCTCCGTCATCACTGCACCTGGTCAGTTCGCCTCTGCTTCCTATTATAAATGCAGAACAGTTATGTCTGGCATCCCAGTACTTTTTCTTCATTTCTTCTATAAAAGCTACGGCCTCTTCCTCGGTTTCACACTTACGGATCGTTGCGATGAAACGGGATTTTTTCTCCACGATCTCTCCTTCGCCGCCGGATAATAATACTCTGTAGCTGTCTGTTGCTGCCGTATCGCCCATGTTAACCTCACTTATTTTTGTTTTCCTTCGGATTCTTTTCCAGTGTAGCATAACTTTTCCAAAATGTGAAACCCTTATAACAGTTCCGCCATCATTTTCATAAAAGTGCCTGCTACGCAGTCAGCGCCGCTGTGCGGCTCATCTTTTTATTCACCTGATGGCGCTTCGCTCATAGAACGATAAAAGCAGTGCATTGTGTGCAAGCACCCAAGCCCTGTTTTTACCGTTCTATGGCGGAACTGTTATTAAGGAATTCTAAAGACTGGAAAGAAAGCCTTTATTTACATAGCATTATTTGGTATAATATTTTCGTCTGTATCTCAGACAGAAAGGACTTGTTTTATGAATTATGGTAAAAAAGGTGTCCGAGCGAAGCAGAAGGCACTCAACTCTAAATCACAAAAATGGGGAAGGAAGCTCGCACTGACCTGTGTCAAGATCATGCTGGCCGCTGTCGTAGGCATCGGCATCTGCGGTGTAGCTGCCGGTATCGGTGTCTTCCGCGGCATCCTCTCTTCCACTCCCACGATCCGACTGTCCGATGTCGTGGCAGTAGGCGAGGCTACTATCGTATATGATAAGGAAGGCAATGAGATCGACCAATATGTCAGCACCAACTCCAACCGTCTCTCCGTAGGCATGGATGAAATTCCCGACTATCTGGGCAAAGCCTTCGTGGCGATCGAGGACCAACGTTTCTATCAGCACAACGGTATTGATGTCAAGGGTATCCTGCGTGCCGGTTATCAGTTCTTAAAGACCGGCGGTGAAGAGGCCCAGGGTGCCAGCACTATTACCCAGCAGCTGTTGAAGAACACTGTTTTCACCGACTGGACCTCCGAAGGTGACAACAAGATCAAAAAGATCAAGCGTAAGATCCAGGAGCAGTATCTGGCACTGGAAATCACCAAGTATTATTCAAAGGATGAGATTCTGCTGCGTTACATGAACGCCATCAACTTAGGACAAAATACTCTGGGTGTGGAATCCGCTTCCCTGCGTTACTTCGGTAAGCACTGCAGTGACCTGACGATTTCCGAGTGTGCTGTGATCGCTAGTATTACGCAGAACCCTTCCAAATACAATCCGATCCGGCATCCGGAAGAAAATGCAAAACGTCGTGATACCTGTCTGAATAAAATGCTGGAGCTTGGATTTATCAGTCAGGCACAATACGATGAAGCCATGGCAGATACCGATGCGGTATACGAGCGTATCGGGCTGTATGATATCGACTATCAGGAAGCCAATGCTACTACCGGCTCTTACTTCTCCGATGCCGTGTATGAGCAGGTAAAACAGGATCTGATCCTGTCCGGTTATAACGAAGCCATGGCAGAGACGCTGCTTACTTCCGGCGGATTGCGTGTGGAATCCACTCTGGATCCCAAGATTCAGGCAATTCTGAACGAAGAATATGCAGATCCCGCCAATTATCCGGAGAACGTGAAATGGTATCTGAACTATGCACTTACCATTATCTCTCCTGATGGCACCAAAAATAACTTCAGTAAAGAAAACATGATGACCTGGTTCAAGGAAAATCAGAATAAAAAGTTCAATCTGATCTTCTCCTCCCAGGATGATGCTTATGCGGCTATAGATACGTACCGTTCCGCCATGTTAGCCCAGTTGGGTGTGGAAGACAATGCGGATAACTACGAAGAGACGATCACCATGACACCTCAGCCGCAGTCTGCTATGGTCATCGAAGAACAGAGTACCGGTCATATTGTAGCCATGATCGGCGGCCGTGGCTCCAAGGAAGGCCGTAGGACCCTGAACCGTGCTACCAGTGCAAAGCGTCTGCCCGGATCTACCTTCAAGGTAGTGGCCTCCTACGCTCCCGCTCTGGACAGTGCCGGGAAGACTCTGGCAACGGTCTACAACGATGCACCGTTTAATTACGCAGACGGTACTCCTGTACGTAACTGGTACAAGTCCGGCTACCGTGGCATCCAGAATATCCGCAGTGCGATCCGTGACTCCCTGAATATCATCGCTGTAAAAAATATCACGGTGATCACCCCGAGACTCGGATACGATTATCTGTTAAACTTTGGATTTACCACGCTGACCGACGGTGTCCAGGTCGGCAATGAGATCAAGTCCGATGTGAACCAGTCCCTGGCTCTGGGTGGTCTGACCTACGGTGTTACTCCTTATGAGCTGACAGCTGCTTACGCAGCCATTGCAAACGGCGGTACTTATGTAACGCCAAAGCTGTACACCAGAGTCACTGATTCCGACGGCAATGTAATCCTGGACAATACGAATCCTCCCACCAGACAGGTGATCAAGGAAACTACTGCTTTCCTGCTGACCAGTGCCATGCAGGATGTTGTTACTTCCGGTACCGGTGGAAAGGTTAACTTCGGTGGCATGGCCATTGCCGGTAAGACAGGTACCACAACAGGACCTACCGACGCATGGTTTGCAGGATATACCCCTTATTACACTGCTGCTACCTGGACCGGTTACGATAACAACGTAGACCTGAACAGTGCGGAAGACGGTGTCTCCAAGACTTTATGGCGCAAGGTGATGAAACGGGTTCATGAGGATCTGCCGAACACCCAGTTCCCGGTTCCTTCCGGAATCGTACAGGTTGCGGTATGTTCTCAGTCCGGAAAACTGCCGATCCCCGGTCTGTGTGATGGATCTGTTTATACCGAATACTTTGCAGAAGGTACCGAACCTACCGAGAGCTGTGACGTGCATTATCAGGGCGAGATCTGTGCTTACGACGGACTTCCCGCAAGTCCTGACTGCCCGTTCAAGTACACCGGTGTGGCTACCATGCCTCTGGTAGAGGATCCCGCATTACAGCAGGGTTCTACCGTCATCATCAACAATCCGGACGGTACACAGACAGTCAGCACACCGAACACCAGAACTCAGTGTCAGCATGACGCTACCTTCTTCGCGAACCCGGATTACGAAGCAGTCATCAATCAGCAGCAGGCTGAGATCAACGCACGGAATGCCGCTGCACAGCAGCCACAGGAATAGAACAAAAAGGTGCGCCGCATGGCGCACCACTAAAAAAGTCCCCGGAACTTCAGATTCCGGGGACTTTTTTATGCCTACGGATTGCTTCGTGCTATGCACTCTCGCTTCTACGCTCCGCTTCGGTCCGTGCTAAACATGTGCCACTGGCACATAGCACCCTACCCTCTATTCGCATATCGTGGGATTATCATCCCACTTTTATGCTCATATCGGGGC
>OJRT01000754.1_pt1 | contig 14661 bp, 13 predicted proteins | sample 1599281 | NCBI WGS metagenome assembly OJRT01 (sample SAMN03922458, study PRJEB24848) | human gut metagenome | isolation source: stool sample | host: Homo sapiens | place: Germany | collected 2009-11 | reverse complement strand
CTACACTATCCTCTTCGTCGGCAGCGTCAGATGTGTATAAGAGACAGGATAAAAATACAGAACATCATCCTGATCGCATTTACCAACATTGCATCTTTATACTCATTCACGTAACCACTTGTTTTCTTTCCGCAATACCCTTTTGCTGCCCCGGTAATAAGCGATGCAAGTAAAAACAAATATCCCATTGATGTATAATACTCCTTTTCATTTATCTGCATTCATCAAATCATACAACTTCCAAAAGATTGCTTGTCAATTGTTCCTATTCACGAAACAACACCGGTCTGCCTGTCGTTTTTCGGATATCTTCTGTTGCTGTTTTGCCGTTCTTGTAACCGACCGCTTTAAGTGTTCCCTTTTCATATACGACATTACACTCCCCATGCCCATACGCTTCAATTGACTTTCTTCCGAGAGACTATTCATTTAAGAAAAGCTCCAGTTCGTCACAGTTTGTATACACAGTGACAGGAATTTCCTGTCCTTACAGACCTTCAAAATTCCAATGTGGAACGATATGTACCATCGGCTCGTTCATCCAGTGTGACTGATTCTGATAAAACGCACCTTTTTTTCTGTAAAAGCAGATCCAATGCTCCGTACGCGGAATGGTTACTTCTCTCCATTCATGATTTAAAAGAGCAGATTTTGTAAAAGCGTATTGATCCGGCGCATCTTCATAAGCGTATGCTGCCGGTCCGTTTAATTTTCTTTTCGTCTTGCCCTGTGTGTAAACAGGCCCTTTCCAGTATGGTTTTTCTATTTGAATATCGCCTCTATGGAAATACCATTTGTCATCGAGCAAAATTTCTCATCGCACGGTTGCTTTATTTTCTCCTTTACAAATTTGCAGTCATGATCTCTGTAACTGCCTGTCTAATATCTTTATCTAACCCCGTTGTTTCAATCTCCCCAAGAGCCGCTGCCAGATTCTTTCCGGTTTGAAGGACATGGTATGCTGTCTCTTTTGCCGTATTATCTCCCTGCGCGTGGTTTAAAAGTTCATACACACACTCAAGTTCCCGATTATCATTTAAGGACAGTTTCTTTTCAAAAATGATCTCCACTTCCTGTGTGGTTTTCATCTCTGGTACAGAGATATGGATACTGCCGTTTTCTTTATTGTATTTCCATAAAAAATCTGTTTCTGCTCCTTCTGTCAGAACCTTTGGAACTGCTTCCCTTACACCACATATCTCAATGTTGTAAATGCGGGTATCCGGCAGAAGATCCGCCATTCCTTCCGGTCTTTCTATCCTAAAACTTCCATGCTCCCAGTCAAGCTTCATCTTTGTGAAACAACATTCTTTTCCTGTTTTATATTCCTCTGTTGCATTATCATCTTCATAAAGAACAAATTCGCCGTTTTCTCCACCATAAACCCGAATGGTCAGTTCTTTTGGATTTTTCAAAAAATTACTGCCAAAGATCTGTTCCTGCATAGGAATGATTGCACCAGCTTTTACCAGAACCGGGATACTGTTTAAATCACGGTACATCCACATGACTTTTTCGCCCTGATAGATCATTCCTGTATAAAAATCATGATAACATCCTTCCGGGATCCATACTTTTACTTTTCCTTTTTGTAAGGTCGGAATCAGATCCGTTGTAATTGGCGCAACGATCATGTCCGTCCCGAACAAATACTGGTTATTTCTGTCTCCTCCTTTAAGAAAACTTTTCGGATATGCATATTCGAATTCCGGATAATCATAATACATCGGTGCAACTAATGGCCTGCTCTCTTTATATGCCAGATAGTTCATCGTATACAGGTATGGTACGAGTCGGTGGCGTAATCTTAATGCCTCTCCCATTGCCTTTTCTGCTTCCGGTCTGAAATTCCATGGTTCTTTCCCCCCGAATGTAGCCTTTGTACTGTGCAGTCTGTTAATTGGCGAAAAGACACCAAGCTGAAACCAACGTACTTCCATTACATCAGATTTCAGTCCGAGCATATGCCCTCCGATATCATGGCTCCACCACCCATAACCGATATTTGAAGCTGTCGCAGTAAAATAAGGCTGGAAATCCAGAGATTCCCATGTAATAACTGTGTCGCCGGAAAATCCTACCGGATATCTGTGAGATCCTGGTCCGGCATAACGGGAAAATGTAATTTTTCGTTTTCCATTCCGCCCGCTGTCCAAATAATGATAGTGGTTTAACATCCATAACGGATCCAGACCTTTTACTGCCGTGTGTCCTCCCTGCTGCCAGTCCAGCCACCAGAAATCCACACCGCCTTTCTCATATGGATGATGCACGATCTCAAAATAATTCTCCAAAAACTTTGGATCCGTGATATCAAATTCCACCGGTTCTTCTGTCTCCGGATTAATTCCCATAGCCTGTGCCATTTTTTTGTACATACATTCACAGGCTCTGATTCCGAGCGCCGGATGTACATTTAAGGTGATTTTCATGCCTCTTTCATGCAGTTCTTCCATAAATTCTTCCGGATTCGGGAACAATTCCGGATTCCAGGTATACCCCGTCCATCCGTCCCCATACTTTTTGTCGATCTCTGTCACATGCCAGTCCATGTCAAGAACCGCTACTGAAAACGGTATCTTCTCTGCATCAAACCTGTTCATAAGGTTCAGGTATTCTTCCTGGCTGTATGCATAATATCTGCTCCACCAGTTTCCAAGTGCAAATCTCGGAAGCATAGGCATTTCTCCTGTCATCCGGCAGAAATCCCTCACTGCTGCCCGGTAGTCATGCCCATAAGCAAAAAGATAAAAATCTTCTCCTCCCTGCGGTCTCTCTTTAATCCAACCGTCCGGAGTCAGCAGGATTGTCTTTGAATCATCCAGCACTGCAAATCCGTCTCTTGAGATGACTCCTTTTTCCAACCGAATTTCTCCATCTATGCCATCTAATGTCCTCGCGGTTCCCCAAAGATTTTTTTTCTCATTTTTTCCATAATACCATTCCAGATCACATTCCTTGTCCGGCTGCAACAATCGAACACTTAAAATGCTTTCCGCATACGGTTTTTCGTCATAACGAATTCGAATATGTTCTGTCTCGATTTCAAGACAATCCTTTTTCTTTTCTATGCGGTATAAAACCTTTCCCAGATTCCGGTACCAGACGGTTTGGGAAGCTTCCTCTATAAATTCTCCGTTTTTTTGAAATTCAAACCGCACAAGCCTGCTTGTAAGCAGAGTGATACGATAGCCAACTCCTTGTATCATGTTGTCCGGGTCTGCAGCCGGAGCTGTTTCACATATCCAATGTCTCTTCATCCTTTTTATATCCTTTCGTTTTCTTACTTCTACAAAAATTTTCCTTCAGAAAAACTGTTGATCCATATAAATAAAGCACTGCAAGAATCAGCATCTCTATTCCGTCTGTAGTGTGCTGATTACCGCTGAAAAACTATTGTGCAAATACTCTCCGGCATCATTTCAACGTAATACCATTTCTGCTCCAGTCTGATCTGAAACTGCATTTTGTTCTGATTCGGATTGACTAAAACCAGTACTTTTTCCTCCGTTTTGTTCTCAATCAGAAATCCTTCTGTTTTTTTCATAATATTTGGATATTGGGACATATATTCTCCAAAATAAGAATCCGGAGATACAGCATAAATCTTGGAATCCGGATGTATAAAAGGAGCAATATGACGAAATGTCTTATACTGCCCACTGTACTCTATTTCCTTGGAAACACGGTCTTCCGTCACCAGTCCGCCGCAGAAAAAAGGTCCGATATTGGGACCTCCGCATTCATTGAGTATCAGGTTCCAGCCGGTAAAAGAGCGGTAGCCAAGATTCAGCGCTTTAGAACACATGATTCCCCATTTACACCAGTCGTTTCCATAATGGTCAAACAGTCGGGGACCTCCTTCCGTAAAATGCAGTTCCAGATCTGGGTACTGTTTCCGAATTTTCATCGTTTCCTCGATTGCCCCGTCATAGTAATGAAAAGCTGCACCGTCACAGTTTTCTTTTAAGCCTTTTGTATTTTCAAGCATCCATAAAACCCGCTGTGTTCCGGTAAAAGAATGGTCATACATCCAAACTTTTACATCCAGATTGTTCTCTTTCAACTTCTTTTTCAAAGAAAGAATAAAAGCAGACTCTATCTCCGGATGCCAGATGCAGGCAGGCATTCTCCCAAACTGATGAGTCTCAGGCTCATTCTGCGGTGTTACTGCACGGATCATAATGCCCTCTTCTTCATAGGCTTTCAGATAGCGGATAAAATACTCCACATAACAGTCAATATATTCTCTTCTCATATATCCGCCGCACATCTGTCCTCCTGTTTTCATCCATCCCGGAGGACTCCAGGGCGAGGCAAACAGATACAGATCCGGACGAATTTCTAAAATTTCTTTGATCATTGGAATAATGTACTCTTTATCCCGTTCGACAGAAAAATGTTCCAGTGCAGTGTCAAACGGTTCATCATCATAAGAATACAGCTCTGCCGAATAGTCGCTGGCACCGACAGAAAGTCTTGCAACCGAAAGGTTTAAGCCGTCTTCAGAATAAATATCTTCCAAAATCTTTCTGCGCTGCTGCGGTTCCATCTGGAAAAGCTCGTAACAGGAAGCACCTGTAATTGCTACGCCGAATCCCAAAAATCCATAATTGACCGGTGTTTCCGAAACCTCCAGCGTGACTGCACCGGACATAAACTGCGACTCAAATACTTCCTGACAAGTCATTTCATGATCCTTATCGCTGAAATATTGAATTCCTTTCATTATCTTACTCATCTCCCTTAACTTTTCTTCTGTATTCTGCAGGTGTTACAGAATAATATTTTTTAAATTTGCTGACAAAACTGGACGCCTGCGTGTATCCCACCATACTCGCAATCGTCTGAATGTTGTACTCCGTATCCTTTAAAAGCTCATGTGCATATTCCATCCTTATTTCCGTGATATAATCCGAAACATTTCTCCCTGTTGCTTTTTTCACCCGGTGACTCAGATTAGAAATCGATAGATCGAACTTGGATGCAACCATTTTGACGCACAAGTCCGGACTCTCCCTGTTTTCCCGGATAAACCGAAAAAATTCGTTGATTTCCTCATCTTCTGCCATACTCGTTGCAGATTGTTTTTCCATACATTCGATGCTCTGCCTTAAAATAGCTCCAATTATCGCCTTAATCTCCTGAACGCTCTGCGGCGACGGCTTTTTTTCGATATTGAGCAGCATTTTCAGTTCTTCACTGCGCAATGAAGTCTTGTTCAACGCTCTTCGATATGTCCTGACAACATCACAGTACAGTGCCATACAGATAAAATCTATCTCTGTCTGCTTCGGAAAGCTTTCCAAAAGTTGTTCCATAATCAGGATGATTTTCTCTGTATCCTGCTCAACCGTAGCTTCGTACAACGCATTCAGTTCCAGCTCCGGATAATGGAATTCCTGCTGTGGATTTTTCAATACTTCCACAATCTGTCCTACTCTCCCTTCGGAATCTTTCTGGCTTTCCGTAAGAACCGCCAGATAAGCTCTGCAGATTTCTTCCAGTCTTTCACAGGGTTCACAGGTATAAATTGTCACTTCTTCTTTTGCTTCCGGATATTCTTCCAGGATCGTGTAAAATACTTTCTGCAGTCTCTCTGCTTCTTTTCTGGGTGTTCCTGCGATTCCAATAACATTCCTACATCCGCAGTTCATCACATAGACTTCACATCCAATTTGTTTTTCAAACAGTTTGGTATATCTGCTGATTTCAAAGCCTTCTTCCCCATCTGCCGCAGAAATCAGGAAAAGAGTGTAAATTTCCGCATTCTGAAACATTTTAAGATGTTTCAGCCGAAGTGCTGCCTGTTCTTCATTCAGCTGTTTTCCATATAAAAGCTGAAGCAGCAGGTATTCTTTTTCCCGCTGCTGACTCAAAGTCTGCATATCCTCATCCATCCGGTTTACGGCAAAACGCACCATTTCAATGCTGTTATGCATGGGTGGAATATCTTTTACCTTACTTTTGCAAAATTCCCGCAATTTCCAGATTGGACGCTCATTCCAGAATGACAATGCTGTACTCAGACACGCCCCAAATATGAGAACCAATACAAGGCAAAACAGGAAATACATCATCATTCTGTGTGCCTCATAAAAAACCTGATTGCTGTCCACATACCGGTCAATCGTAAGTGTTCCGGAACGACTGACATCTGTCAATTCAATGACGCCTCTTTTATCTTTTCGGAATTTTTCGAGTTCCTCCTGCGGTGGATATAATTGTCTTCCATTTTTATCATATAAAATTGTAATTGTATCATTCTGCTTTAGCAGTTCTTCCAGTTTTTTTGCTGACAGTGTAAAAACCCAGCAGCTTTTGTCCGGTGTCTTGAAAATGTACTGTAGAAAACCAGTTGTGTCTTCTTTGTCATCCGCAAGTTCATCCTCCGTGATCCATTCTCCACTCTCTTTCGTTTGCAACAGTTGATACAATGAAACTGCTTCCCCATTTTTCAGATATTCCCGATAGTATTCCTGAGAATATGTTCCTTTTTCCGTAAAAATAGTTTCCGGAGAATCTTCGTAATAAACCGCTATTTCTTCCAACACAGAATGTGTTCCACGATACCGTCCCAGCATCTGAATCAGTTTATGTGCCTTTTCATAGTTCATCAGATCATTTTGATCCACATAGGATCGCAATGGTGTCTGTACCGCAATCTGTTTCATCTCTTCTATATATTGCTCTAACTCCTGCAAAGGAAGATCCAACGCATCCTGCTCTTGTTTTAACAACTTATCCCGATAAATTTTCTGATCATATTTTATATATGCAAAAGAAAACAAAAAAACAGGGAGGATCAAAACCAGAAGAAAACTGAATATAAACTTTATCAATACAGAATCCTTTTGATATCGTCTCTTCTTCATCTGTTCCATCCTCCCTATTTATCTACCTGTCTGCGTTCTTGTTATTTCCGCTTAAAATTTTCCGTCCACATAGTCCTGATACCACTGGATCCAAGTGGGATATTGCAGAGCATCCAGCTGCTTCACATACGCATCCCATGCGGCATCATCCACACCATTTATAATGCTGTTGGCACGGAAGTTGGCAATATACTCGCTTAACTCGGTTTCCATAAAGGTTCTTTCATCAACCTTTGCCGGATCCACGAATCGGAACGGCACATATTCCGTTGCCAACTGATCCCAGACTACTCCTACATTCTGTTCACGAACCCAGGTATTATAAGCTTCCTCTTTGTCTACTTTAATACTTTCATCCTTCAGAATCAACGGACACTCATCATTCATTCCGTACGTATACTTATAATTATCCACTGTGAAATCAGCAGTCAATTCTTCCGGTGTTTTCTGAATGACATTGCCGTCACTGTCAATATCCCAGTAACCACCCTTTTCACCAAATCTAACTGTATATTTCATTTCTGTACTGCTGGAAAGATAATCCCACCATTGAAGAAGACGCTCCGGATTTTCACAGTTTGCCGTAATTACAAATCCGGTTCTGTTGGCAAACAGTTTATTGCGCATTCCTGTTTTTACAGGAGTGATGGAGTCTTCCGCTTTTAATACTCTGACCGGAACCCACTTTGCAGCCTCTTCATTAGAAAGCAGTGACTGAGGAACCCAGCCGCTGAAGAATCCGACCCTTCCGCTCTTTATCTTTGCATAATACTGGTCATTTGTCTCGGTAAAGCATTCTTTATCCAGCAGTCCGTCTGCAACCAGTTTGTGCATATACTCCAGATAATCACGATATTCCTGCGAGTTTGCTGTCGGAAGTACTTTTCCATCCTGAAGCTTATAATAACAGTTCAATGGATCCGAATTCCAAGCTGCGATTCCCCATGGATTGCTCATATTCAGAACTTGTCCTGCCCAGTTGCTTTCAGCTAATTCCATGGGAATTTCATCCGTCTTATCTCCATTTCCGTTCATATCATTATCCCGAAAAGCACACAGTACATCATATAGTTCATCCACAGTAGTAGGTACTTCCAGATTCAGCTGATCCAGCCAGTCTTTGTTAATATACTGAATGGCTTCTGCATCGTTCTGATAAGAAACTTCCAGTCCAGTCATCAGGGACCGAATGGAACCGTCCGGCCATTTCATCAGATCTAAGCCGTTTAATTGCATTTTGTTATAATCCGCATATACATGAGGTGCATACTGTTCCAGCATTCCACTGATATCCAGGAAGGAATCCATACTTGTTGCAATCTGATTTTCACTCAGCAGTCCTAAAAAAGCATCCGGCATATCCGCTGTCAGCATAGTGTTCACCTTTTCTTCTGCTCCATCTTCAACATAGATCCATTCGATATGAACACCGGTCGCTTCTTCCGCCATCTGAAATGCCACTTTGTCATTAAAATCGTCACATTTAGAAAGCGCATGCTTTTTTACAGCGATTTTAAAGGTAATCGGAGTGGTATCTGTCTCCGCAACAGCCGTTGTAGATGCCGTTGTTTCTCCGGTAGTCATACCGCCTGTTGCTGTCTCTGTTGTGCTGTCTGTTGTGCCGCAGCCTGCAAGCATACTAAGCACCATTGTGGTGGAGAGAATTGCCCCCATCACTTTTGTTTTTGTTGTTTTCTTCTTCATTCGTAACCTCCTTTTTTAGTGTCCTTATTCTATTTTCAGACCGGGTCTTATCCTTTGACAGAACCGATCATGACACCCTTCACAAAATATTTCTGGATAAACGGGTATACACAGATAATTGGGACAGTAGCAACGACGATGACACCATACTTGATGACCTGTCCCATTTGCTGCAATTGAATCAGTGCTTGCGGATCCAGGCTGGAATCCATACTTGCCGATTCCGATACCGTCAACAGAATCTGTCTTAAATACAACTGTAATGGATATTTATCTGTATCTGTTAAAAAGATCATTGCATTGAAATAAGAATTCCAATAGCTTACCGCCAGATACAGTGCAATAACTGCTATTACTGCCTTTGACAGCGGTATAACAATCTGTGCAAAGAAACGCGCATTGCCACAGCCGTCAATACTGGCAGCATCCTTTAATTCTTCCGGGATATTCGCTTCCAGAAAGCTTCTTGCAATGATAATGTTATAAACACTGACCGCACCGGACAAAATCATCAGTGTTCTGCTGTTTACCAATCCCAGTCCCTTTACTACCAAATAGTACGGAATCATTCCGCCTGAAAAATACATTGTAAAAATAAACAAAAACATGATAATCTTTCTGCCGGGCAGATCTTTTCTGGAAAGAGAATACGCTGCAAGCATCGTCGCTGCCACACCAAGTATCGTTCCCAGAACCGTGTACATTATCGTGTTGCGGTAGCCAATCCAGATTCTGCTGTCTTTAAAGACACGCTGATACCCAAGGAGTGTAAATCCTTTCGGCCAAAATAACATCTCTCCGCTATTGACATAGATTGGATCACTGAACGAAGCCACCAGGACAAAATACACCGGATATATAATCACAATCATTACAACTACAAGAAACATTTTTGTAATAATCTCATAGATCAGATCATCTCTGCTCATTTTTTTCATTTTATGTCTTTTGTTCATTTCCTTTTCTCCTACCAAAGTCCCGTTCCACTGAGTTTTTTTGCTATTTTATTTACTGTGACCAACAATCCGAAATTAATAACATTGTTGAACAATCCGATTGCCGTGGAATAACTGTAGCGCTGCTGCTGGAGACCTATTTTATATACATAGGTTGAGATTATTTCTGATACACTACTGTTAAGATCATTCTGCATCAAATAAACCTTTTCATATCCTACATTTAGAATACTTCCGCAGTTCATAATCAGAAGAATGATGATTGTCGGCAGGATTGTTGGCAGATCGACATGCAACACCCTTTGAAAACGGTTTGCACCGTCAATCATCGCCGCTTCATGTAACTGCTGATCCACACCGGAAAGCGCTGCAATATAGATAACGGAATTCCATCCCATACTCTGCCAGATTCCTGACCAGACGTACATATGGCGGAAATATTTCTCTTCTCCCATAAAAAAGGTAGTTCCGCTTCCTCCAAGTTTTGCAAGCAATGTATTGACAAATCCGGAATCCGGCGAGAAAAATACGGATAACATTCCCACCAGTACAACCGTGGAAATAAAATATGGCATATAGGTAACCGTCTGACAAAACTTTTTCATTTTTGACGCCCTGATATCATTAATAACCAAGGCCAGAATAATCGGAAATGGGAATCCTACTGCAAGAGAATACAGGCTCAACACCAGCGTATTTTTCAGGATCTGCCAAAATCTCGGAGTCTCAAAAAACATCTTAAACCATTTCATACCTGCCCAGCTGCTCCCCATAATTCCTTTTGCCGGCACAAAATCTTTAAATGCAATGACTAATCCGTACATTGGTCCATACATAAATGTGGCTATATATACGACTGCCGGAATCAGAAATACATAGAGAACCCAATTTTGTTTCATCAGCTTCCAAGTCTTTCCGCTGTCCCTTTTTTGCAGTTTTTTATCATTCGTACAAACTGCTATACTATTTGACATGCCTCTTTCCTCCCTTTGTGTTGTTTGTTGTTTTTATCATAGTTATGCCTGCCTTATTTGTATATATTGATTATTTGATTTGAATTGTTAAAATTTGAATATGTGCATTTATCAACTATTTTTGCTTTTTTACTTCTCTTTTGTTTGAATTTTCACTATTATAAAACAAAGCGGAAAGCTTATTCTCAAGCTTTCCGTCTTGCTTTATTTCTTCTCAAATAAAGTACAGCCCATCTCCTTAAATTCCATCATCTTTTCAATAAGAAGTTCTTTACTTACCTGAAGATACTGGCTCGAGCAGGAAATACATAAAAACCTCGTTGCTGCTCTGTTATAAAGTTTCCTGTGAAGAGCGATTTCATCATGGCTAAGTTTCTTACCGCAACACATACAGAACTCTTCCATTATGCAGCCACCAGTTCACCGATCAGTATCCTGCACTGATCCGGGGCAAGCTTCACATGATAGCCATCATAGAACACCCCATAATCTTCACCTGTGACAGCATCCGTCAACTTCAGTCCCACTCCAGACTCTGAATGTATTCCAAGATCATCAAAGGAAATGCTCATATTCTGTCCCCAGTCATCCTTCGTTCCGACATTGAAAAAAGCGAAAGCAACACGGTTATGGGACAAGAGTTTTCCCAAAGTATACTTCTGGCCTTCCATCTTTCCTATGACAAATGCAGGTCTGCAATCGGGATCTTGATGTATGGAAATAAGTCCTTTTTTCAGAAGCGTTGCTTTATTTGCATCATCTAGCCGGCGGATATCCGCACCTATAATGAGTGGGGAACCAAGAAATGCCCACATAGCGAAATGCTGCAGATACTGTTCATCGGTACATCCTCCGATACCCACATTACCGCTTCCATGCATACCAACAATCAGCATATCCATATCGTTATAGCATCCCGGTGCATTTCCCTCGATGTTCTCCACCTGTGAAATGAAAATATCTCGATAGCTCTTCGGTACATCAAAAATATCTCCTGTGGAACGATAACTTCCTGCGCCTCTGGAACGCATCCACTTTGCCGGGTCTTCCACCCCCCAGTTGCAGGCTGCTAAAAAGATTTCTCTTCCGCTATTCCTGAGCGCCATTGCCATGGTGAGATATGCATTTTTTGCATTTCCGCTTTCCGGAAAATTACAGAAATCATACTTTAGATAGTCCACACCCCATTGCGCAAACTGTCTGGCATCCTCAAACTCATGACCATAGCTGCTGGGATAACCTGCACAGGTTTTAAATCCTGCGCAGGAATACATCCCAAATTTAAGTCCTTTACTGTGGATATAATCCGATAGTGCTTTCATTCCATGAGGAAATAATTGCGGATCTGCGACCAACTTCCCATCAACCCGTTCTTTCAGTGACCAGCAGTCATCAAGAATAACATACTCATAGCCTGCCTGCTGATATCCCTCCGAGACAATTTTATCCGTTATTTCCATAATCAGTTCTTCATTGATATGGCTCCCAAAAGTGTTCCATGAATTCCAACCCATTACCGGTGTATTATACATAATAACATTCTCCTTATATTATAATTTTTAAAACTTTTTTACTAGCATAACATACTGTCACGCATGGTTTTCAGATTCCGCAGAAGCGGCTGTTCCCTGGAATTCAGCGGTCCGTAACTCTGTACGCAAAGATACATGCACACGCCAAGCTTGGGACCGATCTGACGCAACAGTCTGCTGTAAGGTCCATTTGCCAGATAGAGGAATTTCCTGTCCAATGTTTTCTTCATATGATAAACAATATTCAGGTTTTCCATCAACTGGTCTTCCGTCTCCGCATAATTCACGATCTTTATGACATCTGCACCTCTTTCTCTTTGTGCTTCTGCAATTTCCATTACCTTTTCTTCCGGATAAAAAGCATGGATATGAGTTGACATCAATACTTCGCTTCCTCTTTTATGTAATTCTTCTATCAGTGCTTTCTGCTTATTCACCGCTTCCGGATCCATGGTCAGTTCATGGGGTTCCGGATGAAAATAATCACCCATAATATCACAAAGTGTTGCTCCGCACTCACTTGCCATAAGCAGCAGTTTTGCACATTCTTCGTCCGTAGCTCCTGCGCTGTTGGACTTCCGGTAGCTTGTCACATAGATCGGTTTTCCTTCACAGCTCGCAAAAATATCCACCAGGATCTCCGGCTTTCGATATTCTTTTTTCAGGTTTTCCAGCTGAATCCCAAATGCCTCCGCACCATCCCAGATGGAATTTAAAATAATATCCTTACATTCCTGTGGTGTCTGCGCCTGTACCATTGCCGTCAACAGTGGTTTCTCACAGGTAAGAAACTTTTTTCTGTCCCCGCTTTTCATAAGGTATCTCCTTCCTTCACCGTTAAAATCACCTTACCTGCCGTTTTTCCTTCCTGCATCAGATCCATTGCCTCCTCTGCCTGTTCTATCGGTACCACTCTGTCAATGGTCGGTCTTATTTCACCGCTTTCCACCTTTGGCCATAAGACATTTACCATTTCGGTCAGAAGCTCTTTTTTTTGTTCCGGTGTTCTGCTTCTCAGATTCGTTCCGATCAGTCGGATTCTTCTGGCATACAGATTTTTCAGATTTATTTTTGCATAATCATCCGCCAGTGTGGCGATCATGATCCAGCGTCCGTCCATGTTCATCAGTGGAAGGCATTCTTCCACCATTTCTCCGCCAAGACAGTCCACTGCAATATCCACACCTCTTCCTGCATTCAGCTCTGCCTGCATGACTTCCTTCAATTTCTGTTTTGAGGTATTCACCACAATGTCTGCCTGCAGATGCCGGATCTTCTGTTCCAGTTCCGTATTCCGCACTGTTGTGATCACTCTTGCTCCAAATGCCTTGGCCATTGGGATCATCACACTGGCCAGTCCGCTTGCTCCTGCCTGTACCAGAACCGTATCACCTTTACGGATCTTTCCTTCCTTATTCAGGAACAGATAGGCAGCTCCGTACACTTCCGGAAGTCCTGCTGCCTGTTGCATCGTAAGTCCTCCGGGAATCGGCATCAAAAGTCCTTCCGGAACCGCAACATATTCCGCATAGCCTCCGCTTCCCAGCAATGCACATACCCGGTCGCCGACTTTCCACTTTCCTTCTTTGGCAACTCTGCTTCCAACCTGCCGGATCATGCCGGCTGCCTCCAGGCCGAAATAATCCGGCCAGCCCTTTGGCGGCGGATATTGTCCTGCCCTCTGCAGAAGGTCCGCACGGTTCATGCCGGCCGCATGAACTTCCAGCAGGACTTCGTCTTCACGGATCTGGGGATCTTCCACTTCTGCCCATTTTAAATGTCCATTTGTTCCCATCTTCATTGCTTTCATTTTCTGTACCTACTTACACCTTTCCATTGCATTTCTGCCGCCGTCAATCATAATATTTTCGCCGTAGAGTAATCCATTGTGTTATTTTAACCATAAGAATTCTCTCTTTATTTGTATATACCGAATATTTGATTTAGGTTGTGATAATTTGAATGACTGTGGCCATTACAAATGATAACAGACGGGGCTTGTATGTTGTTCGGACAATATCATGATTGGGTGCTAATCTTATAGATTTAAACAAGAATAATCAAAAGACTTTTGAAAAGCTGCGTGAATGAATATATGATTACGCACGTTCAAAATATCAAAACTCAAATCAAATATTCAGTATATACAAATAAGGACAAAATTATTATGGTAAAAGCAGAATATATGATCTGATCTGCATAAAGATTTGTAATATGGGAGGATATAAGTTGAGCAATACAAAAGTTAAAAATTATATTGAAAAACACTGGAATGAAACCATTAAATTCAACCCCAATGATAATGACACTCTTTTAGGTCTGCCATTTCCTTATTGTGTACCATCTGTAGGAAATTTTGATGAAATGTACTATTGGGATACCTACTTTACAGATAAAGGCCTTGCCATAAGTGGCAAAATGTATCAGGTTCGGAATAATACCTGTGATATGCTTTACCTTGTTGACAAGTATGGAATGATGCCTAATGGAAACCGCACCTACTTTCTGACTCGTTCACAACCACCCTTTTTATCATTTATGGTGCGTGATGTATATGATTATTATAAAGATGTCTCCTGGCTTAAAGAAGCATATACGATACTTGAAAAAGAATATAATT
>OJRT01000747.1_pt1 | contig 14741 bp, 10 predicted proteins | sample 1599281 | NCBI WGS metagenome assembly OJRT01 (sample SAMN03922458, study PRJEB24848) | human gut metagenome | isolation source: stool sample | host: Homo sapiens | place: Germany | collected 2009-11 | reverse complement strand
GGGGCGAACCGGTCGGTTCGCCCCGTCCCCCTTATATTCTCCGCTTTGCAATCCCTAAAAAGCATGGTATACTGAGTATAACACTTAACTTCGGAGGACGTTTCCATGAGTATTGTCGTGATGGGCGCGGTGTTTGTCGATATCAAGGGCTATCCCCTCTCTTCCTACATCCCCGGCGGGCGCAACGCGGGCCGCGTCGTGCAGGTGCACGGCGGCGTGAGCCGCAACATCGTCGAGGACATCGCGAACGTCGAGCTGCGGCCGACATTCGTGAGCCTTGTCGACGACACGAGCACGGGCGCGGACGTTGTCAAAAAGCTCCAGAGCCACAAGGTCGACACGCGCTACATCCGCACAACGCCCGACGGCATGGGAACCTGGCTTGCGATCTTTGACAACACGGGCGACGTGACCGCGTCGATCTCCAAGCGGCCCGACCTGAGCCCCATTGCCGACATTCTCGACGAGCAGGGCGATGAAATTTTTTCGCAGGCCGACAGCATTCTGCTCGAGATCGACATGGAAAAGGACATCGTCAAGCGCACGTTCGCGCTGGCGGAAAAGTACCGTAAGCCCGTCTATGCGGTCGTGTCCAACATGAGCATCGCCATCGAGCGGCGCGACTTTTTGCGCTCGGTGCACTGCTTCATCTGCAACCAGCAGGAGGCGGGCATTCTGTTTTCGGAAAATTACGACGGCCTCTCGCCCGACGAAATGCTCCCCATCCTGCGCGACAAAATTCGCGGCGCGCAGATCCGCCGCATGGTCGTCACGATGGGCGCGCAGGGTGCGGTGTTCGCGACGCTCGACGGCGAGGACGGCTACTGCCCCGCGAAAAAGGTCGACGTCAAGGACACGACCGGCGCGGGCGACGCGTTTTTTGCCGGCGCGGTCATCGGCCAGACCTACGGCAAAACGATGATGGAATCCTGCGAGATCGGCACGCGCCTTGCCGCGTCCGTCATCACGACGGGCGAAAACGTCTGCCCGCGCTACCTGCCAAGCGAATTCGGGCTGGATGTCTCCACCGTCGACGACGCGCAGATCGCGCTCGAGCTTTGATCCCGGCAACTATTAAATACAGTAAAAAGCGAGGGACGCTCACGCGTCCCTCGCTTTTTGTTCCTTTTTTCACTTTCCGCACAGCTGCGCGCGGTTCTCGTCCGCAAGGCGCAGCGCCGCGTCGCGGTCCACGCCGTAGGCAAAGCGGAACGCATACGGCTTTGTCATCGTGATCGCGCTCACCGTGCCGTCTTTCAGGTAAAACGCAATGTCGCGGACGTCATAGTTTCCGTCGTCCTGCGGCGTCTGCGGCTGCCAGACGTAGGCGCGGTCGAAGTCATACGCAGGCTCACTGTAGCCGCTTTCGTCGCTGTAGCCGTCATAGAGCTCGGACTCGTCTGCCGCGATGCAGTAAAGCGCTTCCGGGTATTCCGTCAGCAGCGCTTTCTCGCTGTCGCCGACCTTGACGCCGCGCGGCGTTCCCACGCCCACAGCGCCGGTGCGCAGATAGCTGATGACCTCGCGCCCTGTTTCAGGGTAGTAATCCGTCCCGACGACGAGCTGCGCGTCCGCATCGTAATGGCGCGCAAAGTCATAGGGCAGCATCCCGTCGCTGTCGTAGGTCGTATTCTCCGTTTTCCCGTTCGGCTCGTAGTCCGCCCCAAGGCTCAGGAAACCATCCGGCAGCTCCAGCGTAAAGTTCGCGTCCGGCTGCGGCTCGACCGTCGGATCTTCCTCCTGCATCAGGGGTTCGTCCGGTACGGTGTCCGGCGTTTCCTGCTTTTCTCCGCAGCCTGACGCCAAAAGTGTCAGCGCCGCCAACAGCGCAACAAGCAACAGTCCGGTGTTTCTTTTCATGTTTTCTCCTTTCTCACGGCTCTCGGCCCTTATGCTTCCTTCAGCTTCTCTTCCAGCAGTTTGAAGGCTTCATTCGCGGCTTCCTCGCGAATCTCTACGCGGGACTTTACGCCGAAGTCAAAGCGCACGGCGATCGTCTCCTCGGCAGAGGAAAATCCGATAAACACCGTGCCGACGGGATTTCCCCGCTCGTCGCGGTCGGGTCCAGCGACGCCCGTGACGCTGACGGCGCAGTCCGCCGTCGTCGCCTTGCGTGCGCCCTCGGCCATTGCGCGGGCGACGGGCGCGGACACCGCGCCGTACTCTTCCAGCATGTCCGCCGGAACGCCGAGCACGCGGTGCTTGACAATATTCGTATAGCTCACGACGCCGCCCATGAAGACGCCCGACGCGCCCGGCACATCCGTGATGCGCTTGGCGATGAGGCCGCCGGTGCAGCTCTCCGCCGCGGCGAAGGTCACGCCGCGCGCCTTGAGCGCTTCATAGCAGCGCTGTTCGACTGTTTTTTCCGCCATAATAAGACTTCCTTTCAAAACTTGATGCGCACAAATTCACGGTTTGTCATCGCGCGGTCGATGAGGCCATCGATATCAAGGACAGCCTCGGCCTCACGGACCTCTTCGAGGTTCGGCTTCGTGCGCGGATGACGCGGGGTGAAGACCGTACAGCAGTCCTCGTAGGGTAAGATTGATGTGTCAAATGTGCCGATTTTTCTCGACAGTCGCACGATCTCTTCCTTATCCATGCCGATGAGCGGGCGCAGGACGGGAAGATCGACGACATCCTCGGTCACGCGCAGGGCCTCCATCGTCTGAGACGCGACCTGACCGAGGTTCTCGCCCGTGACGAGCGCCTTGGCCTTGACCTGATCGGCCACGCGCTGGGAGATGCGCATCATAAAGCGGCGCATGATGAGCGTGAAGAATTCCTCGGGGCAGTTTCTTCTGATCTCCTCCTGGATCTCGGTAAACGGCACGATCTGCACCGTCAGCCGCCCGCACCAGGGGACTAAGAGCTTGGCAAGGGAAAGCACCTTCTCCTTCGCCTCATCGGACGTGTACGGTGGGGAGAAGAAGTGCACCATTTCGAGCTTGACGCCGCGCTTGGCGATCATGTAGGACGAGACGGGCGAGTCGATGCCGCCGGAGAGCAGGCTGACCGCCACGCCGCCCATGCCGATGGGCAGGCCGCCCGCGCCCTCTTCAGCGGGGCCGTGGACATAGGCCGCATCGTCGCGAATTTCGATATGCACGACGAGCTCGGGGTCGTGGACGTTGACCTCGCACGTCGGGAACGCCTGATGCAGCGCGCCGCCGACCTGCTGGGAAATCTGGATGGACGTCAAGGGGAAGGCCTTGTCAGCGCGCTTGCTCTCGACCTTGAAGCTCCTGGCCGTGCGCATCTCGCACGCAAGGTAATTTTTCGCCGCGGAGATGATCTTCTGGATGTCCTTTTCGCACGGCAGCGCCTTCGAAACGGCGATGATGCCGAAGACCTTCTTGCAGCTCTCAAACGCGGCCTCGATGTCGCACTCGTCATCCTTGGGCTCGACATAGATGGTGCTCTGCTTGGAGTAGACGCGGAAATTGCCGCATTTCGACACGCGGCGGTTGACGTTCGACATCAGCTTATCTTCGAAGCTGCGGCGGTTCAGGCCCTTGAGCACGACCTCGCCGAGCTTGCACAGGATCATTTCATGCATTGGTGTTGTTCTCCTCATTTATTATGGCCGCCCCCGCGCCGGCGGAAGATACGGCTGAATTTTCGTTGGTTTCGGATTTGGCAGGCTTTTTCCCTTTGCGGGTGAGCCCCAGTGTAAAGCACAGCGGCTCAACGGCGGCCAGCAGGGCAAAGAGCGCATAGCTGAACATCGTGCCCTCTCCGCTCACCCCGTTGATCCCGACCATGGCGGGCGCCATCGGCAGCTCCCAGATCATCGCAAGGATGCTCCCCGAGCCGAACGGGACAGGCATCACAAGAAGCGAGGCAAGATTCAGCACATAGAGCACGATCGCCGCATTCCAGCAGCAATTTTTGTTGATGCCCCGGTCCGGCCGCAGGCCCCAGCCGAACAGGAATGAAAGCGCCGCCACATAGGCGACGCCGAGCGCGAGCCCGACGGGCGTGGCAAACGTAAAGGACGAGGTCGTCCCCGTGCCTCCAAACGCCGCGAATAACAGGATAAAAGCCGCCCCTTGGGCGATATGGCTCAAAATGGAAAGCGCGCCAAACTGGATGTAGTCATACCTTTTCATCTCATTCACCCCTGTAAAATATCCGTGTTGCGGTACTGGATGGCCTCGGCCAGATGATGCGCCTCGATCTTCTCGCTGCCGTCGAGGTCGGCGATCGTGCGCGCCACGCGCAGCAATCTATCGTGGCTTCGCGCCGTGAGGCCGAGGCGCTCGAACGCGCCTTTGAGCAGATTTTCGCCCGCGGCATCCAGCGTGCAGAACTCGCCCACCATCGCGGGCGTCATCTGCGCATTGCAGGTGATGTTCGTGCCGGAAAAGCGCTGCTTCTGGATGTCGCGCGCGGCGTTCACGCGCGCTTTGACGTCGGCGGAGGACTCCGCCTTTTCGCGCCGGCGCATGGCCTCGAACTCGACGCTCGGGACGTTCACGTGCAGGTCCATGCGGTCGAGCATCGGGCCGGAGATTTTTTCGACGTATTTTTCCACCTGCTGCTTGGTGCAGTGGCAGCGCCCCGAGGGGTGGCCGTACCAGCCGCAGCGGCAGGGGTTCATCGCGCCGACGAGCATGAAGCGGCTCGGCAGCGTGATACTGCCCGCGGCGCGGGTGATGGTGACCTCGCCGTCCTCGATGGGCGCGCGCAGCACCTCGAGCACGTCGCGGTGGAATTCGGGGAGCTCATCTAAAAAAAGCACACCGTGGTGCGCGAGCGAAATTTCACCGGGCTTGGGCGTCTGCCCGCCACCGGTCATCGCGGAGGCTGAGAGCGTGTGGTGCGGGGCGCGGAACGGGCGGTGCAGCAGCATCGGGTGCGAGCTGTCGGTCAATCCCGCGACTGACCAGATCTCGGTCGCTTCAAGTGCTTCCTTTCGCGTCATGTCGGGCAGGATCGACGGAAGCCGCCTCGCCAGCATGGATTTGCCCGCGCCGGGCGAGCCGATGAGCAGGATATTGTGTCCGCCCGCAGCGGCGATCTCCAGCGCGCGCTTGACATTTTCCTGTCCCATGACATCGGAAAAGTCGGGGCCGGTCTCGCTCGTCTGCTCCGCCTGCCACTTCGGCTGGGGCGGGAGCTTCTTTTCACCCTTCAAATGCTGCACGAGCGACACAACGTCCGGCACGCCGTAAACAGTCACGCCGTCGGCAAGCGTCGCCTCGGCGGCATTCGCCGCGGGGACATAGAGCGTCTTGACGCCCGCGCGCGCCGCGGCCATCGCCATCGGCAAAACGCCGTTCACCGCGCGAAGCGTGCCGGTCAGCGAGAGCTCGCCGACAAAGGCCGCGTCCTTGGCAGGGGGCTTTATTTCCTCCGCACAGGCGAGGATGCCGAGCAGGATGGGCAGGTCATAGAGCGTGCCCTCCTTTTTCCGACCCGCGGGGGCAAGGTTCACCGTGATGCGGGAGACGGGGAACTTGACGCCGCAGTTTTTCACCGCCGCGCGCACGCGCTCGCGCGATTCCTTGACGGCCGTGTCGCCAAGGCCGACGATGTCAAACGCAGGCAGGCCCCCGGATAAAAAGCATTCCACCGTGACCTCGTAGCCCGAGATGCCCTGAAGGCCGAGCGAGCGCACCGCTGTGACCATACTGTTTTCCTCCCTCTTTCGCATCGAATCGTACAGTTTGCAATTAGTATAGCACATTTTTTGCATCAGGCAAATCCCCCTCCGCGCATTTTTGCACATTTTGCACAAAATCAATAAATCCTCGCAAAAGTTCTCGAAAAATAAAAGGAATTGAACCTATTGTTGCAAAATAGTGAATGTTTTTGCGGGAACAAGGCGTTTACATAGCGAAAAAAGTGTGCTATAGTGTCATCGTTGAATTTTGCGTTCACACGCAGAAGAACCGTTTTTTGACGGTGAAATAAATAGGAGGTTCATTTATGGCAAGAAAAATGAAATCCATGGACGGCAATAATGCTGCGGCTCACGTAAGCTATGCTTTCAGTGAAGTTGCGGCAATTTATCCCATTACGCCGTCCTCCCCGATGGCCGACCTGGTCGACCAGTGGTCTGCAAATGGCCTGAAAAACATCTTCGGCAGCCAGGTCAAGGTCGTCGAGATGCAGTCCGAAGCCGGTGCTGCCGGCGCAGTGCACGGCTCCCTCGGTGCCGGTGCTCTGACCACCACCTACACGGCCTCTCAGGGCCTGCTGCTGATGATCCCGAACATGTACAAGATCGCGGCTGAGCAGCTCCCCTGCGTGTTCCACGTCTCCGCCCGTACTGTTTCGACCCACGCGCTGAACATCTTCGGCGATCACTCCGACGTCATGGCCTGCCGCCAAACCGGTTTCGCCATGCTGTGCGAGGGCAACGTGCAGGAAGTGATGGATCTCTCCCCCGTGGCACACCTGTCCGCGCTTTCCGGCAAGGTCCCGTTCATCAACTTCTTCGACGGTTTCCGCACCTCCCACGAGATCCAGAAGATCGCCGTGTGGGATTACAAGGATCTCGCCGACATGTGCGACATGGACGCTGTCAAGGCGTTCCGCGAGCACGCCCTCAACCCCGAGCATCCCGCCATGCGCGGCTCCCATGAGAACGGTGATACGTTCTTCCAGCACCGCGAGGCCTGCAACCAGTACTACGACGCTCTCCCCGAAGTCGTGGAAAAGTACATGGGCAAGATCAACGAGAAGCTCGGCACCGACTACAAGCTCTTCAACTACTACGGCGCACCCGACGCTGACCGCGTCATCATCGCGATGGGTTCCATCTGCGACGTGGCCGAGGAAGTCATCGACTACCTCAACGCCCACGGCGAGAAGGTCGGTCTCATCAAGGTCCGTCTGTACCGCCCGTTCAAGGCTGAGCGCCTGATCGAGGCCATCCCCGCCACCGCCAAGAAGATCGCGGTCCTCGACCGCACCAAGGAGCCCGGCGCACAGGGCGAGCCCCTCTATCTCGACGTCGTCACCGCGCTGGCCAACGCCGGCATCACCGACAAGACCGTCATCGGCGGCCGTTACGGTCTCGGCTCCAAGGACACCCCGCCCGCTTCCGTGTTCGCTGTTTACACCGAGCTTGCCAAGGCGGAGCCCAAGCGTCAGTTCACCATCGGCATCGTCGATGACGTGACGAACCTCTCCCTGCCCGAAGACAAGAACTGCCCGAACACCGCAGCCGAGGGCACCATCGAGTGCAAGTTCTGGGGTCTCGGCGGCGACGGTACCGTCGGCGCGAACAAGAACTCCATCAAGATCATCGGCGACCACACCGACAAGTACGTCCAGGCCTACTTCCAGTATGACTCCAAGAAGACCGGCGGCGTGACGATCTCCCACCTGCGCTTCGGCGACAAGCCCATCCGCAGCCCCTACTACATCAACAAGGCCGACTTCGTCGCCTGCCACAACCCCAGCTACATCACCAAGGGCTTCAAGATGGTCAACGACGTCAAGCCCGGCGGCGTGTTCATGATCAACTGCCAGTGGGACTTCGATGAGCTGAACCACCACCTCAAGGCGGATGCCAAGCGCTACATCGCCAAGAACAACATCCAGCTCTACACCATCAACGCCATTGACCTTGCCATCAAGATCGGCATGGGCAAGCGCAACAACACCATCCTCCAGTCCGCGTTCTTCTCCCTCGCGAAGGTCATGCCCGAGGAGCAGGCCATCCAGTACATGAAGGACGCCGCGACGCACTCTTACCTGAAGAAGGGCCAGGATGTCGTCGATATGAACCACAAGGCCATCGACCTCGGCGCTACCGCCTACACCAAGATCGACGTTCCCGCCGATTGGGCGAACGCTGTCGACGCTGACGAGGCCGTCTCCTACGAGGGCAAGCCCGAGCTCGTCGAGCAGGTCAAGAACATCCTCGATCCCGTGGACAAGATGGACGGCGACAGCCTTCCCGTTTCCGCCTTCATGCCTCACGTGGACGGCCAGTGGGAGCTCGGCGCTGCCGCTTACGAAAAGCGCGGCGTTGCCGTTTCCGTTCCCACCTGGGACGAGACGAAGTGCATTCAGTGCAACAACTGCGCTTACGTCTGCCCGCACGCCACCATCCGTCCCTTCGCTCTCACCGAGGAAGAGGCCAAGAATGCTCCCGCCAATGCCAAGATCGTCGACATCAAGGCCGGCAAGGGCAAGGGTGTTTACAAGTACACGATGGCCATCTCCCCGCTCGACTGTATGGGCTGCGGCGTCTGCGTCGGTCAGTGCCCGGTCGGCGCTCTGACCATGGTCGGTCAGGAGAGCGAGCTGCCCGAGCAGGATGTGTTCAACTACTGCGTCTCCAAGGTCTCCGACAAGAAGGATATGCAGGATCTCACCGTCAAGGGCAGCCAGTTCAAGCAGCCCATGCTCGAGTTCTCCGGCTCCTGCGCAGGCTGCGCCGAGACCAGCTATGCCCGTCTCGTCACCCAGCTCTTCGGCGACCGTATGTACATCTCCAACGCCACCGGCTGCTCGTCCATTTGGGGCGGCCCCGGCGCTACCTCCCCGTACTGCACGGATAAGAACGGCCACGGCCCGGCATGGTGCAACTCCCTGTTCGAGGACAACGCCGAGCACGGCTTCGGTATGTATGTCGGCCAGGAGAAGATCCGCGAGGATCTGATGGCCAAGACCGAGCAGCTCCTTGCCATCGAGTGGGCACAGCCCGCACTGAAGGAAGCCGCTCAGAAGTGGCTCGACACCAAGAACGACGGCAACGCCAATGCCGAGGCTGCGAAGGAATACGTCGCGGCCCTGCAGGCAAACATCGCCACCGTCGACGAGCTTGCCGCTGTTCCTCAGTTTGCTGAGCACGCCGCCGGGCTCAAGGCCAAGGGCGAAAAGTTCTGCGACTGCGACGCCTGCAAGCTGGTTGCTGAGATCCTTGACAAGAAGGATTACCTCTCCAAGAAGTCCGTTTGGATCTTCGGCGGCGACGGTTGGGCTTATGATATCGGCTTCGGCGGCGTGGACCACGTGCTTGCTCAGAACAAGAACGTCAACGTCTTCGTCTTCGATACCGAGGTCTACTCCAACACCGGCGGTCAGGCTTCCAAGGCTTCCAACATCGGTCAGGTCGCTCAGTTCGCGGCTGCCGGTAAGGAGACCAAGAAGAAGAGCCTTGCTGAGATCGCGATGAGCTACGGCTACATCTACGTCGCGCAGATCGCCATGGGCGCCAACCCGGCCCAGACCATCAAGGCCATCACCGAGGCTGAGGCTTACAACGGCCCGTCCCTGATCATCGGCTATAGCCCCTGCGAGATGCACTCCATCAAGGGCGGCATGATCAACTGCCAGAAGGAAATGAAGAAGGCTGTCGAGTGCGGCTACTGGAACCTGTTCCGCTTCAATCCTGCGGCTGACAAGAAGTTCACGCTCGACTCCAAGGCTCCTGCCGGCGGTTACCGTGAATTCCTGATGAACGAGGCGCGCTACAGCCGCCTGACCCGCGAGTTCCCCGAGCGTGCGGAGGGTCTCTTCACCCGCAACGAGGACGCGGCCAAGGAGCGTTACGAGCACCTCACCAAGCTCATCGACCTGTACGACAAGCAGTAATTGCTGCTTCTACCGTATTGAAAAAGGAGCATCCGAAAGGATGCTCCTTTTTTGCGTTATTTTGTGTTATTTTATGTCTGCATTCAGCAGCTTTTCGCCGACGATGGCCATGCGCGCGTCGGTCATTTCCAGATCATTTGAGACAAACTCCACTATGCGCGTCCCGCGCGTAATGAGCCAGTAGTCCCAGTACTGCCCGTCTTTTTCATCGCAGAGCCGCCATGCTCGTTCCGCGCCCCACGGCTTAGCGTCGACCTCGCGATAGACAGCGTCCGACCATGAGTATCTTTTCTGATAGTCAAGCTGCGCGGCAAGACAGGGGGCAAACAGCGATTCGGCATACACATCACTGACCACATAGCACATGTTCGTTGTGACCCCGTGGTACTGTCTCGGTTCATTCGGGTCTGGATAGCAAAGGGCGTCCTCCTGCCTGCCGCTGCGCTGCGCGCCAAGGGGTGAGGAGACCTCCCAGCTCCGGCAAGACCAGCGCGCTCCCCCGTCCTCCACGCCAAGGTCAGAGAGATAAAGCAGCAGCGGATCGTGATAGATCGTAAAATGAGCGCCGTTTTCGCTGTACCACTCCGCGTTGGCGTTTCCGTCTTCAAATAGGCCGTTCTGCTTCATCGTGTAGCTCAATCCTGCCACAGCCGCCACAGTCAGTACCATCACGAGGGCCGTGATCACGCAGCGTTCGCCGCGTTTTGCACCCGCGCGCTCCATGGAGGAATACGCAAAAAACGCCGCGGCGATCGGGCCGCAAACGATCAGCAGCGTGACATAGTAGAGCCTCGCCTGTCCGCTGGTGTCATTCCCCATCAAGATGACAACAACCGCACTGAAAATCGTCAGAAGCAGGATCAATCTCCATAGTGTCTGAAGCCAGGGACGCGACTTCGGCCTGAGGAATCGCCCCTCTTTCGCCGCAATCTGCTTTGCCTTGCCATACCAGCGGTAGTAGCCGATGCACTGCGACAGGCAGATCACAATGAGGATCATCCAAAGCCCGAGCATTACGAGACTCGCGCCGGAAGCAATTCCCGAGAACGGATCCCGCCGCAGTCCATCAGCAATGGTATCCAGCTGCGTGATCAGCAGAATCGAAAACGCCACCAGCCAGTGGCAGTAGGGCTTGAGCCCGCGGTGCGTCGCGTCCACCTGTAAAACAGGGTCGGTGTCGATCTCGACGGCGTTTTCATCTGCCGTGCAGAACACGTGGCGCGAGCGTCCGGAGTGGCTGCCGCCCTCGCCATCCACATTGCCCCCCCAGAATGTCAGCGCTCCCGCGCCCACAGCGTGCTGCCAGCCCGCTTGTTCACAGTAGTCGATGAACACATCCTCCCCCTCGGGCGTGTCATCGCTGTCGGGGTAGAACGCCACGGCGAAGCGCAGCTTCTGCGGCTTAATGCGGCGGTAGCGGATGAACAGGCCCACGCGGTCGGGCGCCCAGCCCTCCGCCGCCATGCGCTCAAAGTGGCGCGCAAGGCCCTCAGTGTCGTAAAAGGAATAGGGATTCAGCTCCCGTTTGGTGTTGCGCATCAGAAAAACCTCGCTTTCTCTCATTTCTCTCCGCCCGCAAGGGGCGTTATCTCTCAAATAGCTTCTCGTAGTCCCGCACCTGTGCCTGCAGGCGCTCCACCTCGTTTTGCAGCAGCGTTTTTCCCTCCGCTGTGAGCTGATAGCTGCGCCGCCGCCCCTCCGCGCGCGTTTCGACGATGTACCCCGCCGCCAAAAACTGCTCGAGCAGGTTGTAGAGCGTCCCCGGGCCGACGGCCACGCGCCCGCTCGTCAACTCGTTCACGCGCGCCATCACGTCCATGCCGCAGCACTCCTCGCGTAGGCACAGCAGGATGTAAAACATCTGCTCGGTCAGCGTGCTGAATTTCTCCCGCGCCATTGTCGGCCTCCTTTTATCGATATTCGATATTCTTGAGGAGAGTATATTATCGAATATCGATATTGTCAAGGGGGAGATTTTCTTTTTCAAAGAAAGACTCCCTCTTGTTCGCACAGGTGCGAGGGATTTGCGGCACTGGTGCCGCGGGGAAGGCAGCGCCGTAGGCGCTGCACGGGATAAGGGGGATATTCTCTCACGTGAGAGAATATCCCCCTTAAACCCCCAAGAGAACGCAAGGGGCCTTGCCCCTTGACCCCGCACATTGGCAGTTTGCAGCTTGAAGGACTGCACGCGCTGCGCAGTGCGGGTGCGGTGTACATGGCTTCGCCATGATTCCCTGCGAATCGTTACAACTATCAACCGCGCCTTACTATCGTGAGGCGTGAGTGACGGTAGCATGGCGGCAGACTGCTTGCGAAATAGCGGCATTGCTGCGCTCGCCGCATTGTGGAGACTGGCGGTAAACGGAAATTAGGCTGCACTCCTACAAGATAGGCAGAGCGGCAGCGGATGATAGGAGCAGAGGCAAATCGTCTTGCAGAACCATTGGCGGCGAGCGAAGCAATGCCGCCACGCAGGCACTTCCACTCCGGAGGCACAAAAGTCATTCGAGCTCGAGACTGCCAATCTAAGCCTTTCTCTTGTGGCCCCTTTGACTCGCCCCCTGCACGGTGCAGGGACAGAAGCAGCCCTTTCGGGCTGCAAAATCTCCGCGCGCTGGAGAGCGCGCAAAAAAGGGAGCACCCCTGCGGGTGCTCCCTTTCTTCACTCTCCCAAGAGCCGAACGACACTTTCCCAGCGGACCTGGTCGGTGTCGTAGCCATACGACTTCCCCTTCGCGTCCGTGTAGCGGAAAAACGGCCCCTCCGTCCAGTCGTTGGATGGATTCGCGAGCTCGACCTTCCAGATCTCAAGCGTCGAGCCGTCGCCGTAGTCGATCACGGCGTAGGGCATCTCCTCCGGCGCAGCGGCGGTGCGGCCCGCGCCGGCCTTGTCGATAAGGTATAAAAGGTCACTGAGATCGTCGATCGATACGTCTGTTTCGCTTCCGTTCACTGTGACGCGAAACGTCTCTGTGCTTCGCGCATCGCGCGTGCTGTCCGTTAAGTCGGAAATAAACGCGTGGAAGCGGAACTGGTAGTGACAGGCCCAGTATGTCAGACCGCCAAAGAGCAGAAACAGCGCGCAGCAGAGCGCGATGGGGCCGGTCAAACGCTTGGGCTTTGGCTTGCCGCGGTCAACGGAATCGTAAAGTCCCATAAGTTTCCTCCTGTTCTCTTGTCCGCTGGTTTCCTTTCTCTTCTATTTGGGTTGAATTGCGAAAATTACTGGTTCGCCGCGCGCTCCGCCGCCTCGACGACGTGGCTTGCGAGGATCGTGCTTGTCACGGTGCCGACGCCGCCGGGGACCGGGGTGATGGCCTCGACGACCGGCTCAACTTCGGCAAAGCGGGTGTCGCCGCAGAGGTTGCCGTCCGCGCCGACGTGGATGCCGACATCCAGCACGACCTGACCGGCGCGCACGCTCTCCGCGCCGACCATACCGGCCTTACCGGCGGCGACGACGAGGATGTCGGCCTCGCGGCAGATCTCGGGCAGATTTTCGCTGCGGCTGTGGCAGATGGTCACGGTCGCATGCTCGGCGAGCAGCAGCAGAGAGACCGGCTTGCCGATGACAAGGCTGCGGCCGATGACGACGACGCGCTTGCCTTTGATGGGGATGTTGTAGTGCTTGAGCAGCGCCACGCAGGCCGCAGCAGTGCAGGGGGGATAACCGCCCTTGGTGCCGGCGTACACGGCGGTCATGGAACCGTCAGTGATGCCGTCCATGTCCTTTTTCGGGTCGAGCGCCGCGCGGGCCGCCTCGTCATCCAGGTGCCCCGGCAGCGGGCGGAACATCAGCACGCCGTGGACCTTCTCGTCCGCGCCCAGCGCGTGGATGTTCTCCATCAGCACCTCCTGCGTCACATCCTCAGGCAGGACGACCTGACGGACGGCGACGCCGACCTTTTCGCAGCGCCCCAGCGCGCCGCGCTCATAGGCCAGGTCATCCTCGCGTGCACCGACGCGCAGGATGGCGAGGCAGGGCTCTACGCCGTTTTTCTTCAGTTCTTCCGTCTTTGCATGGAGCTCCTCGGTCAGCGCCTTGGCGACCTCGGCTCCCTTGAGCAGCATAGCCATGGTAAAAATTCCTCCTCTGATCGACGCGGTCATCCGCGTTCCTATCCATGATTAGGATAACAAAATTAAAAATTGCTGTCAATTTCTTTTGACAAGCGCGGCGGGATATTATTTTACTTTCTTCGGCAGCTTGCCTTTTGCCGCGCTTTTTGCTACGATATTGCTGTCAAATTTTGAAAGCATCAGGAGGGTCCTTCCCATGTCTGTGATCGAAGAGAAAAAAGCACTGAGAACCTTTATCCGCAAGAAAGAGCGTACGCTCGATCCCACCTACAAGGCTGAGAGCTCTGAGGCCATCTGCCGCCACCTGCTCGCACTCGACGAGTACAAGAGCGCAAAGATCGTCTTCGCCTTTGCCGGCACCGAAAAGGAGATCGACACCTCGCTCTTTATGAACGAGACCATCGCCGCGGGCAAGACGCTGATCCTGCCCCGCTGCGCCGCCGAGCACGCCATCGATCTGTGCGTCGTGCGCTCGATGGACGACCTGGAGGCGGGCGCCTACGGCATTTTAGAGCCGAAGAAGAACTGCGCGCTTGTCACCGCGGCGGACATCGACTTCGCCGTCGTGCCCTGCCTGTCGTTCGACCGCAAGGGCCGCCGTCTCGGCCAGGGCGGCGGGTACTATGACCGCCTGCTGCCGCAGCTCCACTGCCCGACGGTGCTCATCTGCCGCGAGCAGCTCATGTCGCCCGAGGTGCCGGTCGAGGAGCATGATATGCGCTGCACGATGCTGGTTACGGAGAAAGGGATTTTGACGCCAGAGGCGTAAAAGAGCTTTTTTCCTGCACCGGTGCAGGAGGATGATTCCCGTACCGTGCGGGAGTGCGTAAAAGGGGGATACTCTCTTTCTCGAAAGAGAGTATCCCCCTTTGTAACCCCCGAGAGAAAGGACGAGGGGCCTTCCCCCTCGACCCCGCACATTGGCAGTCTGAGGCTTGAATGACTGCGCAGCCTGCAGAGTGTAGGTGCGGTGTACATGGCTTCGCCATGAGTCTCTGCGAGCCGTTACCGGTTGCAACCGCGCCTTACTATCGTGAGGCGCGTGTGACGGCAGCACGGCGGCAGACTGCCTGCGGGCGCGGCATTGCTGCGCTCGCCGC
>OJRT01000735.1_pt1 | contig 14870 bp, 15 predicted proteins | sample 1599281 | NCBI WGS metagenome assembly OJRT01 (sample SAMN03922458, study PRJEB24848) | human gut metagenome | isolation source: stool sample | host: Homo sapiens | place: Germany | collected 2009-11 | reverse complement strand
GTGCAAGCAATTCACCGATACGCATTCCGGTCCAGTACAACAAAAGAAACGCCATTCTTGTCTCCGGCTTATCACTTACTGTTTCCAGAAAAGCATTGAACTCTTCCTGCATCCAGAAGTCCTTCGGTTCTCCTTTACTCTTGCCAATCGCTCCTGCCTTCCTGCAGGGATTATCCTGCAGGTTATAATACCGCATTGCATAATTGAAGATTGCAGTCAGCTGGCAGTTCACTGTTTTCAGATAAGTAGGAGAATATCCTTTTCCATTCTTATCCTTATACGTCAGCAACTCATTCTGCCATGCACGGACGTCTGCCACCGTAATTTCACTGAGAATCTTCTTTTCAAAATAAGGCTTGATTTTCAGGTCAATAATATATCGCTTCGTGTACATAGTGTTTTCTCTGAGACGGACATCCATATCTTTGTAATAAATCTCCAGAAAATTTCCAAATTCAATATCCACACCCTGGCTCTGCTGTTGCAGGAAATCTCTTTCCCATTCCTTAGCTTCACCCTTGGTCCTGAATCCTCTTTTCTGTTTTCTTTTCCGATTTCCCTGCCAGTCTTTGTAATAGACCTGTACTTTCCAGTTTTTTCCTTCTTTGTAAACCCCCATTGCTAATCCTCGACTTTCATGCCATAAATCTTTTCTGCCAGGAATTTCGTAGAGATTTTTCCAGCTACTACAATATAGCCTTTTGCCTTCAATTCTTTGTTGTATTCTCGCATCAGACTATATGCATAAGTTTTTGAAACTCCAAGAATTGCACACACATCATCCACATCCATATACATTTTTTCCTGCATCATACTCATACCGCTTTATCCTCCTTCAAATACTGCTCAACATGTTCCAGACCATAGATCTTGTCCTCTACATAGCGGGTTGGCACCCGACCGAGAATCACATAATAGTTCTTGCTTGCCAGATCGGCATTCATTCTTTCCACTACCCGGTAAGCAAACGAAACTGATAATCCAAAGAGTTCTGCAATGTCTTCCACTGATAAATACATTTTTCTCTTACGCATGAAACCATTCCTTTCCCTCTTCCTGTGGAATCTCACAAGTATCTTCTACTCCGTAGAAACGCTTCACAAAATACTTTGTCGGAACTTTTCCTCTAAGCGTCAGGTAGCCCTGTTCTTCCAGTTCCTTGTTCAGATTTCCGATGATTTCATAAGCCGATGTCTGTTTTACTTCCAGAAGTTCACATATATCGGCTGCCTTTAAAAATAATTTATTCTGCATAATCAGTACCTCCTGTGTTTTGAATATTTATCTCTTCATATACTCTGTACTGGCAGATGCAAAATCGGACATCATTTTCCGAAATTTATCAAATTTTCTTGTTTTTTAATTCTCCATCAGTGTGATTACTGTGTCATGGAGTTTAAGCTCATCGAAAGTAAAGAACCTTTCTGTGGTATCTGTTTTCTAAATGCAGGCAACAAAAAAACAGTCTGCCTTGACGAAAATCACTTCAATCAAAACAAACTGTTCTTCATATTTACTCTAATTTTATTTTATGAGAATAACCGATTTCACGAAATTTGCAGGTGAATCTGGAATATAAACAAGAGAAAAAAATAATTTTTAAACTCCATTTGCACTCCATTTGGTCTTTTCGACACCCCGCAAAGCCTTTATTTATGGGCTTTTCCGCGATTTTTCAAGCTACTCAAACTCAATAGTTCCCGGTGGCTTACTGGTCAAATCATAGAATACTCTATTGACTCCCTTTACCTCATTTATAATTCTGCTCATCACTGTCTGAAGTACCTCAAACGGTATCTCGGCTGCTTCGGCTGTCATGAAGTCCACGGTGCGGACTGCACGGACTGCAACGGCATAATCATATGTTCTCTCATCACCCATGACACCTACTGAACGCATGTTGGTAAGGGCTGCAAAGTACTGGTTTGGCATCCATGATGGTTCCTCGCCGTTGGCCTCTTTGTACTCTTTTGCTGCCTTTTCCACTTCGCTTCTGTAAATCCAGTCTGCATCCTGGACAATGCGTACCTTTTCGGCTGTGACTTCGCCGATGATACGGATTCCTAGGCCTGGGCCTGGGAATGGCTGACGGAATACGAGATAGTCAGGTAATCCAAGCTCCAGTCCGACCTTGCGTACCTCGTCCTTGAAGAGGTTTCTGAGTGGCTCCACGATATCCTTGAAATCAACATGCTCCGGGAGACCTCCTACGTTGTGGTGTGATTTGATGACTGCAGATTCTCCGCCGAGTCCACTCTCCACTACGTCCGGATAGATGGTTCCCTGCGCAAGGAAGTCAACCTTTCCGATTTTCTTGGCTTCTTCCTCGAATACACGGATGAATTCCTCACCGATGATTTTACGCTTGCGCTCAGGCTCTGTAACGCCTGCAAGCTTGCTGTAGTAGCGCTCCTGTGCGTTGACGCGGACAAAGTTGATGTCGAACGAACCGCCTTTGCCGAATACGCCCTCTACCTCATCGCCCTCGTTCTTGCGGAGAAGTCCGTGGTCTACGAATACGCAGGTGAGCTGCTTGCCTATTGCCTTGGCAAGGAGTGCTGCGAGCACTGATGAGTCTACTCCACCCGAAAGTGCAAGGAGCACTTTGCCGTCACCGACCTGCTCTCTGATTTCGTCGATTGTGTTTTTGACGAATGAATCCATCTTCCATGTGCCTGCACATCCACATACGCCACGGACGAAATTGTAAATCATCTGTGTTCCGTTCTTGGTGTGAAGTACCTCCGGATGGAACTGTACTGCATATAATTTCTTCTCAACATTCTGTGTTGCGGCTATTGGACAGTCTGCAGTGTGCGCAACTACCTCAAAACCCGGTGCAGCCTCTGCAATTCTGTCGAAATGACTCATCCAGCATACTGATTCTGATGGCAGATCCTTGAACATCACGCCGTTTGCAGAATATGTGATTTCTGTCTTTCCATACTCTCCAACCTCCGGTGTGATTACCTTTCCGCCTAATTTATGCATCATAAGCTGTGCACCGTAGCAGATGCCAAGCACCGGTATTCCCAGCTCAAACAGCTCTTTCTGGTATGATGGTGAATTCTCTTCATAACAGCTGTTTGGACCTCCTGTAAGGATGATACCCTTTGGATTCATTTCTTTGATTTTCTCAATGTCTATTTTGTATGAGTAAATCTCACAGTACACGTTGCACTCGCGGACACGGCGCGCAACAAGCTGATTGTACTGACCACCAAAGTCTATGACTATGACCTTTTCCTGATCCATGTTTTCCTCCTAATTGTTTATTCGCTATGCTGCTGTTTTATAATCTTTGAAACGTCACGTAATTGCTGTTTGCCACACTGTGGTGTAAACAATAACAAAAACATAACATATGTTATCTGCTGCCATCTCATTGATTACATAAAAGCAACATGTATTCTTATGTCATTATAGATTACGGAGTGCTTATCTGCAAGCGATTTTGTTAAATTTATGTTTTGATTTTATGTGCAATTACGTTATAATGAGTTATAAACACTTTTATAGGCTGGGAGGTTTCATCATGAGTTTTAAAATAATCACTATAAGCCGAGAGTTTGGCAGTGGCGGTCGCTTTATCGGCGAGCAGATTGCTCAAAAATGCGGCATTGAGTTTTACGATAAAAAAATAATTGAGCATGTGGCAAAGGAGCTCGGTATCTCTGAGCAGATTGTTGCAAACCAGGGCGAATATGCACCTGCCGGAAGTATTTTTTCATATGCATTTGTGGGGCGCGACATCACAGGAGTTTCTCTTTCCGACCAGATTTTCAATATTCAGCAGAAGCTCATCAAGGATATTGCGCAAAAAGAGCCATGCGTTATTGTGGGACGTTGCGCAGACTACATTCTTTCTGACAGGGATGATGTGCTGAATGTTTTTATAGAGGGAAATAAGCCTGAGAAGGCTGCAAGAATAAAAAAGCTCTACCATAAGAGCGATGACGAGGTCAAAAAGCTGCTAAAGGATGTCGATAAGAAGCGCTCTGTAAATTACCGCTACTTTACCGACAAGGAGTGGGGCAGCAGGAAAAATTATGACCTTGTGCTAAACAGCTCTGTGCTTGGATACGATAAATGTATTAAGCTCATCGCATCCGCATACGCTTAATTCACTTAATATACAGCTTTCCTACGGTTAAAAACCGTTTTCTTATTTTATTGCGAAAAACGTAAATAGAATTACAACCTGTGTGTAATATTAAAAATACTCCCGCATAAACTGTAACAACAGAATATGCAGGAGTATTTTTTGAAATCATATATTGAGACAAGGGCGGTGGAAATCGCCAACTACATAGTTGAAAACAATGCCACGGTGCGTCAGGCTGCAAAGCAGTTTGGCATCAGCAAATCCACTGTGCACAAGGATATCACGGATGCTGACAGGCTGCTTCGCATAGACCCGGAGCTTGCCGCAAAAGCGCGTCACATTCTCGATATCAACAAGTCCGAGCGCCATATCCGCGGCGGACTTGCCACCAGAGAGAAGTATCTGCATCTGCCTCATGTGCATGCCGGCTGAGTGTATGGATGCTTCTATCCCTGCATTGCCAGGTGCGCCGTTTTCCGTACATCTGAGGCTTTTCGTTAATTCAAGACCGGTGTCACATGACTTGTGAGCACACCATACAGCCACTTGCCCTCATCGCTTAGATCCTCATAGGTAAAGCCGCTTGTCTTATCGCAGGCAGGTGTTAGAAGCGCTGATTTTTCGTCCTTATTGGAAAGATTCCAGCACACATAGCTGATGCCGTAGCTGTCGAGCAGGCTGATCCAGCTGTTTGCGGAATCTATGTCCACCTGACCGTTTCCGTCGTCGCTGCAGATGCCAAACTCTGATACAAATATCGGCAGTCCGGCGTCTGCCGCCGATTTTAGCTTGTTTTGCAAGTCCTCCTTGTGGGTTGCGGCATAGAAATGCAGTGTATACATGATATTATCATATCCTGTGACAGGGTCCTTGACTGCCTCATCCACATCCCGGCTCCAGTTAGGTGTGCCTATCAGTATGACTGCATCCTTGTCGTAGCTTCTGATTGACGGAATGACCTCGCTGGCATAAAACTTCACCTCTCCCCAGGTCGCACCGTTGCACGGCTCATTGCAAATCTCGTAAATCACGTTGTTGTATGAGGCATACTGCTGTGCCATCTTGGCAAAAAAAGTCTTTGCCACATCACTGTAGCGGTTTGGATTGCCCTCGTTTAGCACATGCCAGTCGATGATGACATACATGTCGTTGTTGAACGCGTACTGCACTCCGTTTTGCACAAGTGTCTCAAGCTGCTGCCTGTCACCATCTGTGCAGTAGCCACCGCTTTCGTAGGTGTACATGGCAAGCCTTACCACATTTACTCCCCAGCTTTTCAGTGTGGCAAAGCAATCATTGGTCACATACTGTGGATACCACGCAAGACCGTGTGTGCTGACTCCGCGAAGCTGCACCTCGTTGTTATTTTGATCAACGAGCTTGCTGCCCTCCACATGCAGCTTACCGTTTACTGACGGACAGGCAAGAACTGAGCTCTCCTGTCCGTTTTCTGTGGTGAGCTGCTCTGTGTCAGCCACATTCTGATTTTCTGTACTGCTTTGCATACTGTCCTCAGTATTATTTTCTGCAGAATTCACCGACTCAGTGGCTTTCTCATCTGTCTGTGATTCTGTCTCTTTGTTGCCCTTGTTACCACATCCTGTAAAAATCCCAAGCACCAGCACTGCAGCCAATACCAATGCTATATATTTCTTCATATTGTTATACTGTCTGACTGATTACTGAATGGATGTAACCTTGTAGTCCTCAGCCTCTACAGTCTCCTTTAATTTCTCATCAGAAATGTCAGAGCTTAATGTCACTACTGCAGTTCCGCTCTCATGGCTTACCGCTGCCTCACTTACTGCATCAAGCGCCTCGAGTGCCTTCTTTACTCTTGCCTCACAGTGGCAGCACATCATTCCTTCGATATTCATTGTCTTTGTCATTGATTTTTCCTCACTTTCATTTAGTTTATCTGTTTTGTTTTTTCTATCTGGTGTTGCTTTTCTGTCATGCTTAGAATCATACACCCTGCACAGATTCAGCCGCAGGGCATTGGTAACAACGCAGAAGCTCGACAGGCTCATCGCCGCCGCTCCAAACATCGGATTTAGCTTCCATCCTAATAAAGGATACCACAAACCGGCCGCAAGTGGAATACCTATTACATTATAGAAAAATGCCCAGAACAGATTTTCGTGTATATTTGTCAATGTAGCACGGCTTAACCGCACTGCTGCCGGTACATCTATCAGGCGGCTCTTCATCAGGACAACATCCGCTGCATCTATTGCCACATCACTTCCCGCGCCGATTGCAATTCCCATATCCGCACGTGTGAGCGCCGGTGCATCATTGATTCCGTCACCAACCATGGCTACCCTGCCCTGTTTTTTTAGCTTCCTTATGACAGCCTCCTTACCATCCGGAAGCACACCCGCGATGACTTCATCCACTCCCGCCTGCTTTCCAATGGCATTGGCAGTCTGCTCGTTGTCACCGGTGAGCATAACAACTCTGATACCCATATTTTTAAGCTGTCTGACAGCTTCCGGACTGTCCTCCTTTATTGTATCTGCAACAGCTATGATACCGCAAAGCCTGTCATCTGCAGCAAAGAACAGAGGAGTTTTTCCTTCCTTTGAAAATTCGACAGATTTCGCGCGCATATCATCTGACACTTTTACAAATTTGCTTACAAAAGCAAGATTTCCCGCTTTTATCATTTTGCCTGCAAGTATTGCAGTCAGACCATTTCCTACAACAGCGCTAAAATCCGTCACCTCTGCAACAGCGATTTCATCCGTTTTAGCGCGCTCCATAATGGCTTTTGCAAGCGGATGCTCGCTCTTGGCCTCGACTGATGCGGCTATTGCAAGAAGCTTCCTTGACCACAGTGCTTTATCTGTTGATGAGTACGGGTTTAAATCGTCTGCCTTACGATGACACTCACCGGCATGCTTGCCGATTTCCTCAAAAAATTTCTCATCCGGCACGATATCCGTCACCTTCGGCTCACCGCTTGTTATGGTGCCTGTCTTATCAAGAGCCACAATCTGTGTGCGGCCTGTTGCCTCAAGGCTTGCCGCTGTCTTGAAGAGTATACCGCTCTTTGCGCCCTTGCCATTTCCTACCATTATCGCAACAGGAGTTGCCAGTCCAAGTGCACACGGACAGCTTATCACGAGCACCGAAATGCCTCTGGCAAGCGCAAAGCCCACGGTCTCACCGGCTATAAGCCATGCTATTATTGTAATGATTGCAATTGTAATAACCGCCGGCACAAATACTCCTGATACCCTGTCAGCGATTTTTGCAATAGGTGCCTTTGTCGCTGCGGCATCAGAAACCATCTGTATAATCTGTGAGAGTGTGGTGTCTTCGCCCACTCTCGTTGCGCGGCATTTTATAAAGCCTGACTGGTTCACTGTGGCAGCGCTTACTGCATCTTTCGGCTGCTTATCCACAGGGATGCTCTCTCCTGTGAGTGCCGATTCGTTGACAGCGGTTGTTCCATCTATTATTTCACCGTCCACAGGGATATTTTCCCCCGGTCTGACCACGAAAATATCGCCATTTTTCACTGCATCCACAGAAATTTCCTGCTCCACGCCATCCCTTACAACGGTTGCTGTCTTTGGGGCAAGCTGCATCAGGCTCTTTAAAGCGTCTGTTGTTTTGCCCTTTGAGTGCGCTTCAAGCATTTTTCCGACAGTAATCAGTGCCAAAATCATGGCTGCGGATTCAAAATAAAACTCATGCATATATGACATGACCGCATCCATATCGCCATTCACCTGCGCAGCTGTCATAGCAAAAAGTGCATACACGCTGTATCCAAACGATGCCGCAGAGCCAAGCGCAACAAGCGTATCCATGTTGGGAGCGCCGTGAATCAAGCCCTTAAAGCCACTGATAAAAAACTTCTGGTTTATGACCATTACCGCCACTGTAAGCAGAAGCTGCAAAAGCCCCATAGCCACATGGTTTCCATTGAAAAATTCAGGCAACGGCCAGCCCCACATCATATGTCCCATGGAAAAATACATGAGAACAACTAAGAATATGAGCGAGGCTATAAGCCTGTTTACAAGCTTCGGTGTCTCCCTGTCTACAAGCGCATCCTGCGCTGCCTTTAGCTGTTCTAAGCTGTTATTCGCTTTGTCATTTTCTGATTCTGTTGCTGTGCCTTTGGGACTCGCTCCATAGCCCGCCCGCTCTACTGCCTCCACTATCTGCGCATCTGTCGCGCTTCCCTCGACTCCCATCGAGTTGGTCAAAAGGCTGACAGAGCAGCTCGTCACACCATCAACCTTAGAGACCGCCTTTTCCACTCTGGCAGAGCATGCCGCACAGCTCATTCCTGTAACTGTATATTGCTTCATACTGTCTGTATTTCCTTCTTTCTACTATTCGAATCTAACTATTCAGAAGCCTTTTCTAAAATCTCTCAATTCCTGTCACCTTGAAATCCAGTCTTTCGATGGCAAATGTGATTTCCTCATCGCTTAGCTCTCTGGTTGCCTCAACATGTGCCACGCCATGCTTTAAATCCACATCTGCCGATACGCCGCTCATCTTCTGAAGTGAGCGTGTGACTGAGTTCTTGCAGTTCATGCAGTGCATTCCGTCTATGTGCACATCTGCTCTCGTGACTATCTCGCCTGTAAGCTGTACTGTGGCTTCCTCGTCCTCCTTCATGGCTCCACCGCCACAGCAGGCACCCTCGCCCTTTGAATGCTTTATTGTCTCCTTTAAGCCCACAATCACCAGAGCGGCAATTATTGCTATTATTAATATTGTGATTATTGTACTCATTTTTATACCTGCCTTCTTATAATACTACTTCATAAGCTTCTGCAGTGTGTTCAAAAGCTCATCTATTGTCTCATCCTTGCCGGCTCTTATGTCATCTGCCACACACGTCTTTATATGATTGGCCAAAAGGACTTTATTGAAGCTGTTGAGCGCAGCATTTGCGGCCGCCACCTGTGTGATGATGTCAGGGCAGTAGCAATCCTCATCCAGCATACGCTTGATTCCACGGATCTGCCCCTCTATACGGCTAAGTCTGTTGATGAGATCCTTATATTCTTTCTCTGACCGATCTTTTTTGCGGTTGCAGCAACAGCATTTGGTTTCGTTTTCTGCCATGGGTACCTCCCTTCTTTCTTCGTTCGTAACTGTTCAGTACCTTCACAGTTGCGATTGTTGCATATATCTAACCATACCCCTTATGGGTATCTGTCTTCAAGAGCATTATATACCCCGGTAGGGTATATTGCAAGGGCAGATTTCCTTATTGAGAAATTTTCATGTTATACCATACTTTTATAATAAAAACATGCAAGCTGTGTCCTGTCCCTCAGCTGCAGCTTTTCAAGTATGACACTGATATAGTTTCGTACGGTTCCCTCACTCAGATACAGCTTATCCGATATTTCCTTGTTGTTTAGTCCTTCTGCAACCAGCTCTATGATTGAAAGCTCCTTGCCGCTTATATCATAGCTCTTCATTGCGTCAATGAACCGGGCCTGACCGGTGCCTGATGAAGCTTTACCATCAGCTCCGAACAGGTGTGGTATCCTTTCCATTATCTGTGTTCCAAACACTGTCTGTCCGTTGTTTACAGCTCTAAGTGCCGGGGCAATACTCTCAAAGGCCTGTTTTAGTATATAGCCCTTCGCCCCCAGCGAGATTGCTTTTACAATGTATTCATCATCCGAAAATGTGGTCAGAAGAAGTATTTTGGCATCCGGACATTTTCTGAGTATTTTTTCTGCTGCTTCAAGACCTGTCATGCCCTGCATCCTTATATCCATGAGCATCACATCGGGCATATGCTCCTCGTACAGCTTTACCGCCTGCTGCCCGCTGTCTCCAACCGCAGACACCTCTATGTCATCCTGTGCGCTCAGTATTGTATTCAGCGAAAGTGATACGAGATTATCATCATCTATTATTACTATTTTCATGTCCTGTTCCTTTCTTCTTCATGAGCGTCACAAATATCATGAAACCATCATCTGCCTTTATACGCATGGTCCCTCCTATCACTGCAACACGCTCCTTTATATTTTTTATGCCTATTCCATCTCCTGTTTCTCCCGAAATTCTTCTTTCGTCAGCCGATGTGCCGTTGTCCATTATCTCAAGCTGGTAAAAGGCGGGATGCTCTCTGACTATTATCCTGATTTCATCGCCGTTACTGTGCTTAACTGCGTTGTTTACCGCTTCCTTTGCAATTGCAATAAAAGCATACTTGACATCTCTTGGCACATCATCCTCACAGTCGTATTCGAGTGAAAATGCAAATGCACTGTCTGTAGGCTTAAGCTTCGCAAGCGCCTGATGCAAATCGACCGATTCATCGTATAAATCATGAACGCTTTTTCTCATGCTGTCCATTGCCGTATCGAGTGTACTCTTTAGGTCTGCGATAGGCGCTTTAAGCTTTTCATCGGTATTTATCACACCTATTGCTCCCACCTGCAAAATAGAGCGCGTAATCATGTGACCCACGTTGTCGTGTATCTCCCTTGCGATACGGTTTCTCTCCTTTAGCGTGGCATTGTATATCTGCGCATTCTGCTTCTCGATAAGCTGGTGATTCATCTGCTCCATAAGCATGTCGTGCTCCATGGACGCATCTCTCATGCTGTGCAGCTTCATCTGATACCCCAAAAGCAGCTCTGTGAAATACGAAAGCATTACCGCAAAAGCCATGAGAAGTACAACCTCCAGGATATAAAAAATCCCGGGTGCTATATGTTTTATCTTTAAAATACAGTCCACCGATACAGCTATCCCCACTAAGGCTGCAGCCATCCTCGACGCCGTGTATTTTTTCTTTCTGAATACCATCGCTGCATACGGCAGCATAAAAAATGATGGTGTAAAAAATAATCCGGACAGAATATAAACCGCCAGAATCAAATCAAAGGCCTGGTCTGCCGTTTCGCTCTTGTTAGCAGGACTCATCTGCGGCACATCCTGCATGTCTATAAATGTGCACACGATTATTCCTGTAAGTATGCACGCTATCATGACGTAATCGACCTGAAGGGATGCCACCATAAGCATCACGCATGATAGAACTATTAAAAACTGACTACATATCTTATACATCAAAAGCCTCCATTTCCGTAAAATAAGCTTACAACAAATTCCATCAAACGTCACTATGACAAATGTCATTTTTTACACAACAATGCCTCATCCAAACATAAATACGAATGTGACATTTGACACTTACTTTCCGGCACGCCATATAGTAATCTGTTATTAAGCTGGATATCAGGCTTGCAAACGAAAATACAACATTATGGAGGCAATTCAATGGATACAACCAAAAATGCGATAGAAGTAACAAACCTTGTAAAACGCTACAAGGAGCTTGTGGCACTCGACCATTTCAATCTTACCGTTAAAACCGGCGAGATTTTCGGATTGCTCGGACCAAACGGCTCCGGAAAAACCACCACTATAAACTGCATACTCTCCCTGCTCACATACGACAAGGGCGATATAAAGGTATTCGGGCAGAAAATGTACTCAAACAGCTACGATATCAAACGCGAAATCGGCGTGGTCATGCAGAATGTGGCCGTGTACGACGAGCTGACTGTATATGAAAATATCGACTATTTCTGCGGTCTTTACGTGAGTGACAAAAAGCTCCGCGAAAAATATGTAAAGGAAGCAATGGATTTCGTGGACATAGCGGATTACAGCAAATTTCTGCCAAAGAAGCTCTCAGGCGGACTTTTGAGACGACTCAACATCGCGTGTGGTATAGCACACAAACCAAAGCTCATCTTCTTTGATGAACCGACCGTGGCTGTTGACCCTCAAAGCAGAAACAAGATTCTGGAGGGCATCAAAAGACTAAACCGTGATGGTGCGACAATCATCTACACCTCACACTACATGGAGGAGGTTGAGCAGCTCTGCGACCGCATACTCATCATGGACAAGGGCAAGGCTCTCGCGCTCGGCACAAAGGATGAGCTAAAGCGCATGATCAAAAATACAGAGACAATAAACGTAGAAATTGCAGACCTGTCAGAAGCACAGCTTGACTCATTAAAACAGCTGCACAATGCATATCAGGTCAGCTTTGAAAACGGAAAGCTTCGGATTTATTTCAGTGGCGGACGCCACAATATAATCCACGTGCTTGATTATCTAGAGCAGAATAATCTGTCCTTCGGTCAGGTGTACACGCAGCTTCCGACTCTTAACGATGTATTCTTAGAGATTACCGGAAAGGAGCTAAGGGATTAATGAATGGACTAAAATTATTTTTTCACAACTCAAAATACACCATGCTAAGCATGCTCCGCCTGAAAGTCACGCTGTTCTGGACACTTGCATTTCCACTGCTGCTCGCCACCTTTATGTATATGGCATTCGGAAATCTGTTTGAAAAGGATGAAATGTTTAAGACAATAAATGTAGCAGTGGTTGAATCTGAAAATGATGACACTCTGATGAGCTTGCTTGAGTCTCTCGATGTAAACCATACTGATTCAGCCAGTAAATCCGACGACAAGGCCGACAGTTCAAATTCATTTTCAGACCTCATAAACATGAAGCTAATGGATAGCTCAGCAGCCAAAAAAGCTCTAAATGACAAAAAAGTGACCGGCATTATTTACACAGAGGATGCTTCACTTGTAGTGGATGAAAACTCATACAATGCCACAATACTTGAATCCATCCTGACACAGTACAAACAGCAAAAGGACGTATTTACAAACATAGCAAAGACAAATCCGGCTGCACTTGAGACTGCAATTGCCGGACTATCTGACACCACATCAGAGTATAAAGAGATTTCTCTTTCATCGGGAAATCAGGATGAATACACCAATTACTTTTACGCTGTATTTGCGATGAGCTGCCTGTTCGCCTCATTTTCAGCTGTGACAGCCACAAACCGTCTGCTTGCAAACACAAGTCCTCTCGGCATGCGAAAAAGCCTTGCAGCTCTAAGCAAAAACATACTGATTTTTTCAGAGTATATCTCACTCTTAATCATCCATTTTATTGTCGAGCTAATTGCATTAGTCTACATGACACTACTCGGTGTGGACTTCGGAAACAAATATCCGGCAATCATCCTGACACTGTTTTTCGGCTGCATGATAGGTCTTTCAATCGGAGTGATAATAGGTGCCATTCCTAAGCTTACAGAGGGCAGCAAAATCGGTATCTCTGTCGGAATCGGCATGGTGCTTTCCGTGCTTGCGGATTTATGCGCCAACGGGATAAAAGATATGATTGAGCACAAGCTTCCGATTGCTAACCGCCTCAACCCTGCCTGTCTCATATCCGACTGCTTTTACTCGCTCAACGTATATGACAGCTACGACAGATTTTTCAGAAATATATCAATAATGGCAGTTGAATCAGTGATTCTTTTAATCATTGCCTTTGCACTGCTTCGGAGGGAAAAATATGCAAGTATTTAAATCATATTTCAAAATACTCAACAGACATATGGGCCAGATGATTATGTACCTGTCCATATTCATAGGTATCATGGTCGTTCTCACTGCGACACGCACAAACAAAGCTGAAGGTGATTATGAGGCTGCCAAGCCCAAATTTGCGGTATTTGACTACGACAAATCATCAGAAAGCAAAGCTCTGACAGAGTATCTTAAAAAGACATGCATCCAAAAAAATATCAAAAATGACAAAAAGGAAACTATGCAGGATGAGCTTTTTGCCAGAAACGTAAACTGTATTCTCATCATAAAAGAAGGCTTTAGTCTCGATGTCGTTACCATACCCGGCACACAGGCAGCGACCACCTTTGAGTCTGCCATAAACAGCTTTACAAAAACATACAATACCTACATCGCTTCCGGCTACTCTGAAGCTGACGCTCTAGCTGCAGTAAACACCTCGCTAAGTCAAAAGGCTTCTGTCTCGCTGCTCAGCGGCAAAAGTGTCACCTCGCACTCAGGGATATACTACTGCTTCAGTTATCTGGGATGGGTGCTCCTTGTCATGATGATTGCAGGTATAGCTCCTGTCCTTCAGGTTTTCTCCAAAAAAGAAATCAAGGAGAGAATATCCTGCTCATCCTATAAATTTGCAAACTACAACCGCGAGCTGCTTTTGGGTGTGATTTTAACCGGACTTGCGGTATGCGCTGTAATTTTTGTCTCAGCTACAATCATGTTTAAAGGCAGCACATTCTCGTTTTCAGGTTCCCTGTTCACACTCAACATGCTCTGCTACATGCTTGTTTCACTGGCATTTGCCTTTTTCATAAGTAAAATCACCTCAAACAGTGAGATACTGAACATGTTTGCTAACACCGTGTCACTCGGCATGGCATTCCTGTGCGGTATATTTGTGCCGGAGGAATTTCTAAGTGATGGCATCATAAAAGCCGCCCACTTCCTGCCTGCCTACTGGTACAACCAGGCTGTAAAAAATATTGACTTTCATCCGGTCAAGGAGCTTGGCTTCATTTTCATGTGCATGGGAATACAGCTGCTGTTTGCCGCCGCAATAATTGTCGTTGCCCTTCGCATCACAAAAGCACCTGACGGCATCAAAAAGCATGCAGTAGCTGCAGCTGCACATAAATAGCTCTGCCTCATATATGAATATATACAACGAAAAAGCCGGTACATCATGCTTCCATGAATGTACCGGCTTTAAATACTTAGCAGTCCGTACGGGAATCGAACCCGTGTTTCCGCCGTGAGAGGGCGGCGTCTTAACCGCTTGACCAACGAACCGTGTATTATAATATCATGGTCAAACGAATAATGCAAGTACTTTTTTAAATTTTTTTAAA
>OJRT01000699.1_pt1 | contig 15302 bp, 7 predicted proteins | sample 1599281 | NCBI WGS metagenome assembly OJRT01 (sample SAMN03922458, study PRJEB24848) | human gut metagenome | isolation source: stool sample | host: Homo sapiens | place: Germany | collected 2009-11 | reverse complement strand
AGTAAACTCTTCATCAGGCAAACATGAATATGATATATTTGAATCTGGTCGTAGCTACACTTATGGTATGGAGCTTAAAGCAAAAGACGGATATAAGTTCAATAAAACTGCCAAATATCTGATTAGAGACTCTTGGAGTTTTGAAGATATAGATGATGCAATTTGTACTGTTTCTGAAGATGAAAGTATTCTTACTATAAAGAATATGCACACAACGACATTTGAATCTCTTGACAATTACAAAGTAATTGATACGATAGAGGTCAACAATGCTACTCTGACATTCAATGTGGGTGATACTCCTAAATTCACAGGCACAGAACCCGAAGACAGTAAATATGGTGTTGTAGAATATTGGAGTGATAATGTCAATGGTGAAGGTATATGTTCAGACCCATTCTTCAATCAGGCTTTTGAAAAGCATATTGAGAAATTCAAGACAGGTGTTAACTATACATATGATATAGGTTTTGGAATAAAAGGCGATGCATGGGAAGAAGGTTATCGCTTAGCTGATAGTGTTAAGATTAAAATTAACGGAAAAGATATAGATTTCAGTATTGAAGATATTGATTATAACTGCAGTTATGACGCTGGGACTTCCAATCTTATCTCTATGACACCAACAGAAAACACTGACCCAGATAACCCATCTAATCCTGAAAAGCCAAACAAACCTGGTGAACCATCTACACCAGATAACCCAAGCAATCCTGGCGAACCAGCTACACCTGATAAACCAAGCAATCCTGGCGAACCAGCTACACCTGATAACCCAAGCAATCCTGACGAACCAGCTACACCTGATAACCCATCTACCCCGAGCATTCCTAATAATTCTTCCAATCAAAATGGAAAAGTTCCTCAAACTGGTGCAGACAATATGATTATATGGTTTACACTTGGTTTAATCTCAAGTACCTCTATTATTGCAATAGCAATGTATAGAAAAAGAAAAAAATCCTCTAAGTAATTTGATATAACTTTCCCCGAGTTAAGGGCAGGAGGGTAGAAAAATATTCCAGTGGAATGTTTTTCGTAGGTAACTCTATCAAGGGTTTTCTATTCAACTAATGTTACTGATAAGAAAAATAAAAGAGGTGAACTTAGTGACCTAACCTGCCCCAGATTGTGCAGACAGTACAAAAAGTGTACTTAAGATAGAAAATTAAATTTTAAGAAACAAACTGATTTCGTTTTTCAAGCGAAGTCAGTTTTGTTTTTGTTTGAATACGGTAATTGTTGTAGAAGTTGATGTATTCTGTGGATACACTCGGTTTTGAGTATGAAAAAGAAATTTTCAACTAAAGCACAATATTTGCTACTTGATATTCAATAGATAACTCCACTTCCTTTTTGTGAGCAAGAGAAAATCCCATATTAACCTGTTTTCTATTTCTAATCGCTTATATATCTGTAACTTCTTGATATAAAAAATCCCCCTATGGTAGTTTCCTTTATTCCACCATAGAGGGTATCTTTTTCTATTTTCCGTTTTTTACAGACTTGTCCATAGCCTACCTCTTTAGAAACAAAGAGATATTAAGAACCTTATCATTAGCAAGCACAAGGACTCCGTCCACCGATTCTACAAGCTTTTTATTTTAGAACCTGTCTTAGATTATCAGCCAGAAATGGCAGAATTGATGTCATCTCTCATACAGATAGCTTCTCGTCTTGCGGCGGCTGCAAAATCCTTTTCGTCACAGCCTTCTTTTTTGTATGCACACATAATTCCACGAGAAGAATTGATAATAGCACCAATACCATTTGAATCAAATGCAGGAGCAACATCTTTTGCACCGCCACCTTGTGCACCATATCCAGGTACAAGGAAGAAGGTGTGGGGCATAGATTTTCTCAATTCTCCGAGCTGTGCAGGATATGTTGCACCTACAACAGAGCCTACTGCTGAATATCCATATTTACCGACAAGCTCTGAACCCCAGTTTTCACACATTTCGCCCATAGTTGCATATACGGACTTGCCGTCTGCAAACTCTCTGTCTTGAAGTTCGCCTGATGATGGATTAGATGTTTTGACAAGTACGAAAATTCCCTTGTCAGAATCTTCACAAATCTTGAGCAATGGCTTAATGCCGTCTGTTCCGAGATAACCATTAACAGTAAGTGCATCTGCACCAAAAGCCTCAAACTTAACACCCTCAACATCTGTTTTGCCAAGGTGAGCAGTTGCATAAGCCTCCATAGTTGTGCCTATGTCGTTTCTCTTGCCGTCTGTAATTACGAACATACCTTTTTCTTTAGCATATGAGATAGTTTCATATAGAGCCTTAACACCATAGAAACCATACATTTCATAGTAAGCTGCCTGTGGCTTTATAGCAGGAACTATATCGCAAAGTGCATCAATAAGAGCCTTGTTGAATGTGAGGAGAGCATCTGCTGCACCCTCAAGATTCTTGCCATATTTTGCGTAGGATTCCTCTTTAATGTATACAGGAATATAATCAAGCTTTGGGTCAAGTCCTGCTACTGTCGGATTTTTAGTTTCAATAATTTTAGCGATAAGTCTGTCAAATGACATTGTAATCAGCCTCCGTTTAATTTTATTCTGCAGTGTATACTATTCTTCCACCACAAATTGTATATTTAACACGAGATTTAAGAGTTTTACCCTTAAATGGTGTGTTTTTTGATTTTCCGTGCAGTTTATTTTCATCAACTACCCATTCTTCATCAGAGTCAAAGAGCATAATATCAGCAGGTGAACCAACTGTTAGTGAGCCAGCATTTATTCCAAGAATTTCTGCAGGGGTTGTTGACATAAGCTTTATAAGCTTTTCGAGCGACATAATACCAGTGCTTACAAGAGCGGTATATGAAGCCGAGAAAGAAGTTTCCATACCAATACTTCCGTTAGGTGACTTCTCAAAATCAGCTTTTTCTTCTGGAGTATGTGGTGCATGATCTGTTGAGATTGCATCGAGAGTGCCATCAAGAAGTCCGTCTATGATAGCTTGCCTGTCTGTTTCTGTTCTAAGAGGAGGGTTCATTCTGAAATCTGCATCACGCTTGAGAAGTTCATTTTCTGTAAAGGTAAAGTAATGTGGGCAGGTTTCTGCGGTAACACGAACACCACGAGCCTTTGCATCACGAACAAGTGCAACAGAAGTAGCTGTGCTGACATGGCATATATGAATAGCAGTTCCATATGCAGCAGCTATTGCAATTTCTCTTGCTGTACCAGTATCCTCAGCGGCGGCAGGTATGCCTTTTATACCAAGAAGTTTAGAAACCTTGCCTTCGTTAATTTTTCCGCCGTCTGCAAGAAATAAATCTTCGCAATGTGCAGTAACTGTAAGACCAAGCTCATCAGCAAGTTGCATAGCCTCTGCCATAAATTTTGTATTTACAACAGGTCTGCCATCATCAGAGAGAGCAATAATTCCCGCCTCTTTAAGTGCAGGAATATCAGTCATTTCCTCACTTTTTAAGCCCTTAGTAATCGCTCCGACAACATAAACTCTTGCATCTGCATTTTTTGCTTTATCAAGAATATACTTTACAGTTTCTGGAGTATCAACAGCAGGCTTTGTGTTTGGCATGGCAAGTAAGCTTGTTACACCACCAGCCGCTGCACTTTTACACCCAGTCATAATATCTTCTTTATCAGTAAAGCCTGGGTCACGAAGATGTACATGCATATCTACAAGACCTGGAGCGGCATAAAGACCTGAACCATCAATGGTTTTGCAATCGACAGTAAGATTTTTACCAAGCTTTGATATAACGCCGTCTTCAATCATAATATCGCTTATGCAGTTAAGGGATTGTGAAGGGTCGATGATATGCACATTTTTAATGAGCAGTTTATCCATTGGAAATCAAACCTTTCTTGAAATTTTATCAGCCAAGCTGATATAAGTTTATTTCTTCTCGGAATTATTGATTTCATCTGTTGTCTGCTGTGCCTTAGTCTGTGACTGTGAAAGGCTTTCAGGGTCGTTTTTTCCGAAAAGTTTTTCAAAGCGAGATTCTGTTTTTAGAGCAGGAATTGTGCTTTGAGGGGTTCTGTTGTGAACATTTTCTTCATCATTTTGAATAGGCTTTTCAAAAACAACGCTACCATCTTTTGGCTCGTTATTAGCATTGGTTTGTTTATTGTCGGAACTCTCATTATTTTCTGTTGAATTTTTAACACCAAAGAGCTTTTCAAAACGGGATTCTGTTTTATCAAGGCTTTCGCTGTTTTCAGAAGATAAATCGTTTTTGCCAAAAAGTTTTTCGTATCTTGAAGATATATCACTTTCTGTTGTAGTTTCCTTTATTGGAGCAGATGGAGCTTTTTTAACAGGCTCTGCAGGATTAGCAGTAGGCTGTGGCTTTTCAACGGGTTCTACAGGCGCAACAATAGGCTGTGGCTTTTCAACAAGCTTTGCAGGTGCAATTACTGGCTTTGGAGTATTGTCGATAGGCTTAGTGCTTGCATTTATTGTATTTTCATGCTCAAAAGCATCTTCATCAATTTCAGGAACAACAGCCTTTTTAATTCTTCCGAGGAAGCTTTTTAAAGACTTATCTTTAGTGTCATGAGTATCAGGTTCGATAATTTCAGGCTTTTTATCTTCAACTACTGGAGCAGACTCTATAGTTTCAGCTTTCTTATCCTCAACTACTGGAGCAGACTCAATTTTTTCAGAGGTTTCTTCCTCGATTGGTTTAATATCATTCTTAGTCTTTGGAACGGTAAAGGTTTCAGTTGTAAGCTGAATACCAGCTTGTTCAGGCGTTTTAGAAACACCAGTTGTTATATAATCCACTGTTCCAGGAGGATTATATTTAGGTGCTTTTGGAAGATTTGGATTTACTTTAGTTTGCTCATCATTTGAATTATAAATCTCAATTTTCTCTATCGTTGGTTGTGCATCAAATAGTGCAAAATCATCAAACTTATAAGCACTTTCTTCTGAAACAGCTTTTTCTTCTATTTTTGTTTCAGTCTTTTTATCATCTGTTTTTGACTCAGATTTTTTTTCGTACTTAGGTTCAATAGATGTTACTTCTTTTTTTGATTCGAGCTTAGGTTTGTCAGGTTTCTTAGAATCCTTTTTTTCATCTTGCTTTTTAGGCTTCTGTTTTTTGTCTGACTTTTCAGCTTTTTTATCATCTTTTTTCTTTGACTTGTCTTCGGACTTATTTTTTGTTTCAGAATTTTTCTTTTCAGGTTTTTGCTCCGAAATATTATTATTTTCAATTTCGGCTAAAAGCTTCTTTTTCTTGCAAGAGCGACTTATAAGAACTGAAATCAAAACTATGAAAAGAACTATACATACACCAGCAGTAGTATAAATGAGAATCATCATATTTTTGATTTCGTCATCATTTGTATCTGCTTTAACAGGTGGCTTAATGTCTGTAAAGGAAACGCTTTTCATAACAGCTTCAAGAATTTCTTTTTGTTGGTCGCTGAGGTCTTTAGCACGAGTTTGAAGTGTAATGGTAATTTTCTGACCATTTACAACAGTATAATTTTGAATACCAGCAATATCATCGCCATCTTCTGTTGAATGATAATTCAGGCTGAGATATAGAACATCACCATATTTTTTCTGTGTGCAAGAGGTGTATTCTTTTTGTTTTGTAAGAGAGTTTGTGATTTCAATTAAATCCTTGTCAGAAAGTTCTGTGAAGTTATTTATTGTTTTACTGTCCTCATCTTGTGTCATAGTTACGGTTATATCATAGGCAAAATCCTCTGGAGAAGCCTTGAGATACATATTAGATTTTTTAAGAGATGCAACAGCTTCTTCTGCGGTCATCTTAAAAAGCTCAAGGGCTTTTTCGTTTTGCTCACCACTTCTCAAGATTGCATAAACATCATTTGGGAGAGCAATATTCATTTTAAGTGTGTCAAGCTTATAATTGATAAGGGGGATTTCGCTTTTGTCACTTCTTTTAGAGGTTTCTTTTGAGCTTTCTTGTTTGCTTGGCTCTTGGCTTGATTCTACAACACTTGGTTCAGAGCTTGGCTCTTGACTCGGTTCTTCAACACTTGGTTCAGAGCTTGGCTCTTGGCTTGGTTCTTCATATGGATTATTTATAGGAACAAAATATCCATAGGAGTTAAGGTCATAATATATTCTTGTGCCGTCTTCATCATCAATATACGCATATCCTAATGCATCATATCTAATATTATCTTGTACATATTGGTTGTAACCTGTTTGCGGGTCGGTTTCACCAGGAATAGCCATTACGGCAGAAGAAAATACGCACGAGGCCGCCAAAAGTGCAGCTAAAATAGCCGTAAAACGCTTCATAACAATTACCTCCGTTTTTAATTCATATGCACGCTTAGACATATGTAGGTCGTTTTATAGTATAATGTGGCTGTGGATTTTTTATATAATTAGCCGATTATATTATCATTATACTTTATATTGTCGAAAAACACAAGTAGCGGATAAATCTGTTTATTTTGTTTTAAGATAATAGTTAAGGGATTTAGCTCTTTACGGAGAGCGACCAAAGACTCTGCTTTTAAAAAAGCTTGAGCAAAACTTTCACCTATCTTAGGTAAGTAAATCTAATCCACATAAAAAGGACACAACTCATAATCTGAGCTGTATCCTTTATTTATACTTAATTTATTTAACTTAGAAAAGTGTTGTTGAGAGGTATCTCTCGCCTGTATCCGGAAGAAGAACTACAATATTCTTGCCCTTATTCTCAGGACGCTTTGCAAGAACTGTTGCAGCGTGAATTGCAGCACCTGATGAAATACCCACAAGAAGTCCATCACTCTTTGCTACTGCTCTTGCACCCTCAAAAGCATCGTCATTAGAAACCTTTATAATCTCATCAACTATATCAAGATTCATTACGCCAGGAACAAAGCCTGCTCCAATACCCTGAATCTTATGTGGACCTGCCTTTCCGCCCGAAAGAACTGGTGATGATTCAGGTTCAACAGCAACAATCTTAACATTAGGATTCTTAGCCTTGAGAGCCTCGCCATTACCTGTTATAGTACCGCCTGTTCCAACACCTGCAACAAAAATATCAACCTTGCCATCAGTATCTCTCCAGATTTCTTCAGCAGTAGTCTTTTTGTGAATTTCTGGATTAGCCTCATTTTCAAACTGCTGTGGAATTATAGCGTTTCCATATTCCTCAACAAGTGCATTAGCCTTTGCAATAGCACCCTTCATACCCTCTGCACCAGGGGTCAACACAACCTCAGCACCAAGTGCTGAAACAATCTTTCTACGCTCAATACTCATTGTTTCAGGCATTGTAAGAATAAGTCTTAAACCCTTTGAAGCAGCAACAAACGCAAGTCCAATGCCTGTATTACCACTTGTAGGCTCAATAATAACAGTATCCTTGTTAATCTTGCCATTAGCAATGCCTTTTTCAATCATAGCATAAGCAACTCTGTCCTTAACGCTTCCGAGAGGGTTAAAATACTCAAGCTTTGCAATAATCTTAGCATCAAGATTATTATTAGCTTCATAGTTTGTGATTTCGAGTAAAGGTGTATTTCCAATAAGGTCTGTAAGTTTAGTAGCAATTTTTGACATAATATCTATCTCCTCTAATAATATATTTTTATTTAATTCAGATTATGATTAGGGATTATATACGGCAACATCGAAAGTCGATATAAAGCATCTTTTCTATTCTCCTGTATTCCTATCTTTTTAGTATGCTTTGCTGTGATTACATTATATGACGATTCAAACTATTTGTCAATAGCTTTTATTTATATTTTTAAAACTTTCTAAAAAAGCGGAAATCCATATTTTTATAAAGGATTTCCGCTTTAACTTTTATCATTATGTGAGTTTGATAATAACCTTTAGCTCATAATAATCTTGAAAAAGATTGGGCAAAATTTTAAATTGTCTTAGAAAATCTCTCAATTATTCTTCCTCATCATCAGAAAGCTCCTGATTATAGAATAGCCAGCTATTCTTTCCTTTATGCTTTATCGAGAAAAGTGCTATCTTAGAATTACTATAAAGCTCATCAAAGTTAGCCCCATCGTGTGGATAAATTGAAATTCCAACACTTCCAGAAACTGAAATAAGATTATCTCCAGACTCAAAGTCCTGTTTTAAGATATTACAAATACTTTCAGCTCTCTTTGGAAGAATATCATTACTCTCTAAACATTTTATAAAGATAACGAATTGGTCTCTGCCTACTCTGCCGATAAGGTCATATTCTCTGAAAAGTTTTTTGAGTCTTTTTGTTATATCCTTGAGAACAGCATCAGCAAAAATCTGTCCCATTTGGTCATAAACATTTTTGAAATTATCTATATCAACAATCATAAAGGCATGTATGCCTCTTTCGCCTTCTACAGTCTGTAAGAAATCATCAATTTCATATTTAAGATTATCTTTATTAAGCAGTTGAGTCAGAAAATCGTGTTTAAGCATATTTTTCATATTCTGATGCTCACGCCTTTCATCATCAATATCGCTTTCAAAGCCGATAACTGAATCTGGCAAACCTTGTTCATTAAAAATGCAAGTAAATCTCAGCTTGCTCCAACGATAGTTGTCGCTTATAGATTTTTTTATAATTCTTACAAAACACTCTGCATCATGATAACCAGCTCTTACAGCTAAAAGCTTATTAAGATATTTCTGTCTGTCCTCTGGATAAATAAACTCGCAATTTTTAATATATTCTATTGGATTTTCTGTTGGAGGCTCTATGCCATATATTTCCTTGAAAGAATCTGAAAACCACACTGCATCATTACTCAGTTGCCAACGAAACAGAACGAACTTCATATCCTTGAAAATTTCACTATACATATTTGTTGTAAGTGCAAGCTCATATTTCTCGTGGCAAAGCATAGGAGCTTTTGGCATAGTCTTTGTAAGCTCTCTTTCCATTCTAAAAGCATCTAAATTCAGTAACTTAGAGCTATGATATGCAAATTTATTGCATCCAAACTTTTTAACAGTTTCTATTATCGCAGAACTCAGATTATATGGAAGTATAATGGAAACTCCACTTGATGTAAAATAATCAAAAACAAATTTAAGCAATTTATTAGGATAATAACCATCAATAATCCCACTTATAAAGCTTGCTGAGAAAGATACCGAATCAAAAAGCTTTTCACTAAAACACTTTATATTGATATACTCTAAACCAAAGCCAAATAGACCAAGCTTAAAACCAAATGAACGAATCGCTGATGAGAAGTTGACAAGCTCCCTATGGCTCATAGTGTTCAGCATATCTTGAGTTATGTTTATAGTTATATTCCTACAATTTAATTGATGTTCAGAAAGAAAATTCTCGATATTTTTTAAAAGAACAGGTGCATCTATGCCTTTAAACATAGTATAAAGTGATATTTCAGGCAATATATCACAATCCTTTTGAAGCTCATATAATCCAAGCAAAAGGCGTTTAATACTATTCAAACCAAGAACTGTTATATTATCAGCAACAGATACCATTTCACAAAGCTCATTAAATGTATATGTAATATCCGTACTTGGCAATTCCAGATAATCATAAGAAATAATACTCTCTGTTTCAGAATCTATTAATGGAGAAAATACTCTTTTAAAGTCATAAATATTAACACGCTCTTCATTAGAAATAAGCGAAAGTGAGGGCTTTTCTTCAAAGAATTTACGCATCTCTTTATTATAGAAAAGATACATATCCTTGCCACGAAGCTTTGACATCTCTGTTGCAAAATCAGCATTATTCATAAGCTCAGTAAAGTTTGTTCCATCATTAGGATACTGTGCAACACCTATGCTTACCGAAATATTATGTTTGCCCAATAAATAATCGAACGACATATGCATAGATTTATAAAGTCCTTCGACCGCATTCAAGAGTTCTTTTACATCAAGGCAATCACGCAAGAAAATCACAAAATTATCTGAACCAATTCTTGCAATTAATGAATTGGTTTCAAAATGCTCCTTTAATTTTTCAGCAACCTTACAGAGAACTTCATCTCCAAAAGTAGTATTTGTAGCAGAATTTAAAGCCTTAAAATCATCTATATCTATATTTATCAATATATGCATACCATCTTTGCCAGAATGCGTAAGATAATCATCAACAGCTTTTCTTAGATAGTTCACATTCCAAAGACCTGTAAGATTATCGTGCTGAACATTATAGCGGTCATCTCCGTTTTTAGAGTTTTTCTCACTGATTTTAGATGCACAACAATATAGCTTTCTAAGCTTACCGTCCTCACAGAAAGGAATTACTATACAACGATACCAACGATAGGCTTTTTTTCCTATAATAAATCTGCCATCAAATTCAAGCTTTTCTTTTCCCTTATCAACAGCCCTCTGCACATTGCTAAGACGAAAAATTTTCTTAAAAGCGACCACATCATCAGCATGACAAGATGATGACATCATAGTTACAGCCTCGGTATAATTTTTAGGAAAATAATTATACATCTTTTCCCAATTGCCCTTACGAACATAAAAATTATCATGCTTTAAATCGCATTCAAATACAATGTCATTTATTCTATAAAAGATTTGGCAATCTCTTTCATGAGTTTCTTTTGCTACCTGTTTCTGACGCTCTAAAGCCTTTATAAGCTCTTCTCTGCCCATATTAGCATAAATACTCATAGCAGTATCACTAAAGTTGCGTTTGGTCATATTATCAGCTGCTTTAAGAGAGCCTTTCGTTTGATTATCTTTATCAATATGAGCTTTATCTGCATATATTCTCGCAAGCTCTTCAAACTGCGGAAGAACAAGATTAAAGCATTCCATAAGCTTTTCGGAAAACGCACCACATGCACCATTTTTAATCATTTCTACGGCTTGTTTATGCGGTATTCCAGCTTTGTATGGTCTATCACTGGTCAAGGCATCATAACAGTCCGCAACAGAAACAACCTGTGCACAAATTGGAATGTCATCTCCTTGCAAGCCATCAGGATAACCCATTCCGTCCCATTTCTCATGATGATAACGGCAAATATTATAACAGTACTGAAAATATTCATTTTTTTCCTGCAAATCAAGTAAATTAAGAATCTCACAGCCCTTTGTTGTATGCTCTTTCATTATGCGAAATTCATCATATGTAAGTCGTCTTGGTGCAAGAAGTATTGCATCTGGAATAGCTATCTTACCTATATCATGAGTTGATGATGCTGAAACTATAAGATTAATTTTGCTTTCAGTAAGATTATATTCCGGGCATCTTTCAGCAACAACACGCAAAAGAATTTCAGTAAACTTGCGTATTCTATGAACATGCTTTCCGCTTTCAACATCACGATATTCAATAACAGTGCTAAGAGTATCAAGCATAGTATTATTCATATTATTAATAGTACTCTGCTGTTGATGAATTTTTTCATTCTGTTGCATTAAATAAGTTGCCTGCTTTTTCAAGAGTGTTTCAAGCTTATTTTTCTGCTCATAAAGCTCAACCAGATTATCAATTCGCCTTAAGACTGCATGAGGGTCAAATGGTTTCTCAATAATATCACAAGCGCCATATTCATGTCCGTTAAACAATGATTCATCATTAAATTCTGCACTCATAAGAACAGTTGGAATAATATTTGTTATACCAAAATCCTTTAGTTCTCTTAGTGTCTCTACACCATCTTTTTTTGGCATAATCATATCAAGCAAAATAATAGCTATTTTATCATTGTTTTCATCAGCAATAGCTACTGCATCATAACCATTATCAGCCTCTAAAATTCTATACTTATCTTTGAAGAGTTCTGAAAGAATAGCTCTATTCATTTCTATATCATCAACAATCAAAATAGTATCTCGATTTGCCATTATCTCACCACCTTATATATTAAAGTTTTCGATAAAATCTATTATATTAGAATAATCATCTTTTAGTTTTTCAAAGAGAATTATTGCATCACTTACACTATTATTTTTTATTTTTTTAAGTAACTCACGAGAATCATTATATAAATCAGTAAAGCTAAGATTTCCAACAATAGCCATAAAAGTTATGAGCAAATTTTGCGATTGCCACAATTTATCGGTCTTAAATGAATTTATAAAATTAGTATAAGTATTATCTTCAGGAAATGAATTAAAATACTTTAAATACAATTCTTCGTTTTCTGAAAATCTTTCAAGAGCCATATCAATATCAATATTATTCTCTATAAAGAAAGCTTTATTTTCTTTGGTCACAAAAAAGACCTCCTATTTTATTCTACAATATATTATACATAAAAAATCAGAGTTTGTATAGTCTTTTTTATGCAAATACTTCCAAAAATTTTTCTAAAAAGATATTAATCTCTAAATTTTGCTATTCTTAAAATTTTCAGCATAATAAAATCCTCGTTGCCTTATTTGCATTAAAGTAGTATAATAATTTATATTATCAATAAATTGGAGAGTATTTAAATGAAACTTTTATCAATAGAAAGCTCTTGCGACGAAACAGCCGCAGCCGTTGTTGAAGATGGCAGAAAAATTATTTCTTCGGTAGTTTCTTCGCAGGTTGAGGAGCATAAAAAATATGGTGGTGTTGTTCCTGAGATAGCCTCTCGCCGGCACTGCGAAAATATAAATGGTGTTGTCGAAAAGGCTCTTGCTGATGCAAATTTATCACTTAATGAGCTTGATGGCATTGCTGTAACACACGCACCTGGTTTAATCGGCGCTTTACTTGTCGGAGTAAATTTTGCAAAAGGCTTATCTTTTGCAACAGGACTTCCGCTTATACCTGTGCATCATCTCCGCTCACATATCGCAGCTAATTACCTTGCTCACGAAAAACTCAAGCCACCTTTTCTCTGCCTTGTCGTTTCTGGTGGACATAGCCATATAGTTGAGGTTATCGACTACACTACGCTTAGAATTGTTGGTAAAACTCGTGATGATGCCGCTGGAGAAGCATTTGACAAGGCTGCTCGTACAATGGGTATGCCTTATCCTGGCGGTATTCACCTTGATAAGAAAGCTGAAAACGGAAATCCTCTCAGCTTTAAGCTTCCACACCCTCATGTTGACGGTTCTCCTTATGATTTCAGTTTTTCCGGCTTAAAAACCGCTGTAATAAATCTTATCCACAATGCTGAACAAAAGGGCGAAATACTTTCAGTTGAGGATTTGAGTGCATCTTTCAGAAAGGCTGTTACTGATTGCTTGATTGAAAATTTCATCAAAGCCGCAACAGACCTCGGCTACAATAAGCTTGTTATGGCTGGCGGAGTTTCAGCAAATTCACTTCTAAGACGCAGACTTCAAGAAGAATGTGAAAAGCGTAGTTGGGAATATTACTATCCACCACTCAATCTTTGTGGAGATAATGGTGCAATGGTAGGTGCTCAAGGCTATTATGAATTTCTTGCTGGTCATACCGCTGGTATGGAGCTTAATGCACGAGCAACTATGAGCATAGATTATTAGACAATAAAAAGGGGCTATACAAGAATTATTCCTGTATAGCTCCTAATTTTTTATCTATTTATGCTTTTTTCTTACGCATAATAATTGCTGCTATCAATGCACCAACTGCAAATATCGCAGCTATCGCCGTTGTGTTGTTATCGCCTGTGTTTACTGCGTTTTTGCCTGTTTCACTTGTAGTTTTACTGCTATTTGTATTGTTGCTTGGTTCACTTGGGTTATTGCTTTGCTCACCGCTTGACTCACTTGAGCTATTGTTTTGTTCACCACTTGATTCTTGGCTTGGCTCAGTTGTATCAGCAATCAAAGCATAAACGGAAAGGTGGTCAGTGGTGAACTCATAATCACCGTCAACATAAGTTGCGTTCATATCAACCTTTGTGCCATCTTCCTTTATCCAATATACCTTGCAGTTTGCATTGTCACTTGGAATTGAAACTGTTATTGTTCCATTTGGCTGAATAGTGTTGCCGTTTTCATCTTTTAGAGTTATGTTATAAGCTTTTACAGCATTTTTAACAGTGGCTTCTTCTACATTGAGTGTTACACCGTCATCAAAGGCATCAAAAGTACCCTCAACAAATATATTTCCGACTTGGCTTATCAAGGTCTTTGTGTAAAAGAACGGTATATTATAATCATTAGCATATTTTTCGACATAGCTTCCAGCATAGCCGTAGATAGTTAAATTTGTACAACCTTCAAATACACAAAAACCCATTCCTGTTACACTATCCAAGATTGTTATATTTTTAAGGCTTGTACAATCATGAAATGCTTCACTGTCTATATATGTTACACTATTTGGTATTTCTACATTTGTAAGGCTTGTACAACCTGAAAATGCCGCAGGTCCTATACTTGTTACACTATCTGGTATTTCTACATTGGTAAGGCTTGTACAACTGTTAAACGCTCCACCACCTATAATTGTTATACTATTTGGTATTTCTATATTAGTAAGGCTTGTACAACTGTTAAATGCTCCACTACCTATATTTGTTACACTATCTGGTATTGCTATATTAGTAAGGTTTTCACAAAATAAAAATGCCGACTCTCCTATGCTTGTTACACTATTTGGTATTTCTACATCGGTAAGGCTTATACAACCTAAAAATGCTCCACTACCTATACTTGTTACACCGTTTGGAATAGTATAAGTATTTCCTTTTTGGTTGGGATACGCAATAAGTTCTGTTTTGTTTTTATTAAAAAGTACACCATTTACTGAACTATAATTTTCATTATCTTTGTCTACAGTTATTTCTTTAAGGTTTATGCAATGTATAAAAGCCTTGTTGCCTATGCTTGTTACACTATTTGGTATTTCTACATTTATAAGGCTTGTACAACTGTTAAATACTCCTTCGCCCAGCTTTGTTACACTATTTGGTATATCTATATTTGTAAGACTTTCACAACCTCTAAACGCATAATCTTCTATGCTTGTTATAGTATTTGGTATTTCTATATTTGTAAGGCTTGTACAAAATGCAAATGTCGAATCCCCTATACTTGTTACACTATTTGGTATTTTTATATTTGTAAGGCTTTTACAACCTAAAAATACCCAATCTCCTATACTTGTTACACTATCGGGTATTTCTATATTTGTAATGCTTGTACAATATGAAAACGCCGCAGTTCCTATGCTTGTTACACTATCTGGAATTTTCACTTCTGTAAGATTTGTACAATCATAAAATGCCGCATCTCCTATACTTGTTACACTATCGGGTATTTCTACATTGGTAAGGCTTGTACAACCTTTAAGTGCCGAATCCCCTACACTTGTTACACTATTTGGTATTTCTATGTTTGTAAGGCTTGCACAACTGTTAAATGCTCCGTTGCCTATGCTTGTTACACTATCTGGAATTTTCACTTCTGTAAGATTTGTACAATCAT
>OJRT01000690.1_pt1 | contig 15449 bp, 9 predicted proteins | sample 1599281 | NCBI WGS metagenome assembly OJRT01 (sample SAMN03922458, study PRJEB24848) | human gut metagenome | isolation source: stool sample | host: Homo sapiens | place: Germany | collected 2009-11 | reverse complement strand
AAGAGACAGCTTCCCACCATTCGTCCGTAAAGAGTTTCACGGGGGCATAGGGCGTCGCCAGCTCCCCGAGGCCGATATTGCCGATGAAGGCACGGTTGATCCCCGCCCGTTTCATCGCTTCGAGGTCTTTCACCACGCCCTCCTTCGAGACATTGCCCGAAAGCCAGTACCAGTAAACCGAGGTCTGGACAGAGTCGGGCGGCGCCACGAACCCCGCGGCCAGGGCGGCATGGGAGCCGCCCTTCGGGGCGGCCTGCCCCGCCAGCGGAGCGAGGGCCAGCGGCAGCATCAGAATCAGTTTCGATAGTTTGTTCATCGCAGGAATATTTCAGGTTATGGGTAAAAATCGTCCTGTGCAGGCAGCCGTCCCGCACGGGAATGCGGCCCGCGGCAGCAGCCTTCCGCCCCGGGGCGGAAGGGTCATTTGGCCACCCTGAGCGTCAGCGTATGGCTTCCGGCACCCAGCTGATGCACCTTCCCGCCGTCCACGTTGGCCGGCAGGTAGAGCGTTGCGGTACTGTTGGCCGGGATTCGGACGCGGTAGGTCACCGTATTGCCCCGGCGCGTCCATGCCGACACGATCCGCCCGCAGGGGGCGTCGTGCGAAGCCTCGAATTCCTCGGGGCCGACGAAATTCGGGCGCAGCAGGATGTGTTTGAAGCCCGGCGCTTCGGGGTCGGGCTTGATGCCGCCCAGCCCCTTGAAGAACCACCCGCCGATCTCGCCGAACATCATGTGGTTGTCCGAGATGTCGCGCGTGGCTTCGAGGTTCCAGTTTTCGAGCAGCGTGGTGGCGCCGTTCACGATCCACCATCCCCACGAAGGATAGGTGTCCTGCACCGCGACCTTGTAGGCCGTTTCGGCATGGCCGTTCTCGCTCAGCGCATTGAGGATGGCCTTGGCGCCCAGCACCCCGACGTCGAGGTGGAACCCGGCTTCGGCGACCTTGCGGGCGAGGTTGCCGGCGACCTTGGCGACCATCTCCTCGGGTACGACGCCCCACATCAGCGGAACGCTCAGCTCGGTCTGCGTGCCGCTGGCATAGATGCCCGTCGCACGGTCGAGGTATTTGTCGTTGATGGCCCCGCGGATTTCGCCGGCCAGTGCCTCGTAGTGCTTCCGGTCGGCCTCCCGGCCGAACAGGGCGGCGGCACGGGCGAGGATCGTGGCATCGACGTAGAAATAGACCGACGAGGTCAGCTCCAGCGACGACTGCGAGCGGACGGGCACCCAGTCGCCGCGTCCCCACGAGGAGAGGTGCCCCGGGCTGCGGCGGTCGACGTAATCGACATAGCGTTTGATATTCTCGTAGCAATCCTCCAGCGGCTTCGTGTCCCCGTAGAAGAGGTAGAGGTTCCACGGGATGATGGCGATGGTACTCGTCCAGTCCAGCCCGTTGGCCGTGCCGTAGCCCCAGCCGCCGGTGGGGATGATGTCGGGCAGCACACCGTTGGGCTGCTGTTCGTCGCGGTGGTCGGCGAGCCACTTCTCGTAGACCGTAATGCCGTCGTAGTTGTACAGCGCCGTTTCGATGGCCAGGTGGCCGTCGCCCGTCCAGCCGTTCTTCTCGCGCTGGGGGCAGTCGGTCGGGTAACCCATCAGGTTCGAGAGGTAGGCCTTGTTGGTGGCGTCCCAAAGTTTGTCCACCAGGTCGTTCGACGTCTCGATATGCCCCACGGGAGTCACGTCGCTGTGCATGGCATAGGCCGTCAGGTTCTCCGCAGACAGCTCTACCGGCCGGTCGGCAACTACCTCGACATAGCGGAAGCCCTTGTAGTTGAACCGGGGCATGAACTCGTCGTCGCGGCCGCTCAGGGTCACCACGTCGGTCTGGAACAGGTCGTCCTTGTCCGTCGGACGGAAATAGACGTCGATGTTCGACAGGTCGGCATGGCCGTCTTCGCGCAGGCGTTCGGCATGGATGAGCCGCAGCTGCGTCCCGGCTTCACCCCTCAGGCGGAGCTTCGTCACACCGGCCATGTTCTGGCCGAAATCGTAGAGGTAGCTCCGTTCGTCGAGCTTGCGCACGCTGCGCGGCCTGTATTCGGTGACATTGCGGATCGGCACCGTCTGCTGTGCCGTGACCCTCTGCGACGGCGCGCCGCGGTACATCACCCCGCCCCAGGCCGAGTCGTCGAACCCGGGGGAGCTCCAGCCCGGCTGTTCGAGCCGCGCGTCGTAATGCTCCGAAGTATAGATGCTGTTGAACACCAGCGGCCCGCCCGAGGTGCGCCAGTCGAGGTCGGACTTCACGACCTCGTGCGTCCCGTCCGCATACTCGATACGCAGGTCGAAGCAGAACGCCGGGCGGTTGCGCCACGGCGCCCGCTCGAAGTTCCACACGGCGCCCGACTGGTGGTTGTACCAGCCGTTGCCCAGCAGGATGCCCACGGCATTGGCCCCGTCCTGCAACTGCCGCGTCACGTCGTAGGTGACGTAGAGGTTCCGGCGGTCGAAGCGCGTATACATCGGGTCGAGGCGGTGGTCGCCGACCTTCCGCCCGTTGATATGAAGTTCGTACAACCCGGCCGCCGCGACATAGGCGCGGGCCGATTTCACGCGTTTACCCACGGAGAACTCCTTGCGGAAATAGGGCGCAGGCTTATGGTTTATGTCGTGGTGGTCGCTGATCCAGCATCCCTGCCAGTTCCCGGCCCCCATCATGCCGGTCTCGAACGCCGCGACCCCGGACGAGGAGCGCGCGTAGTCCTTGTCCCAGACCGTCACGGCCCAGTAATACCGGGTGAACGGGTCGAGTTTCGGCCCGGCGTAACGGACGAGCATCCCGTCCGAATCCGTGCGCCCCGAATCCCACACGTCGCCGCATCCGGCGGCCACGGCGGCGGAATCCCGCCCCACGACGACCCTGTAAGCCCGCTGGAGCGCCCCGGAACGGCTGTCGTCCAGACGCCAGCCCAGTCGCGGCGCCGGGGCGTCGATGCCCAGCGGCGTCTCCAGATGTTCGCACCGCAGCCCCACGGGCGTACACGGTGCCGCGGCCGGCGCACCCAGCGCGGCAGCCGCAAAACAAAGCGATAAAAGTATCTTTTTCATAAAACGGTAAAATTATCGTTTCCGTCCTCCGGCGGCAACGGCACCCGCCGCGTTCCGGGGTACAGGTACGGACAGATCCGGTGCCCAAGGCCGCAGGGATACCCCGTCCGCAGGCTTTCGGCATACGGGGATGCCCGTCTGCCGCTCCCGACGGGGATTGCCGTCCCCGCCCGCCGGCATCTTTGGGTCAGAGGTTAAAGGCCCGTTTCAATTCGTCCATCTGCTCCTGCGTCGTCCCGGCGGGCTCGAAGCCCATCGAACGGGCCGTGAGGTAGATCTGCGCCGATTTCGAGAGCACGTCGACCTGGTCGAACGCCTCGAAGATGTCGGGCCCTACGGCACATACGCCGTGTTTCTCCCACATCACCACGTCGTACTCGCGCAGCTGCGCGATGGTGGCCTCGGCCAGTTCGACCGACGAGGGCATCTTATAGGGAACGATCCCCAGCCCCTTGGGGCAGAAGGCCCGCGTCTCGGGGATCATGCTCCACAGAAGGTTGGTCAAGACGTCCTTTTCGAGGAACGCAGGGTTGTGCGTCATGGCGATCAGGTCGATGGGATGGGTATGCAGCGCCGCCTTGTAGCCGTTGCCCGAGGCGATCATCTGGTTGTGCATCGCCAGATGCGAAGCCAGCTCCGAAGTGGGTTTCACCGCCTTGTCAGCGATGATCTCGTACGACGCACAGTCGTCGAGAATGCGGATTACCGAGCCGTTCTCCATCGGGCGGCGCGCCAGGTCGCGCATACGTTTGTTGGTACCCTTGCAGAAGAAATAGCACCCCTTGAGGCGGGGCAGTGTGGTGCCGATCGGGAAACGCCCACTGACCGGCTCCATCGCGCGGATCACGTCGTCGACGTGCTCCGTGATGTTTACCGTGATGTTGCCGCCATTGCGCTCGGCCCACCCCTTCTGCCAGAGGTAACCGGCCACTTCGGCCACTTTGTCCACCTCGGCGGCCAGCGCCGGGCGGTTTTCGAGTATGGATTTCATCGTCAGAACAAATTAGGAAATACGAGTGAGAAAATCAGGATCGCCAGGCCGCAGACCAATACGCCCACGGTCTTGGCCGACACGCCGCGCCACTCCCGGAGGATAATGCCCCACACGTTCGAGAAGGTGACGTTGAGCGCCATGAGGATGCACCAGGCGAATGCCGCCACGACCGACCCGGGCTCGAAGAAGGTCTGCCCGATGCCGAAGCCGAAGAACTGCGAGTACCACAGTGCCCCGGCCAACGCGCAGAACAGCAGGTTGTTGGCATAGAGCGACCCCTTGCCGTAGTCGCCGAACGTGCGGTTGCGCGCATTCTGCCACAGGCAGTAGGCGGCATTGGTCACGAAGCCCCCGAGCGTCACCATCAGCGTGGCGGGCAGCGTGCGGAACAGGGCGCTGCCGCCCTCGACCTGCAACGGCCTCCCGGCCTCCAGCCCGAGGTTGAAGCAGGCGCTCATCACGCCCGCCAGCAACGCCACGGCCAGCCCCTTCGTAAGGGCGAAGTCCTTGACGGCGGCGCGTTTCTCCTCGTCGGTCATGTTCTGCGAGCGCAGCGACCCGGCGTAGCCGATCACGGCGATGCCCGCCAGCGTAATCGAGACGCCCAACAGCAGTACGAGCCCTTTGCCCGCAAAGAGGTTTTCACCCGCGAAGATGGCGGGGAAGAGGGTGCCGAACCCGGCGCAGGTGCCCAGGGCGATCGACTGCCCGAGCGCCACTCCGAGGTAGCGCATCGACAGCCCGAACGTCAGGCCGCCCACACCCCACAGCACGCCGTAGCCGGCGGCCTTGAAGGCGGCGGAGGGGTCGGTCGAGAGGATTTCCCCGAGCGAGCTGCCCGCGGGAACCGCCAGCAGTGCCCCCAGCAGCGGGAACACCAGCCATGCGAAGATGCCCTGTACCAGCCAGAAGCTCTCCCACGACCACTCCTTCACCTTTTTGATGGGTACATAGGAGCTCGACTGGCAAAAGCTGCCGACGGCGATGATCAGAAGTCCGAGAAGCGTATTCATGGCCTTTGTTTTAGAATGCGGTACGGTATAGTTTTTCGATATCCCCGACCGAGGTCGGACGCGGGTTGCCGCCCGTGCAGACATCGTTGAACGCCGCCACGGCCAGCGCGGGGATGTCCTCCTCCCTCACGCCGATCTCGTGCAGGCGCTGCGGGATACCGATGCTGAGCGACAGGTCGCGCACGGCCCCGACAGCCGCGGCGACGCTCTCGTCGACGCTCATGCCCGCGGTATCGACGCCCATCGCCCGCGCGATGTCGAGGTATTTGGCGCGCGAGGGCGACTCGGCGTTGTATTCCATCACATAGGGCAGCAGCAGTGCGTTCGCCACGCCGTGCGGCGTGTCGTAGAACGCCCCCAGGGGGTGCGCCATCGAGTGCACGATGCCCAGCCCGACGTTCGAGAAACCCATGCCCGCGATGTACTGCGCCTCGGCCATGCCGTTGCGGGCGACGGGGTCGCTGCCGTCCTCGACGACATTCCGCAAGTGCGCGGCGACCAGCTCGATGGCCTTCAGCTCGAACATGTCGCTCATCGTCCACGCCCCGGGCGTGATATACCCTTCGATGGCGTGCGTCAGGGCGTCCATGCCCGTGGCGGCCGTCAGCCCCCGGGGCATCGACATCATCAGCTCGCAGTCGATCACCGCGCACATCGGGATGTCGTTGGGATCGACGCAGACCATCTTCTTGCGGTTCTCCTCGTCGGTGATGACATAGTTGATCGTCACCTCGGCCGCCGTTCCCGCGGTCGTCGGCACGGCGAAGGTCGGCACGGCGCGGTGCTTGGTGTCGGCCACGCCCTCCAACGAGCGCACGTCGGCGAACCCGGGGTTGTTGACGATGATGCCCACGGCCTTGGCCGTGTCGATCGACGAGCCGCCGCCCAGCGCCACCATGCAGTCGGCGCCCGAAGCCTTGAACGCCTCGACGCCCTGCTGCACGTTGCGGATCGTGGGGTTAGCCTTGATCTGGCTGTAAATCTCATAGGGAATGTCCGCCCCGCGGAGCACCTCCTCGATCTTCGCGGCCACGCCGAACCGGATGAGGTCTTTGTCCGTTACGAGCAGCACCTTTTTAAAGCCCCGCTTGCGGATCTCGTCGGCGATCACCGAGCGGCACCCTGCGCCGTAGTACGACGTCTCGTTCAGTACGATGCGGTACATGGCCTTAGCGTTTGGAGGTTACTTCCCTTTCGTACTGCTGGATCCCGGCGATGAACTCCTCGCCCACGGGCACGTCGTTGCGCAGGCAGAACATGTCCCATACGGCGTTCCAGGGCAGCGACTTCGACTCTTCGAGCAGCGCCAGGCGCTCGAAGCCCTGTCCGGCAGCCTCGTACCGGCGAAGCTGCGCAAGCGGTTCGAGCAACGCCTGCATCAGGCACTTCTGCGTGGCGCGCGAACCGATGACATAGGCGCCGATGCGGTTGATCGAGGCATCGAAATAATCCAGCCCGATATGTACGCGGTCGAGCGCATCGCAGCGTACGATCTCCTTGCACAGCTCCAGCGTATCGTCGTTCATGATCGTCACGTGGTCGGAATCCCAGCGCACCGGGCGCGACACGTGCAGCATCACCTCGGGGATGAACAGCAGCAGCGACGAAATCTTGTCGGCCACGATCTCCGTGGGGTGGAAATGCCCCGTATCGAGGGTCACGATCTTGCCGCGGCTGGCTCCGTAGCCGATGTAGAAGTCGTTGCTCCCGACGGTATAGCTCTCCAGCCCGATGCCGAACACCTTCGACTCGATGCAGTCCTTCATGTGGTCGTATTCGGTCTCGAAGATGCGGTCGAGCGAGTCGCGCAGCAGCTCGCGGTAGAGCATGCGGTTCACCGTAAGGTCTTTCGAGCCGTCGTGCACCCAGAGGTTCATGATCGAGGGGTCGCCCTGCGCCTTGCCCATCTCTTCGGCAATGGCGCGGCAGCGCTTGGTGTGTTCCACCCAGAAGTCCCGGATTCCGGGGTCGGGGTTGGCCAGCGAGAGATCGCCGCTCTTGGGGTGCGAGAACGACGTCGAGTTGAAGTCGAGCTTCATGCCGTGCTCTTTCGCCCACTCGATCCAGCCCTGGAAATGCCGGGGCTCCACCTGGTCGCGGTCGACCGTCTCGCCGCCGAACTCGCCGTAGATCTCGTGCAGGTTCAGGCGGTGCGTACCGGGGATGAACGACTTGGCCTTAAGGATGTCGGCACGCAGCTCCCCGATGTTGCGGGCTTTGCCCGGGTAGTTGCCCGTGGCCTGGATGCCGCCCGTAAGGTCGCCGCCCCGGTTTTCGAAGCCCGTCACGTCGTCCGCCTGCCAGCAGTGGAGCGAGAGCGAGATGTTCTGAAGCGCCGCGAGCGCCTGTTCGGTGTCTACGCCGATCCCCGCATAGCGTTCCCGCGCGATGGCGTATGCCTTTTCGATAAGTTCCGTTTTCATAAGAATGACAGTTTTATTTTTTCGGTTGATATGTTTTCGTTTCGATCGAGCGGCCGATGTAGCGCCGCATTTCGGCGAGCGAAGAGACCACGCCCGCGGCACGCGCCTGCACCATGATGTTGCCCAGCGCCGTGGCTTCGGCAGGGCCCGCCACGACGGGGATGCCGACAGCGTCGGCCGTCATCCGGTTCAGCAGGTCGTTCCTGTCTCTTATACACATCTGACGCTGCCGACGAATATCAGCCGCATCAGCGCCGCATCGTCCGCCGGCGAGGGGACGCCGTGCGGCGCGCACCACGCGCGGATCGCCTGCGGCATGTCGGTCGGCGCGGCGAACTCCGCGGCATCGGGGTCGATGACCCCCGGCGACGGGGCGGCGCCCTCGGTCATGCGCACGATCTCTTCATAGCTATACTCCCTGCCCTGGCGGCTCCACACCGCGCGGCACTGTTCGAGCAGCCACATGCCGGTGATGTTCTTCAGAAAACGCACCGTGCCGTCCACGCCGCCCTCGTTGGTGAAGTTCATCGCATAGGACTCCTCCGTAATGATCGGCTCCGGCACCTCGATGCCCATCAGCGACCACGTCCCCGACGAGAGGTAGGCGAAGCGGCTGTTCCGGGCAGGCACGGCCGCCACGGCCGAAGCCGTATCGTGCCCCGCGACGGCCACCACGGGCACCGCCCCCAGCCCGGTCTGCCGGGCTACGGCGTCGCAAAGCACCCCGATCCTCCGGCCGGGCATCACCACCCGCGGGAAAAGCGCGGGATCGACGCCCGCCTCGCGCAGCAGTGCGCCGTCGATCTCCCGCGTGCGGGGCTCCATGAACTGCGACGTCGAGAGGATCGTATACTCGCATACCTTCTCGCCGGTGAGCAGGTACGACAGCGCGTCGGGCATGAAAAGCACCGACGCGGCATTTTCCAGCGCCGACATCCCCTCCCCGCGCGCGGCACGGAGCTGGAAGAGCGAATTGAAATTCATGATCTGGATACCCGTGCGGCGGTACACTTCTTGCCGGGGTATTTTCCGGAAGAACTCCTCGGGAACCCCGTTGGTATAGGGATCGCGGTAAGCCCTCGGAAGCCCGGCCAGCGTACCGTCGGCCGCCACGCAGGCCATGTCGACGCCCCACGTGTCGATACCGATCGAATCGACCGGAATCCTTCGCTGCCCGGCCAGCGTCAGGCCGTGCAGGATTTCCTCATAGAGGGAGTAGATGTTCCAATAATATTTGCCGCCGATCGAAAGCAGGCGGTTAGGGAAGCGGTGCAGAACTTCGAGGGCGATGCCCTCGCCGCAGAGCGTGGCGAGAATGACACGGCCGCTCGTGGCACCGAGATCGACACCGACGAAATAACGGTTCATCACGGAAAGTTTTAGGTTACTGATGCAAAACTATACAATCTTTTCCCTACCTTTGTTGATGGTTTTGACAAACTATATATAGATTTGACACTATGGACGACCGGCCGCTGAGCATCCTTCACTACCTGCCAGTCTCCCCGCGCGACGAGCAGTGGGGCATCGTCTGCACCACGGCCGGGCACCAGCACGTCCCGCCCGGAACGCCCTACCCCGTCTCGGAACACCCCGAGCACTACCTGTTTTACAAAGGCAGCGGCCGCACGCTCGACGAATACCAGCTGGTCTACATCACCGCCGGACGGGGACGTTTCGAGTCGGCATCCTGCCCGTCGCAGACGGTCGAGGCGGGCACCATGCTCCTGCTCTTCCCCAACGAATGGCACTCCTATTCGCCCGACCCCGGCACCGGATGGACGGAGTGGTGGGTCGGCTTCCGCGGCGCCAATATCGACCGCCTGGAGCAGCAGGGGTTCCTCTGCCGCCGGCGCCCCCTGCTGCGGATCGGGTGCAGCGGCGGCATCGAGCGGTGCTACCGCGAGATCATCGGCACGGTCGAGGAGGAGCGCGTGGGATTCCAGCCGCTCATTTCGAGCATCGTGCTCCACATCCTGGGGTCGGTGCTCTTCAAGCACAGCAACCTGCTCTACTCCGACAACCCCGTCGTCGAGAAGATCAACCGCGCGAAAGCCATCATGCGCACAGACTTCGGCCGCAACCGCTCGCCCGAACAGATCGCCCGCGAAGTGGGCATGGGCTACACGTGGTTCCGCCGCGTCTTCCGCGAATACGTGGGGATGGCGCCGGCGCAATACCAGCACACGATGCGGCTCAACAAGGCCCGGGAACTGCTCGCGACGACAGCCCACAGCATCTCGGAAATAGCCTATGCGCTCGGCTTCGAAAGCGTGAGCGCCTTCTCGCTCTTTTTCCGCCTCCGCGAACGGCTCAGTCCCAGTCAGTACCGCGCCCGCTTCCGGGGCGGGAAGGGGCAGTGACCCGCCGGGGCAGGCCAAGGCAGCAACCCGCCGGGACAGGCCAAAGCCGTGACGCACCGCGGGCAGCCCAAGGCAGCGATGCACGGGGGCTACAACCCGCCGCCGACCAAAGCATTGACCCGCGGGCGCAAATAGGGGTTGATGTTATGTATTAAACTGAAATCACGGCATATCACTTACAATCTGCAAGCATAATACACCAAAAAACTGCGCATCCTTTACTTTACTTCCCGTTTCAGCCTAATCGCCCCCGATAAAATCCCCTTTGAGAACTCTTTACGGGGTTTCGCGTATTTCCTCCGTACATCACCGATCGCCGGAAAATTGTTATCTCCTCAGGTTTTCGGGGAAGTTCGTCCCCTCCGGCGAAAAATATTTTTATATTTTTTATATTTTTTTCAAAAATCCACCCCGCAGGTTGGCACATATTAAATATTATTAAAAAAATAAGGTATCCAGAAACACCTACGACCGGAAACCCACCGCATATCAAACCGTACCGGAGGGTATTTTTTCGCCCGAAAACCCCAAAATATTCAAAACACATTGAATTTTATTTTCGTTTTTATAAAAATATTTTAACCCGCATTCAACAATAGTTCGCCGGGTTAAAATAAAATGTTAAGTTATTTATATTTAGCCTTATAACACCTGTTTTCATCCGGAAAAGAGGGCCGGAAAGACCCTTTCCGAACACTCCTGCTTACATTTCATCTATTTTGAACATTTGGCAAATTCGTTTTAATTATTTTTCTTTGTCGAGTAAGAAAGTATCATTTACTTATGCAAAAAACGAAACTTCTACTCAACATTCTTGCATTTTTCCTATGTGCCCTGCCGGCGATAGCCGTAGCGCAGGGGGGGGGAAATGTGACCGTCAGAGGCATCGTCACCTCGGCGGATGACAAGCAACCCCTCATCGGGGTCAACGTGATTTCCGGGGCCACCAGCGGGGTGAGCACCCTTGCGGACGGAAGCTACTCGATCAGCGTCGCCGCAGGGTCGACGCTCACCTTCCAGTACATCGGCTACAAGCCCGCCACCTTCACGGTTCCGGGCGGCAGCGCCTCGCTGACCTACAACGTCTCCCTCGAGAGCGAGGCACAGGCGCTCGACGACGTGGTGGTCATCGCTTACGGTGTCCGCAAGAAGGGCACCATTGCCGGATCGGTATCGACCGTCAAGGCCGAAAAGGTCGAGAACACCCCTACGGCGGCGTTCGACCAGGCCATCCAAGGACAGGTTCCCGGCCTGACGGTACTTTCCAATTCGGGTGAGCCGAGCACGTCGGCAACGATGATGATCCGGGGCATGAACTCGATCAACTCGGGTACCTCGCCGCTCTACATCCTCGACGGGGTCGCCATCGCCAGTTCCGACTTCAACACCATCAACCCGGCCGACATCGAGAGCATCTCGGTGCTCAAGGACGCCTCCTCCACCTCTATATATGGTGCGCGCGCGGCCAACGGCGTGATCGTCATCACGACCAAACGCGGGCGCATGGCCGAGCGGGCGAAGATCAACTACCGCATGCAGCTCGGTTTCTCGCAGATCGCCTACGGCAACTGGGATCTGATGGACACCGACGAACGCATCCGGTACGAGAAGGAGATCGGGTTCACCGACGGCAAAAACTACAACGTCCTGGGCAAGACCAACGTCAACTGGCTCGACGAGGTGTTCAACGATGCCGCCCTGCTCCAGAACTACGAGCTCTCGGTTTCGGGGGCCACCGACAAGACCAATTACTACGTCTCGGGCGGCTACTACAACCAGGAGGGCATCGCCGTAGGTTCGGCCTTCGAGCGTTTCTCGCTCCGCGCCAACGTCGAGCAGCAGGCCGCCAAATGGCTCAAGCTCGGCACCAACACGATGATGAACTACCAGACCATCGAACGCGCCGAATCGGGCCAATATACGCTCGTGACCCCCATCTCGGCCGCACGTTTCATGATGCCGTACTGGAATCCCCACCGTCCCGACGGCTCGCTGGCCTCGATCAAGGACGGCACCTGGAAGGGCGAGGGCCAGAACCCGCTCGAATGGCTGGCCAACAACAAGATCTCCTATAAGAAATACAAGGTGATCTCGACGCTCTTCGCCGAGGCCACCCCCATCGAGGGGCTCACCATCCGGTCGCAGTTCGGCGTGGACTATTCGCACACGACGGGCTTCGGCGCCTCCTACCCCAACTACCCGCCCAACCTGGGCTCGGGCACGGCACAGCGCTACTCGACCGACGGCATGAGCCTTTCGGTCACCAACACGATCAACTACCGCTTCTCGCTCGACGGCGGGCACTCGTTCAACTTCCTGTTGGGCCAGGAGGGCGTCGATTACAGCTACGAGGAGTTCACGCTGGCGACCCGCGGCCAGAACAACGACAAGCTGGTCAACATCTCGTCGGGAACACGTGCCACGTCGTGGAGCGACGTCACCGACGACAACTACGCCTTCCTGTCGTTCTTCGCGCGCGGCGAATACAACTACGCCGACCGTTACTACGTCGACTTCTCCGTCCGTACCGACGGCTCCTCGCGCTTCGGCACCTCGGGACGCTGGGCGGCGTTCGGCTCGGTGGGCATGATGTGGAACCTGCGCAACGAGAAATTCATGGAGAACTCGCGCCGCTGGCTCACCAACGCGCAGATCGCCTTCAGCACGGGTACCTCGGGTAACTCGTCGATCCCCAACTACGAACATATGGCGCTCGTGAGCGGCGGCCTGAACTACTACGGCGACGCCGGCATCGCCCCCTCGCAGCCGGGCAACGAAGACCTGCAGTGGGAGAAGCTGTGGATCACCAACCTGGCCGTGCACCTGGGCTTCTGGAACCGCCTGAACGTGGACGTCGAACTCTACCACAAGAAGAACAGCGCCATGCTCATGGAGGTTCCCGTTTCCTACACCACCTCCAACGGCTTCGGCTTCCGCTGGGACAACGTGGGCGACATGACCAACCGCGGCGTCGAGGTGAGCCTGGCCGCCGACGTCATCCAGCACAAGGATTTCGTATGGAGCGTGAACGCCAACGTCTCCTACAACAGGAACAAGATGACCAAGCTCTACAGCGGGGTCAGCGAATACGAGCTTTCGAGCACCAACACCAAACTGGTCGTGGGGCACTCCTTCGGCGAGTTCTACCTCAACCGGTTCGCAGGCGTCAACCCCGCCAACGGCGACGCGCTGTGGTACACCAAGGAGGGCGAGCTGACCACCGAGCTCCGCGACGAGGACAAGGTCATGGTCGGCAAGAGCTACGTGGCGCCCTGGCAGGGCGGCTTCGGCACGACGCTGGCCTGGAAGGGACTTTCGCTGTCGGCACAGTTCAGCTGGGTCGCCGACCGCTGGATGATCAACAACGACCGTTATTTCGACGAGTCGAACGGCCGATTCGCCTCCTACAACCAGTCCAAGCGCCTGCTCAACCGCTGGAAGAAACCCGGCGACATCACCGACATCCCGCGCCACGGCGTCTACACCGAGTTCGACGACCGCCTGCTGGAGGACGCTTCGTTCCTGCGCCTGAAGAACCTCATGCTGAGTTATTCCTTCCCGCAGGAGTGGCTGCGTAAGACACGCTTCATCAGCGGCGTGAAGATCTACGCCCAGGCCCAGAACCTCTTCACCTTCACCAAATTCACGGGCCTCGATCCCGAAGGGTCGAGCAATATGTACCAGGCACAGTATCCGATGGCTCGCCAATTCACCTTCGGACTCGACTTAACATTCTAATCAGGGACTATGAACATGTTACGCAATATAAAATTCTACCTTTCGGCCTTCGCGATACTTGTCAGCACCACCTCGTGCCTGGACAAGTACCCCGGTTCGTCCATCCCGGAGAAGGAGGCCATGCGCACCTTCGCCGACGCCGAGCAGACGCTCACCGGCATCTACGCCTCGCTCAAGAGCAACGCGCTTTACAGCGGCTACCTCACCCTGCTGCCCGACATCCAGGCCGACCTGGTCTATGCCGTCGAAGGCAACACCAACACCTACGGCTCGTTCTGGCGCTGGGACATACGCCCGACCGACCTGCAGCTCGAAGCGGTTTACGCCGCCCTCTACAAGGTGATCGGCAACTGCAATTTCTACCTCGACCGCATCGACGAGGTGATGGCCAACGAAATCAGCGACACCAACATCGAGAAGCTCGAGCAGTACACGGGCGAGGTCTACGCCGTGCGTGCGCTCTGCTATACCGAGCTGCTCAAGACCTTCTGCAAGGCCTATGAGCCGGACACGGCCCAATCGGAACTGGGCGTCGTGCTGCGCACGAAATACTTTACGCCCGAGGCGGCCCGCCGCGCATCGCTCTACGACTCGTACCAGTTCGTACTCGACGACCTGGCCGAGGCCGAGAAACGCCTCGACAAGGAGAACGACGCCTACGGCAACGTCTACATGACCTCGGCCTCGGCCGAGGCGCTGCACGCCCGCGTTGCGCTCTACATGCAGGACTGGGACACGGCGATCGAATATTCGAGCACCCTGATCGACGAAAAAAAGGCCACCTTCCAGCTCTCCGATGCCAAGACCAACTACACCTCCGACTACACCTATTTCGACTACATGTGGGCGTACGACCTGGGATACGAGGTCATCTGGCGCATCGGCTTCACCGACACCTCCTACGGCGGGGCGCTCGGCACGGTGTTCCTCAACTTCAACAAGGACTACACCTATTTCTATCCCGACTATGTCCCCGGCCAGGCTGCCCTGGATCTCTACGACGATGCCGACCTGCGCTATTCGGGCTACTTCTACCAGACCGAGACCGGTTATGCCCACGGGCTGAGCTGGCCGCTGCTGGTCAAATACTACGGCAACCGCAACCTGATCGCCAACCAGATCTACCATGTCTCGATGCCCAAGCCGTTCCGCCTGGCGGAGCAGTACCTGATCCGCGCCGAGGCCTACTGCCAAAAGAACGATTTTTCGAAGGCCGGCAACGACCTCTCGACGCTGCGCAAGATGCGCTACAAATCGGGCGGTACGATCAACGTCACGAAGGACAACTGGTTGCAGACCATCTCCGACGAGCGCCTGCGCGAACTCTACATGGAGGGTTTCCGCCTGCACGACCTCAAACGCTGGCACAAGGGCTTCGAGCGTAAGCCGCAGGCCAATTCCCAGGCCGAAGGCAGCTCGCTCAAGATCGAAGCCGACAACCCGCTTTTCGTATGGCCGATCCCGCAGCACGAGCTGGAAGCCCCCGGTTCGGAGATACTCCCGAACGAAAGCAACAGATAGCAACAACGAATAGAAGAGAGACAATGAAACGAATTATCACGGTTTTGTTTGCAACGGGACTCCTGGCCGCCCTCGCAACGGGTTGCAAGGAGGAATATAAGACCTACTCCGACGCGGAGTACGTGCTGTTCGCCGATACCTTGGCCACCTACGCCGTACTCCAAGACCAAGACTATTTCTCGGTACCGGTCTCCTCGACCGTCGCGTGCGATTACGACCGCACATTCGGCGTGGAGATCATCGACCAGGGCAGCAATGCCGTCGAGGGGAAGCACTACCGCCTCCTGTCGAACACCATCACCATAAAGGCCGGTTCGCGCAAGGCCGACGTACAGGTGCGCGG
>OJRT01000652.1_pt1 | contig 16030 bp, 11 predicted proteins | sample 1599281 | NCBI WGS metagenome assembly OJRT01 (sample SAMN03922458, study PRJEB24848) | human gut metagenome | isolation source: stool sample | host: Homo sapiens | place: Germany | collected 2009-11 | reverse complement strand
TTCTTATATGCTTGTAAGTACATAATTTTTGCAGTCATGACACAAGAAAAGCTCCCTCACAGGAAGGAGCTTTGTCTACAGTCTGAAGTCAGGGGCAAAAGCCCCTGACTTCATGAATATAGTAAAGATGTTTTAATCTTCTATGGAATTGTCAGAGGCTTCGCTTCCGGCAGCCCGCACGGTAATGCCATTGACTTCGATATTACCGTCCAGTTCGATGACGAGGCACTGTCTGCCATCGATCAGTTTCGTATTGACGAGATCCGTGCGCTCGGGATTGACCTTGATGACCACGTCCGGCGTCTTCACTTCAAAACTGCGGGGGTTGTAGACATTGGTCATCATGAGGGAAGTAGCTTCACCGGCAGTGGCATCGAAGCACTGGTCGAAGACCTCCATGCGGTCATTGGTTACACCGCTGCTGGCAAAAATGGTCTTTACTTCATTTTTATCCAATACCACAGGTTCGGGATCTTCTTTATGTTCCTGGGCAATCTCATTCATTTTCTCGTGGATATTTTTCACTGTCTCGATATCACAGCTATCGCCCAGGGTCTCTTCCACTAGTGACTGGAAGGTTTCCTTCTGACCGCCTGCGGACAGAGGAAGAGGACAGCCTAACATCAGATCCACGAAGTTCTCCTTTAATTCCTCCGCATCCTTGGAATAGTACAGAGTGCTGTGCAGGTCAGTGCTTCTGTCATTAAACGCAGGGAACAGGAAAGCAGCGTCCGGCATACCTACCACCCAGTCGCGGATACGGTTCTGGAAGGTGTTTTCCACTGCGTTGTAGCTTAGTCCCGGCTTGGACAGATCCACAGGACAGATGCAGGTAAGGATATAGTCATAGACTTCATCGGAAGCATCCTCCATCTCGATACCGTCTCTGGTGCGTCCCGGCACATCGTAGGCATCGTGGATCAGCAGGATCAGGTAATTACCGACATATTCATAGGATTCAATGATACGGTCATAGAACTGTTCCAACAGAGCATCGTCCTTCAGACGGCTGTCTCTGAGACGCAGCAGGAATTCCTGTGTGCCGCCCTCCGTTTCACTCTTTAACGGGAATTCCAGATTCAGCAGATTTTTGCCGATGGTGCCGGACAGACTCTTCCGCAGAATCTCGAAATATTTGAACATTTCCTCCTCCGGCAGTGCCAGAAACGCCTGTTTTAATTCCGTCTTCTTATTTTTCTCTCCATCCACATAGCATCCGCAGATCCGGGTGATGGAGCAGTTTTTCGGGGTGAACAGCTTTTTGATCTCGCTGATTTCCTGTTTTGTCATGAGAGTACCTTCTTTCGATTTGATGATATCAGTATAGTATAAAAAACGTGATGGGACAAGTGGATCTAGGTTATAGAATTTTTAGAAATCCTTCATTTTACTATAATTGTTTTCTGACAGATAAGGTGTTATCATAACATTATCAAGAGAAGCCAATCACCACAGGCGACATACAGTGATGATCCGGAGACGATTTTACCGCCCCCGCGCTGGCAGAAAGAAAGAGGCGCGTGTTTATGGAACAACATGATTTAAGTAAGATTCAGAAATTACAGGAGAAAGGAAAATCCGACAAGATCATCAAATATCTGAGCTCTTCCGATGACACCGTGGTGGTAGCCGCACTGGAAGCTCTGAGCCGGATCAAGGATGAGGACAGCGTGAACAGCATTGCCCACATGATCGACAATCCGGATCCGAAGATCCGTGTCGAAGCAGCAAAAGCATTAGGCAGCATCGGTACCGAATATGCCAAGACCTATCTGCTGCACAGACTGAATGAGGAACAGGATGAGACTGTGAAGACAGCCATCAAGGAAGCACTTCACACTCTGGCAGAGCATCATTAATTTAATTTGCTTTACTCGTAGTTTTTCTACTTATACATTTTCCCTCTTATTGGCGTTCGGGTCATTCCGGGCGCCTTTTTTTACCTTTTTTATACTGCGAAATTTGGAAAAATCTTGCGATGGGTTCTGCTTGAAGCCATGACGCATATCTATTTATAATAGAACGGTACGTGAAAAAAGTAGTTTTGTAGTCATGGAGGTAGTTTAATGGAAAAATTAAACATTACAACTACAAAGGATAATGAAAAAGTATACAAAATCCTGGGGGATCTGATGAATGCCAACAAGGAATTCCAAATTATGATCACGGTTCCTTCTACGAAAAATGCCAAAGACAGCACAGTAAAAGCGACAGAAAAAAAGGAACAGACCCAGGAAGTCATCCATGACTTGGAAAAGGATGTCACGGATATGATCCATGAGATCGGAGTCCCGGCACATATCAAAGGGTATCAGTATCTGCGGGAAGCTATCATGATGTCGGTGGAGGATCCGGCGATGATCAGTTCCATCACGAAGATCCTGTATCCCACCATCGCCAAGCGTTTTCAGACCACACCCAGCCGCGTAGAGCGTGCCATCCGCCATGCCATTGAGGTCGCCTGGAGCAGAGGTCGCATGGAGACCCTGGATGCCATGTTCGGCTACACGATCGACACGGGAAAAGGCAAACCTACCAATTCGGAATTTATCGCGCTGATCGCTGACAGGATCCGACTTTCCTACAGAAACTGAGGCAAAACCGCAGACTCTAAAAGATTTGTAAATTATCGCTGCCCTCTTTTCTATGAATCGTAAACATGGTATAATCAATCTATGTTTTGAAATACAAGCCGTAGCATATGTGGAGGGTTTACATGAAAAAAATTCTTTTTGCCGCATCGGAAGGAGTACCTTTTATCAAGACCGGAGGACTTGCGGATGTCGTAGGATCTTTGCCGAAGTATATTGACAAGGAGTATTTTGATGTAAGAGTGTTTATTCCAAAGTATACCTGTATGAAGCAGGAGATGAAGGATAAACTCAAGTATGTGACACATTTCTACATGGATTTCAACTGGCAGAATGTGTACGTAGGTGTTCTGGAAGCGGAAGAAGCCGGGGTGCATTATTATTTCATTGATAATGAGAGCTATTTTGGTGGTTTCAAGCCTTATGGGGATGATCCCAGATATGAGATCGAAAAGTATGCATATTTCTGTAAGGCAGTGCTGTCGGCATTACCGCTTTTGAATTTCCAGCCGGATCTGATCCATTGCCATGACTGGCAGACAGGCCTGATCCCGGTATACCTGAAGGAGCGTTTCCATGGTGGAGATTTCTACCGCAACATGAAGTCCGTTATCACCATACATAACCTGAAGTTCCAGGGAAAATGGGATGTGAAGACGGTACAGAGCATTACCGGACTGCCGGAGTATTATTTTACTTCTGATAAGCTGGAGGCTTATAAGGATGCAAATCTGTTAAAGGGCGGTATCGTATTCGCGGATGCGGTGACTACCGTAAGTGATACCTATGCGGAGGAGATCAAGACGCCGTTCTACGGTGAGGGTCTGGACGGACTGCTGCGTGCGAGAAGTCATGATCTGCGCGGTATCGTCAATGGTATCGACTATGGAGAGTTCAATCCGGAGACAGACAAAAATATCGTAAAAGCCTATAATGCAGTGAATTTCCGCAAGGAAAAGGTGAAGAATAAGCGTGCCCTGCAGGAAGAGCTGGGACTTCGCGTAGATGATAAGAAGATGATGATCGGTCTGGTATCCAGACTGACAGACCAGAAGGGTCTGGATCTGATCGCTTATGTCATGGATGAACTGTGTCAGGATGATATCCAGTTCGTGGTACTGGGCACCGGTGAGGAACGTTATGAGAATATGTTCCGTCATTTCGACTGGAAGTATGGAGACAAGGTGTCTGCCAACATTTATTATTCGGATGCACTGTCCCATAAAATCTATGCGGCTTGTGATGCTTATCTGATGCCGTCCCTGTTCGAGCCCTGCGGTCTGAGTCAGTTGATCGCGCTGCGCTACGGTACCGTACCTATCGTCAGAGAGACCGGCGGACTGAAGGATACTGTACAGCCCTATAATGAGTATGAGAGCACCGGTACCGGCTTCAGCTTTACGAATTACAATGCACACGAGATGCTGAATACAATCCGCTATGCGGAGCATATTTACTATGACAGGAAGAGAGAGTGGAATAAGATCGTGGATCGTGCCATGGCCACTGACTACTCCTGGAAGGTATCTGCCGGGAAATATCAGGAGATGTATGACTGGCTGATCGGATAAAGAACTGAAATAAGGTAAGATAACATATGGCAGATAAGAACAGTTCCAAGAACAATTTTATCATGCAGGCGGGAATTCTGGCGGCAGCCGGAATCATCAGCAGAATCATAGGGCTCCTTTACAGGGGCCCTTTACAGAGTGTCATCGGAAATCTGGGACTTGGTTATTACCAGTCAGCGTATAACTATTATACGATCATTCTGTTGATTTCTTCTTATAGTATTCCCTCGGCAATTTCCAAAGCTATCGCACAGAAGCTGGGAGAGAAGGAATACCGTAACGCCCACAGATTGTTCCACGGAGCCATGATCTATGTACTGGTGGTTGGCGGTATAGCCAGCCTTTTTCTGTTTTTCGGAGCGGGATTATTCGTGTCCGGAGCAGCAGTCACAGTACTGCGTACCTTTGCACCGACGATCTTTGTCTATGGTATCCTGGGTGTTCTGCGGGGATATTTTCAGGCACATAAGAGCATGGCGCAGACCTCCGTATCACAGATCCTGGAGCAGATCGCCAATGCGGTAGTCAGCGTAGGCGCGGCATATCTTCTGATCCAAATGTTTATAGGAACGATGGAGGTTCCGGCGGATCAGGCAGGGCAGGTGATGAGAGCAACCTACGGTGCAGTGGGAAGTGCACTGGGTACCGGTGTCGGCGTATTAGTGGCGCTGCTTTTTATGGCGGGAGTCTATGCTCTGAATCGTGGAATGATCCTGCGCAGAGTGCAGCGTGACAGGCATGAACATGTGGATTCCTACGGACAGATATTCAAGACGATCACACTGGTGGTGACACCGTTTATTTTGAGTACGGCTGTATATAACTTAAGCAGTACGGTCAACAACAGTATCTACACCAAATGGTATCCGTCCCTTCGTAATCTGGATACGGTATCTATTTATGAAAAATATGGTATTTTCTCCGGACAGTCCCTGACAATGTCTAATATTCCCATAGCCTTTGCGTCTGCTATGGCATCTGCTATGATTCCTTCCGTAGCACAGATGATGGCAGCCCGGGATGTGAAGGGAGCCAGAGAGAAGATCGGACTGGCAGTGAAGACTACCATGGTGATCTCGATTCCCTGTGCTGTGGGACTTTTTGTATTAGCGAAGCCGGTGATCAGTCTGCTGTTCACGAACAAGACGGCAGAGGAACTGAACCTGGCAGCAGCCCTTCTGATGACATTGTCATTGTCGGTTATCTTTTATGCATTGTCGACATTAAACAGTTCCATTTTACAGGGGCTGGGCAAAGTCAATACCCCGATCATCAATGCGGGGATCTCGCTGGTGGTGCAGACGGTGGCAGCAGTATTGCTTTTGATGTTCACGAGTCTGGATCTGTACAGCATTGCCATCGCCAATACGCTGTATTCCGGTATGATGTGTGTGCTGAACCAGTGGGCGGTAAGAAGAGCGGTAGGCTATAGACAGGAGATCGTCAAGACTTTTGTCATTCCGGCGTTCGCCTCCGCGTTTATGGGAGCGGCAGCCTGGGCAATCTACGAAGGTCTGTATATGGTGACGAAGTCCATGCGGATCTCTGTCATTCCGGCGATCATGATCGCTGCGGTAGTCTATTTTGTCATGTTGATATTGATGCGGGGCATCACGGAGCAGGAGCTTCGCAGCTTCCCGAAGGGATATCTGCTGGTAAAGGTGGCGAAGAAGTGCCGCTTATTGAGGTAAAGAAAAGCGATGACAGCTACGATGTTCAAGGTGAAGAAAAAGCGAAGAAAATATGTACAGAAAGGAGTCTGCCTCATGACAGTGTTATCGTCGGAGGCAGATTTTTGCGTGCATGGGGTGTAGATATAAGGAGCATGCTGATTAAGTCCCGGGGAGATCGGGAGGGAGGGCGCGGAGAGGAAAAGAAGCCAAATAAGCCCCGGGAAGATCGAGAGGGCGGGGCGCAGAGAGGCAAAGAAGCCAAATAAGCCCCGGGAAGATTGAGAGGGCGGGGCGCAGAGAGGAAAAGAAGCCAAATAAGCCCCGGGAAGATCGAGAGGGCGGGGCGCAGAGAGGAAAAGAAGCTGATTAAGCCCCGGGAAGACCGAGAAGGCGGGGCGTAGAAAGCTAAAATAGGTCGATTATACCCAAGGAAAAGAAACCGGCTGGGTATAGTGAGCCACAATAGGCCAATTATACCCAAGGAAGAGAAACCAACCGGGTATGGGAAGTAAAAGAGATGAATAATACCCACAGAACCGAAGTCACGGGGTACAAAGTCATACTATACCATCGTATAGAATTGCAAAACCGGCAAATGTATCGATTACTTCCGGGAGAACGGATCCCCACCGTTTTTGAATAAGGTGATCATTTCCTGCCCCACACTGATGGTGGAAGGAAGATCCGGAACTTCGCTACGGGAGAACCATTTGGCTTCTCCAAGTTCCGATTCCTGTAAGGTGATGGCAGGATCGCCATCCAGCTTCGCGAAGAAACCGATCATGGCGGAATCACTGAAGGACCAAGGCTGGGATTTGTAATAGACCAGATCACTGACTTTAAGTCCTACCTCCTCCATAATCTCTCTGCGGGCAGCACCTTTGAAAGTCTCACCGACTTCCACAAATCCTGCCACCAGTGCCCAGTGACGGTAGGAACCGCCGGCGTAACGGGTCAGCAGAATCTTGTCCCGCTCGGTATCCACGATGGCGATAATGACAGCGGGAGAGATCTTGGGATATTCGATCTGTCCGCACTCCGGGCAGATGCAGGCCCGCTCTGTGGTGCTGTGAATTGTGGGATGCCCGCAGCGGCCGCAGAACTTCCGGTCCAGACGGAAACGGTTGATCTGGGTGGCAGTGATCCCGGCGAATGCCAGATATTCCGGTTCAAAATTCCGGAACACTCCGGAAGCATAGAGATCCTCTTCCGGAATCAGGAGAGCGCTGGTCTCCTCTGTGGTCTTGCGGAAGAAGGCTCTGTCATCGATGGAAAACAGATATTCACAGTCTAAGAAAAAGCGCTCCAGGGGCTGCTTACATTTCAGGAGTGCATGGGCTTCCTCGAAAGTGGGTAAATACAATAGGGAAGAATCTGTCTCACCGGCACGGGAGGACAGATAGACCTTTTCTCCATCGAATAACAGCAGATAATCGGAAGGCTTTGGCTCCTGACTCCGGAACTCCGGGTAATATTTATGCGGTTCGATCTTATGGATCATCATAGGGTATTTCTCCTTTTATGGCTATTTTACGAAAAACGTTCATAAGAATATAGTAGTCCAACCTCCGGCGGCTGTCAAATGATTGCACCGGGGAACATTGCGCGGACAGGAGAATTGTGATAAAATAAAATAACTGTGTGTACAGGCAAAAATACAGCATGAGAGCATCCCGGTGAGAGAATCTCATGTGGAAACGAGGGATAGTATGTTACAGATGATCTTGCCGGAGGGAAGCAGTTCTCTCCTTGCTTTTTTTGGAATTCTTTTTGCTTTTAGTGCTACGGTACTGGCAACGGCGAAATTAAGTCCGTATCTGCCCAAGGATGCCGGAAGAGAATTTGCCCATGATGGAAAATTGTCCGCGGGGAAACCCAGAGGCGCCGGAATTATTTTTGTCCTGGCATTTGTGGCATCTGTTCTACTGTTTTCGCTTTTAAGCGCAGAGCTGGTGATCTATCTGCTGCTGATCGTGGTATGCATGATGACGGGATTTCTGGACGATGCTTCCAAGACTCCATGGGGTGAGTACAAAAAAGGTTTCTTAGATCTGTGCGTGGCGGCACTGGTAGCCATCACTTTTCTGAAATATAATTCCATCGTGGTGGAACTGGCGCTGTTCCATGTAAAGTTCACTCTGCCGCCTGTGGTATTCGCCATTCTCACGGTGATCCTGGTATGGACCTCCGTGAATGTGACCAACTGCTCCGACGGTGTGGACGGACTGTCCGGAACCCTGTCGATCATTACCATCATGTCCATCTATATTGTAGACCGCATGAAGGAGGTCGACGAGACCTATTCCTTCCTGATCCTATTATTTGCCGTATGTATTCTGGGATATCTGTGGTACAATGCGACACCCAGTAAGCTGATGATGGGGGATGCCGGTTCCCGGGCCATGGGATTGTTCATCAGCATCGCCATTTTGAAGAGCGGCTGCCCGTTCCTGTTCATCCCGCTGGCACTGGTGCTGATCCTGGACGGAGGACTGGGACTTCTTAAGGTGTCCCTGCTTCGTTTCTTGAAGATCCATATTTTGAAAAATGTACGTACCCCCCTGCACGATCATGTGCGTAAGGTGTGGGATTGGTCCAATACACAGACCGTATTCCGTTTTGCAATCATTCAGATCATTCTGTCTTTGGCAGTGATCTATGCGATGCAGCTGTAGAAAGAAGGATTATATTATGTACGACGAATTAACACCCACTGACATTAAGAAAATGGAAGATGAGATCGAGTACCGCAAGCTGGTGGTACGTCCCAAGGCATTGGAGGACGTGAAGGAAGCCAGAGCCCACGGCGATCTCAGTGAGAATTTTGAATACTATGCAGCCAAAAAGTATAAGAATCAGAATGAGAGCCGCATCCGTTATCTGGAGAGAATGATCAAGACTGCAAAGGTCATCTCCGAGAACTCCGCAGCGGATGAGGTAGGTATCAACAACACCGTTACCGTGGAATTTATCGATGACGGCACGGAAGAGGATTACAAGATCGTGACCACCGTCCGCGGTAATTCCCTGGAAGGCCTGATCAGCAACGAATCCCCTCTGGGCAAGGCGCTTCTTGGTAAAAAAGTAGGCGATGTGGTCCATGTGCAGGTCAATGCTAATGTGGGCTATGACGTGGAGATCAAGGCACTCAAAAATACCGAGGATGACGGAGACAAGATCCGTAGCTTCTAATCATCTGCGGAACATATAAGAATAGAAAGAAAAAGGAATTATAAGAATGAAGAAATATCTGCTGTTTGATCTGGACGGCACCCTGACAGATCCTAAAATCGGAATTACTACCTGTGTGCAGTATGCACTGCACTCCTTTGGCATCGAGGAGCCGGATCTGGACAAGCTAGAACCCTTTATCGGACCGCCCTTACGAGACAGTTTTATGGAATTCTACGGTTTCACCGCCGAACAGGCAGAAGAAGCTGTGGCAAAATACAGAGAGCGCTTTCAGGATACGGGACTTTTTGAAAATGAGGTCTATGATGGTATTCCGGAGATGCTGAAAACGCTTCAGTCGAAGGGGTATTTCCTGGCAGTGGCATCCAGTAAGCCCCAGGTATACGTAGAGCGCATCCTGGAACATTTTGATCTGAAAAAATATTTTTCTGTAGTGGTGGGTAGTGAACTGGACGGCAGAAGAGAAACCAAGGATCAGGTGGTACAGGAAACTCTGCGTCAGCTCTTTGGAGAGAATCCCGTGGATCCGGCGCAGGTCTATATGATCGGTGACAGAAAGTTCGACGTGGAAGGAGCCAGGGCTCTCGGTGTGGAGAGCGTGGGCGTGACCTACGGCTACGGAAGTAAGGAAGAGTTAAAGGAAGCGAAGGCGGATTACATTGTACAATCCGTGGAAGAACTGGAGAAATTTTTACTCCGTGGCAGTGAAGAATTACTGAACGGAAATCCGGACAATAAAAAGAAAAACCCCATGTATCAGAGGATCTGGACCATGGTGTATTCGTTTCTGATGTTTATATTGGTGCGCAATGCAGTGCAGTATGCGCTGCTGGCACTGTTATATCAGCTGGCACAGTCCGGAGCCTCCGGTGGACTGGTGGATCTTTTAATCCTACGGGATGAGACCGGCGCCTATAACGGCTACTCCGGAGATGTCTCCAGTATCATTGCGGCTCTTGGATTCATCGGCGGTGCCATTGCCGTATGGTCCACAGCGAAGATGCTCATTGATAAAAATAAAGAGGACATGCACTTAAGCCACTTGAAAAAAGAGGGAAAGAGCAAATATGTCTTACTGACTGTGGCTACCATCGGTGCCGTCATCGGATGCAATCTCCTGTTTGAACTCCTGGGAGTGACCAATAAGTCTGAAGCTTATACCGAAGTGGCGGCCCAGCAATATTCCGCACACTTTATCGTAGGAATCCTCGTATTCGGCTTCATCTCCCCCATAGCAGAGGAACTTTTGTTCCGCGGAGTTATCTACGGATACCTTCGCAGATTCATGGATATCAAACTCGCCATAGCCCTGTCCGCCCTGATCTTCGGTGTCTACCACATGAACTACGTCCAGGGCGTATACGGCTTCCTCATCGGCTGCCTGATGGCATATGCTTACGAATACTTTGGAGAGTTCAAAATGGCAGTCTTTGTCCATGTGGCATCCAATGTACTCGCCTACTGCCTCTCCTACACCGCCATCGCCGTCACCGGCTTTGTCAGCTGGCCCGTATGCGTGATTTTCCTAGCAGTGGCAGTAGTATCCCTCGGGATGCTTCACAAACAGAAAAATATATTTTAGGCAATAAAAAAGTACATTTGTCACCATCCAAATACTTGATAAGATATACAAAGATGGACAACGTAACCCAGCAGCCGAAAACAGGGTAAGGATAAGCAGGCCGTAAGCAGACGTCGGCACTTAGTGACCGTACTTTGGTCACTTACGTGCCGCTACGCTCTGCGACAGAGTGCGAACGTGCCGCGTTCCTTGCCCTGTTCTCGACTGCGGAGATATTATATCTTAAAAGGAGCAACACATGAAATTCAGCATTATCGTAGTCTGCTTAAACCCAGGTCCTAAACTGAATCAGACTCTGGACAGCATCCTGTCCCAGACCTACCCGAGCTTTGAGATCATTGTCAAGGACGGCGGCAGCCGCGACGGCTCCATAGAAACCATGCGCGAGGACAGACGCATCCACCTATACCAGGAATCCGACCACAGCATCTACGAAGCCATGAACCAGGCAGTCTCCCATGTGACCGGTGACTACATTCTCTTCCTAAACTGCGGTGACCTCTTCTATGACGACGAAGTTCTGACCCACACCGCACAGTTCATGGAACAGCACCCGGCGAAACTTCAGGGCATCTACTACGGCGATACCTACAGCGCGAAGACAGAGACGAAGATATCTTCCCCACCACGCATCACCGGTTTCGTCTGCTACCGCAACATTCCCTGTCATCAGTCCTGCTTTTATGCTGCAGACCTGTGCAGACAGAAGCCCTATGAACCCAAATATAAGATCCGTGCAGATTACGAACATTTCCTCTGGTGCTATTATCGTGCCAAAGCACCCATGCAGTATCTGGGACTTACCGTGTCCTCCTACGAGGGCGGCGGCTACTCTGAGACCAAGGAGAACCTGAAGCGCAGCGCTGCAGAACATAAGGAGATCACAGCAAAATACATGAATCCCGGCGAACTGTTCCGCTATCGGGCAGTAATGGCACTGACACTGGCACCTCTTCGCATTGCACTGGCAGAGAGTAAACACTTTTCTGCAATGTATCAGAAACTGATGAGCAAGGCGTATGGCCGGAAACAGGAAAAATAGGGGAGAACCCACAAAAAGTTGTGCTGAAAATGCGCTTTCAAAGAGAAAATTAATACAATTTCCAGATAACAGGCGTGCAAATAATAGAATTGACAAATTATCTGACAATTCATAGAAAAATCTATATTTACAAATGAGAAAAATAGGTGTATAGTACAGAAAAGGTCGCAATGAGGCGCTCGAAAGAGTCTCATTGCGACCTTTTTTGTTACTATTACGGTCTTGCGAATGAGGTCCTGAATAGTAACAGACAGATTAAGAAGAGAGAAATAAAAAACCCGGAAAGGAGAACTATATGTTTGATGTAAAACAGGAGCTGCCCAAGGCACCGTTATATCGGGAAGAATTTGAGCATGATAACTGCGGTATCGGAGCCTGTGTCAATATTCACGGAGAGAAAAGCCGCGCTACTGTTGAGAATGCGCTGAAGATCGTAGAGAATCTGGAGCACAGAGCCGGTAAGGATGCGGAAGGTAAGACCGGTGACGGTGTCGGTATTCTGACCCAGATCCCTCACAAATTTTTTGCAAGAGTCACAAAGGCTCTGGGCATGGATATCGGCGGAGAGAGAGAATACGGTGTCGGCATGTTCTTCTTCCCTCAGGAAGAGCTGCGCCGCAACCAGGCGAAGAAGATGTTCGAGATCATTGTGGAAAAGGAAGGAATGGAATTCCTCGGCTGGCGTGAAGTGCCCACTTTCCCCAATGTGCTGGGACATAAGGCAGTAGAGTGCATGCCTTATATCATGCAGGGCTTTGTGAAAAAGCCCGTCGATGTGGAAAAAGGTCTGCCCTTCGACCGCAGACTTTACATTGCAAGGCGTGTATTCGAGCAGTCTTCCGATGATACCTATGTGGTCTCTCTTTCCAGCAGAACCATCGTATATAAAGGAATGTTCCTGGTGGGACAGCTTCGTACCTTCTTTGCAGACTTACAGAGTGAGGATTACGAATCTGCCATTGCCATGGTACATTCCCGTTTCTCCACGAACACCAACCCCAGCTGGGAGCGTGCGCATCCTAACCGCCTGATGGTACACAACGGCGAGATCAACACCATCCGCGGCAATGCCGATAAGATGCTGGCCCGCGAGGAGAACATGGAATCCGAGCATCTGAAGGGTCAGCTGCATAAGGTATTACCCGCCATCAGCAAGACCGGTTCCGATTCCGCGATGTTGGACAACACATTGGAGTTCCTGGTAATGAGCGGCATGGAGCTGCCTCTGGCAGTCATGATCGCCATCCCCGAACCCTGGGCGAATAACAAGGCAATGTCCCAGACCAAGAGGGATTTCTACCAGTATTACGCTACCATGATGGAGCCCTGGGACGGTCCCGCATCCATCCTGTTCTCCGACGGAGATATCATGGGTGCTGTGCTGGACAGAAACGGTCTGCGTCCTTCCCGTTACATGATCACGGATGACGATACCCTGATCCTGTCCTCTGAGGTAGGTGTGCTTCCCATTGATCCCACGAAGATCAAAGTAAAAGAAAGACTTCGCCCCGGTAAAATGCTCCTGGTTGATACCGTACAGGGCAGAGTCATCGACGACGAGGAGATCAAGGAAAAATATGCTTCCAGACAGCCTTATGGAGAATGGCTGGACAACAATCTGACCGAACTGAAGAGCATCCATATCCCGAACTATCGTGTACCGGAATACACCTACGAAGAGCGCCAGCGGATGCAGAAGGCTTTTGGCTACACCTATGATGAAATGAAGCAGAGCATTCTGCCGATGGCAAAGAACGGCAGCGAAGCCATCGCAGCCATGGGTGTGGATACGCCACTGCCAGTGCTGAGTAAGACGAATCATCCGCTGTTCCATTATTTCAAGCAGCTGTTTGCACAGGTGACGAACCCGCCTATTGATGCTATCCGAGAGGAGATCGTAACCTCCACCACCGTATACATCGGTACCGAAGGCAACATCCTGGAGGAGACTCCGAAGAACTGTAACGTTCTGAAGGTCAACAACCCGATCCTGACCAACACTGATCTCTTGAAGATCAAGAACATGAAAGTAGACGGCTTCAAGGTAGAAGTCGTACCTATCGTATATTACAAGAACACCAGCTTAGAGCGTGCCATTGACCGACTGTTCGTGGAAGTGGACAGAGCTTACAGAGAAGGCGTGAACATTCTGATCCTGTCCGACAGAGGCGTGGATGAGAACCATGTGCCCATTCCTTCCCTGCTTGCTGTATCTGCCCTGAACCAGTATCTGGTACGCACCAAGAAGAGAACCAGAGTCGCATTGATCCTGGAGTCCGGCGAACCCAGAGAAGTACACCATTTTGCTACGTTGCTCGGTTACGGTGCCTGCGCCATCAACCCTTATCTGGCACAGGATACCATCAAGGAGCTGATCGAGAGTAATATGCTGGATAAGGATTACTATGCAGCAGTGGATGATTACAACAATGCTGTCCTCCACGGCATCGTCAAGATCGCATCCAAGATGGGTATCAGCACCATCCAGTCCTATCAGGGTTCCCAGATCTTCGAGGCTATCGGTATCGCGCCGGAAGTTATCAGTAAGTATTTCTCCAACACCGTATGTCGTGTGGGAGGTATTACCTTAAAAGATATTGAGCAGCAGGTAGACGACCTGCACTCTCAGGCATTTGATCCTCTGGGACTGAAAAACGATCTGACCTTAAACAGCCCCGGACATCACAAGATGCGCAGCGGCGGTGACGAGCATCTGTACAATCCCGCTACCATCCATATGTTACAGGAATCCACCAGACGCGGTGATTACCAGATGTTCAAACAGTACACTGCCATGGTAAACGACGAAGATTCCATCAAGAACCTCAGAGGACTGATGGACTTCAATTATCCGAAAAAGGGTGTGCCTATTGAGGAAGTAGAGCCGGTAGAGTCCATTGTGACCAGATTCAAGACCGGTGCCATGTCCTACGGTTCCATTTCCAAAGAAGCCCATGAGACCATGGCCATCGCCATGAACCATCTGCACGGCAAGAGCAATTCCGGTGAGGGCGGTGAGGATCTGGACCGTCTGACCGTAGGCCCGGACGGCTTAAACCGTTGTTCCGCCATCAAGCAGGTAGCCAGCGGACGTTTTGGCGTCACCAGCCGCTATCTGGTGAGTGCACAGGAGATCCAGATCAAGATGGCACAGGGAGCAAAACCCGGCGAGGGCGGACATCTGCCCGGAGGAAAGGTATATCCCTGGATCGCCAAGACCAGACACTCCACACCAGGAGTGTCCCTGATCTCTCCGCCCCCTCATCACGACATTTATTCCATTGAGGATCTGGCGCAGCTGATCTACGATCTGAAAAATGCCAACACCCAGGCAAGAATCTCCGTAAAGCTGGTATCGGAAGCCGGTGTGGGAACCGTAGCAGCCGGTGTGGCCAAGGCGGGAGCCCAGGTCATCCTGGTATCCGGTTATGACGGTGGTACCGGTGCGGCACCGAGAAACTCCATCCACAATGCCGGACTTCCCTGGGAACTGGGACTGGCAGAGACCCATCAGACCCTGATCATGAATGGACTGCGTAATAAAGTCCGCATTGAGACCGACGGTAAGCTTATGAGCGGCAGAGACGTAGCCATCGCAGCGATTTTAGGTGCCGAGGAGTTCGGTTTCGCTACTGCTCCATTGGTAACGATGGGCTGTGTCATGATGAGAGTATGTAATCTGGATACCTGTCCGGTAGGTGTGGCTACCCAGAACCCGGAGCTGCGGAAAAACTTCCGCGGTAAGCCGGAATATGTGGAAAACTTTATGAAATTTATCGCACAGGAGCTGCGGGAATACATGGCAGCCCTGGGTGTGCGTACCGTAGATGAACTGGTGGGCAGAACCGATCTGCTGAAGAGAAAAGAGCATCTGACCGAGCGCCAGGAAGAAGTGGATCTTACCCAGATCTTAAGCAACCCTTACGAGGGCAGCAAGCAGAAGGTAACCTTCGATCCCAGGCAGGTATATGACTTCCAGTTAGAGAAGACACTGGATGAGAAGGTGCTGTTAAAGCAGTTAGGAAAAGCCATCGACGCAGGACAGAAGCGCAGCATCGAAGTAGACGTCAGCAACACCGATCGTGCTTTCGGTACGATCCTCGGAAGTGAGATCACCAGAAAACTGGGCGATGATGTGGAAGAGGATACCTACCATGTACTGTGCAAGGGTGCCGGCGGACAGTCCTTCGGAGCCTTTATCCCCAAGGGCCTGACTCTGGAACTGGTAGGCGACAGCAATGACTACTTCGGTAAGGGCTTATCCGGCGGTAAGCTGGTGGTATATCCTCCTCAGGGCAGCAGGTTCAAGGCTGAGGAAAATATCATCATCGGTAATGTGGCACTGTACGGTGCAACCTCCGGTAAAGCATTCATCAACG
>OJRT01000636.1_pt1 | contig 16232 bp, 12 predicted proteins | sample 1599281 | NCBI WGS metagenome assembly OJRT01 (sample SAMN03922458, study PRJEB24848) | human gut metagenome | isolation source: stool sample | host: Homo sapiens | place: Germany | collected 2009-11 | reverse complement strand
ACAGTACTTCCTTTTTCCACCCTGCATCTGCTATCTGAATCAGGGTAAGTGTTAACCATGTAATTCCACCTAGAGGCTGAATCATCAGCATTGCTTTATAGCGCACAAAAAAGGAAAACAATTCTAACAAAAAGAACATAATAAAACCTTTTTTTGTGTTCTTTTCCATAATAAGAGCGACATATCCCGCTATTGCCAACATTACCGCCGTAGAGGTAAACTGTATTCTTCCAATCAGAGACAAACTTCCTAAAAACAATCCGCTCAGACCAGCCAACACAAAACAATACTCCTTCCATTTCTCACATCTCGAAAGGAAACTGTTTTCTATAACAAACCATGCTAAAACATGAAACAAGAGAAGACATAATCCGTACCATGGTATATTAACCGTAATCCTATATAACAATGACAATGGTAACGTCAAAAGATAGTTTTCATGAATTACATGAGGATCTGGCACCGTGCTATATGCTCCTGACAATATTTCTGCAATAATTCTATCATCGTTGGTTTCAAAATAAACCCCCATCTGCTTAACGTATACTAAAATACCAAAGGCAACAATCATACCCAATGAAATCAGAATCTTAATCCAACCCTTTTGCCTTTCATTTATCTGCATAGTCCCTCCTAGAAATGAACAATAATATAGTCCCCCTTATCCACGATATATCCATCCTGTGGATATTCCGGCAGATTCAGTGACTCTTCTTCCGCCTCCGCATATCTGTCGACATCCCCGCAGGCCACCAGCCGGTGTCCGTGCATTTCAAAAAATCTCACCAGCTCCGCATCGGAATCAAAGGCATAACGTCCCCAGTCGATGACCGACAATGCCGGTGTCTGCGCCACCCACACACCTTTGGAACCACGATTGTATTTGTCCAGCAGATCCGGATCGATGAGATCCGTAAGTCGTTTCATCTTATAATATCTGCTATCGCCGTAGCTTACATAGGCATCCTTGACGATGCTGTAGGGAATTTCATAATTCCCCGTGAAGATCACCGGCTTCGATGTATCGAAATCCCGTTCCAGATCCAGTGCGATCTGATCGACCGTCTTCACCGCCGCATCGTATTTCTGCCTGTCGATATAGAACCATTTCGTCATATCCATGCACTGGTTCCAGGTGATCACTACCAGCACTGCCACCGCGATACCACGCGTCCCCAGACAGAGCTTGCGGTGCACACCACGTCCGGGACTTCCCGTAAATTCATAGATGATATAGGCAAATAACAGTGCCCCGTAACCGCAGAAAATGGGCAAAAACTGTGCCGAACGGTACAGTGTTGCCTTTCCTTCGATAAATAACAGCGAAAATGCCGCCAGATAAGCCGCCGGCAGGAGGATCAGTGCCCACAGGTCTCTGCCGCGGATCACCCGCACCAGGGTAACCACTGTAATTACGACCGCCGATAACACAAAGATCCGGATCGGCAGATAAGCATAAGAAAACACACCGTACAATACAAAAGTACGTTTCAGGATCATGATCAGCTCGCCGAAGGCTCCGGTCTGCACCATCCAGCCTAACATCTCCGTCACGGAACGCTGTACTGCTTCTCCCTGTAAATATTCCAGATGAAATGCCTTTGTAAGCACTACGATCATCAAGCTTCTCAGGAGCACTGCAGCCAGAGCCGCCAAAGCCCCTCCTGCCAGTGTGCCAAAGACTCCTCGCTCCCCGGTCCGGGCTGTACGCTCCGTTCCCAGACGGATTCTCTCTGACAGCAACAACAGCAGAAGTCCCGCCAGCCACAGGATCATAAAGGATTCATAACAGCCCATGGCAATCCATAAAAATACCGCAGCTGCAGCAAGCTTCGTCACAGTCCGGCAGTCCGGCTTCTTCCAAAGACCGGATCCCTTGCGCTGCTTCCGCATACTGTTCTGCCACTCCCTCATAAAGCACAGACTGACTGCGCAGCTCAGATATCCGATGGCTATCCCATTGTGGAGAAAATACGTGAATACTTCGCTGATCAACGGGCAGGATACAAATACTGCCGCGAAAAAGGCATATCCCGTCACCGGGATCTTCTCACCGAACACCGAATAGAACAATGCCGACCACACGATTGCTGCTGCGATCAGAAGAATTACCGCTGCAAAATCCGTTACAAACGGAACAAATTCCGCCAGAGTTATCACTTTATTCAGCAGAAACAATACCCACCGCCCCACAATGGCGATCAGACCCTCTTCGAAATAGTATAAAGATGGGGTGTCATCGATGCCGATGGCGGTATTGGTCACTTTGTAGCCGTATGCGCCGATGGCCGCAAGCAGCAGGATTCCCATATACAGCCGGTTCTCACAAAGCTTATGAATCATCCTGTTCCAGTCTGCTGTTGTTTTCGTTTCTCTGTATTTCTCCATTCCTTTTTGTCTGCCCCTGTTCCTGATCTTATCGCTACTCTATCGTCTTCGCTCCAATCGATAAATCACAAAATCATAATACATATAATGGAATTCCAGCGCTTCTTCGTAGTCATATTCGTCTTCCAGTTCATTGGGTGTCCCACCCTGAAAACAGATATACCAGAGATTCTCGTAGGAATCCAGCTGGCTGTAATCCGTGAGTGCGTCCGTATTGACGAAAGGAAGACTGTATAATTTATAGCCGATGATATAATAATGCAGCTCCGGATGATATACATTCAGAAAAATCGTATGCGTATAAGGTCCGATGACCGCATCGTTGTCCGTCATCTGTGTCTCTGCAAAATTCTCATAAATCTCCAGGCCTCCGTCATACTCCAGACGGATCTCCGAGCTGTACTGGATCAGGAAACACAGACAGGCCGTACCAAGGATGCCACCGGCCCACCATTTTCTCCCGTTTGTGCCACTGCTCTCCAGGATCTGTGCAAATCCCACCGCGTACCACAGCATGACGAAACCCATGCCCGGGAATGCATAGCGCCCCATGAAACAATTATTGACGGTAGCAGAGATCGCCCCTCCTACGATCCCGGTGAGGGCAAACGCCGCTGCCCCGATGGCCGGAGCTGCATTATGATGCTGACGTACCCAGTCCACGGCACCATAACTCAATACCAGGCATAGTGCCATCCCCAACAGCACCACAATGCCGATGGGCGTCTCCACCGCGGAAAACCATTCCTTGAAATAATCCATCACAGAATTCAGGGTTGCCAGTTCTGCGGTAGAACCGTCATCATAACGCATCCGCAGGATGAACTGTCTGCAGGTCACCGCCAGCCAGGGGGAGAACACGATCGCCACTGTGAATCCGGAGATGAAAAATCCCTTGACCAGATCCTTTCTGCGACAGATCAGAATCGCCGCCAGGAAAAGCATATAAAATAAAAAAGTCTGTATCAATGCAAACGTATGACAGTACACCGTGCATATGCTCGCCACACAGAACACGATCCATTTTCTCCGGGTCGCTTCCCGATAAATATCATAAGCCGCAAGTCCCGCCAGTGTCAGGAAAAACAATGCCATGGCATACATCCGCACATTTCCCGCCTGCACACTGAAAATAGGCATCAGCAGGGAAAATGTCATAAAATATACCGAAATCTTCCGATCGAACAGCTTCGCAACGTAATATTTTCCCAGCAGCATATATCCGGTCATAAAAAGTACAGACAAAAGCTTCAGTGACCAGAAATGCGTTCCACCGCCGCACAGATGATAAAACAGCTTCAGGATGACATAATAGAACGGCGAATGATCATCCGTCGCCGTAATATAGATCAGCCGTTTCCAGGGCAGAGATACCATCGACGCTGAATACGCTTCATCATACCAGAGGTTATTCCGGATGCCGAAAACTCCCCAGAGGAGCAGTGCGATCACCGGAAGCGCATGCCACAGCAGCAGCCATCCTTTTGTCCGTATAAAATTATCTGTTTTCCTGCTGCATGTCTCCATGGAACCTTCTGTCCTTCCGCTTCCTATCTTCTTATATTCCCTGACTTTAATACCTGCGATACAGCACCATATCCGCATCTCTTCCCAGTTCTTCATACCCTTGTTCGCGGCACTGCTCATCGATCTCTCCGCCGCTTACCGTAGCCAGATATCTGCTCTGAAGCTCCGTCAGATGCTCCAGAAGATATTCTTTCTCACAGCAGCTGATACCAAATCCTTCCGGTGCCCCATACAGAAGCTGCCATTTCAGATTTCGGTTGCCCTCCGACGTATCGTCCCCGAAGGTCCAGATCACCACATTATCGTAATTCGGTACCTGATCGGTATTCATGACCAGCTTCTCTTCGAAGATCTGTCTCCAGTATTCCACCTGTGCTTCCCGTTCCTCCGTGACATACGGTACCTGATAATCATAAGGCTCCACCGCCTTGTAACTGTACAGATACAGGAAAGCCGCTCCCAAAAGCACCGCTTTCTTATAGTATCTGGTCTGAAGCATACTCACGATGAAAATTCCCGCCGCAATAAAAGTCAGGAAATGTTTGCTCCCTTCCACCATTTTATACATCAGCAGATGGGCAAACAGCATCGCGATCAGACTGAAGGCGAAATGCACTTCTATGATCAGCTGGTTACGCAGCCCGGTCTGTTTCTCCCTGCGGTATGCTCTGAGATCCAGAAAACTCTGCACCAGCAGAATGGCAAGCAGCAACAGATAACCGTCAAAAAAGGCTCCGGAAGCCAGACCGCTCTTCGCACCGGACACACAATGCCTGTAGAATTCCAGGCCCTTCCAGTGCAGCGTTCCGAAGAAATTCCGGAAACCGGCACCAATGCCGTCGGTGAAAAACGTCGTGATCCAGTCTGTATAGAAAAGCGGAGTAAAATATTCCGCGCCCAGATAGTGCTTGATCAGCACATACACCACTCCCGTACAGGCCACCACGGAAACGGAAACGATCCAGCCGCTCTTACGGCTTCTGCGGATCCGGAAAAAGCAGGCCAGCAGCAAAAACAAAAGCATGTACGGCCGCATCAGGGTCAACAATACCGAGACAATAAACATGGCAATCAGCTTGCCCTTTGTCTCCTTATTCAGATAGGAAAAAGCCAGTCCGTAAAACAGGATTAGCATGCCAAAGCAGATGACCTCCGGCATACCGGACAGCATGTATCTGGTGAACAGTGTGTACAGGCCAAAAAGCACCGTCAGGATGCCCAGCTGTTTCCAGGTGGGTTTCACCAGCCATACGAACACGAACATGGTGATCGTCAGCAGTACGATATTACAGATCACCGGTGACAGCAGATTCCAGCCGAACACCAGTCCCCACAGGATCCAGGGAAATACCAGCACGGGACTCCAGGCTGCGAAAGACAGATGCAACGCATGACTTTCGTTAAATCCGAAATACCCTCTGGGAAATCCGTATTTCACAATGCTTTCCACCTGTTTAAAATAAAACAGTTCATCGTTCCATTCCGAAGAAGGCAGATACACCTGACCGATGCTCCTCCCCTCTGCCGCCGTCCGCACCAGACAGCACACCACGGGAAGCAGCGCCATCAGTACCGCCTTCACCAGTGTCAGATATCTTTTATCCTGTTTCCACCAGTCCGTAAATTGCTCTTTCTTCATAAAAAAATTTCTCTCCCTATTCCTCCAGATGGATCTTCTCACGGATCACATACTGGGGAGAATTATTCATGCTGATGTAGATACGTCCCACATATTCTCCGATCAGTCCCAGCATGATCATGATCATGCCGCCGAAAAATACCAGTGCCGCCATCAATGCGCTGAATCCCATAGGGACATTGGGATTCACCAGTCTCTTGATGATCGTATAGATTCCATAGAGAAAACCCAGTCCTGCGAAGCCCACACCGAGAGATGTGGCGATCCGCAGCGGTTTCACGGAAAATGCCGTAAATCCGTTGAACCATAATCCCAGCAGCTTCTTGAGCGTATAACCGGAATTGCCCTCTTCCCGCTCTCTGTGACACACCGGCACGTTGGTAATGTTTTTCGTGGCACGGAGCACCAGTCCGATGACATAAGGATACGAATTCTCATAGCGGATCATATCCTCCACCACGAACCGCTTCACCGCAAAATAGCTGGAAATATACAGATTCGCGGGCTTGTTTAACATCATCCGCGTCATCAGTTCATTGACCTTGCTGCCCAGATTCCGGAATGCGGAGTGCTGCTTGTGTTCATAACTGGCATAGACAGCATCAAAGCCTTCCTCCAGCTTATTTAGCAGCTTATCCACTTCATCGGCGGGAGTCTGTCCGTCATCATCCAGGCACACCACATAATCTCCGTCGGAATGCCGTAGTCCTGCCATCAATGCCGCATGCTGTCCGAAATTCCTGGCGAAGCCGATGCCCTTGATATTATCGTATTTTTCACACATATCCCGGATCGTTTCCATGGTATTGTCCGGTGATGCATCATTCACCAGAAAAATATCATACGTATACTGTGTCAGTTCCTGCATTTTTTCGCGGATCTCCGTCACTACATGGGGCAGCGTATGCTCCGAACGGTAGCAGGGGATCACAAAACTTACTTTTTTAATTCTGTCCATTTTTTGTTGCTTGCTCCTTCTTAATCTGCCGGATTCACGGCTGCCATCCAGACAATATCCCGGTACACACCGTCAATACACACATCGTCTCTTAACAGTCCTTCTCTGACGAAGCCTGCTTTTTCATAGCTTCGGATCGCCTGCAGGTTCTCCGACAATGCCCGCAGGTAGACCCGGTGCAGCAATTCCTTCTCAAAACAGTACCGTAACATCAGCTTCGCTGCCGCTGTGCCGATCCCGCGGCCTCGGGCGCTCTCTTCTCCGATGAAGATTCCATACTCCGCCTTATTGTGATGTCTGTCAATATCCCGGATATACACAGATCCGAGGGGAGTATCCCCTTCCAGATCGCAGATGATCATCTGCACCACATCTCCGGTCTCCACATGTGTCCGGATCCAGTGCTCATGGGACTGTCTGGTAAAAAGCTCCTGATAGATAAAATTTTTTCGCACGGCATCGCTGTTACGCCATGCCACGATCCGGTCCGTGTCCTCATGGGTCATGAGGCGCAGATAGATCCCGGCCTGCGTATCCCGGTAGTTCTCAGAAATTGCTTTCGATGTTTTATTTTCCGATATTATATTTTCTGCTGTTACGGTCTGCATTGTGATCTCCTTACTGTCTGTAAGCATTGCATAGTTCGATGACTCTCTGGATCTCATCCTCCCGCATCTCGGGGAACAGAGGCAGTGTCACACAATGTGCTGCCAGATATTCCGCATTGGGGCAGTCTCCCGGCTGATATCCCAGATCCGCATATGCCTTCTGCAAATGACAGGGAACCGGATAGTGCATGTTGCACTCCACATCATGCTCTGCCATATAGCGGATAAAGTCCTCATGATCCGGAACCGTGATGACGAACAGGTGGAACACCGGTGTGGTGTTCTCCGGATGACGCTGCATGGTGATCAGAGGATTCGTGATCTCCCGGATATAGCGGTGTCCGATCTCCTGACGTCTCTTCGTCCACTCCGGCAGGTATTTCAGGCTGACGCTCAATACCGCACCCTGCAGTCCCTCCAGTCGATAATTATATCCAATCTCATCATGATAATAACGCACATCGCAGCCCTGATTTTTCAGGCGGTCAATATGCTTATAGTACTCTTCCTTCTCACAGGTGACACTTCCGCCTTCTCCGAAAGCATAGAGATTTTTGCCCGGATAGAAGCTGAAGCATGCCAGGTCTCCCAGGGTTCCCACATTTTTCCCCTCAAACTGTGCCCCATGGGCCTGTGCGCAATCCTCCACCACGAACAGACCGTGACGGTCTGCGATCTCGCGCACGCCTGCATAATCGAAAGGCTGACCGTAGAGATGGACACCGATGATCCCCTTCGTCCTCTCTGTGATCTTCGCCTCCAGCACGGAAGGATCGATCTCCCAGGTATCCGGCGTACAATCTGCGAACACCGGCGTGGCTCCCGTATAGCTGACGCCCCATGCCGTGGCAATGTAGGTATTTGCCGGTACGATGACTTCATCTCCCGGTCCCACTCCCAGGGCCAGCATGGCCAGATGTAAGGCGGAAGTACCGTTATTCACGCCACTGGCATATCGGCTTCCCACATAAGCGGCAAACTCTTTGTCGAACGTATCCGCATATTTTCCGCCGGAAAAGGCGGTCTCCCTGCATACCTTCTCAATAGCCTCTCTGTAGGCATCCGCATGTGCCTCTACATCTCTCGTCAGATCGATTCTCTTAATATGTGCCATTCTGTCGTCCTTCTTTCGCTTATATGTGCTTTTTGATATAAAACTCGTTGAATAACCTTGCGATCTGTACCAGATAATTACAGATCGTCTTGAATACCTTAACGGTAGTATTATAGTCTTCCTGCCACTCCACCGGATAATCCAGTATGGTCACTCCTCTTTTCTCCGCCCGGAGCAGGAATTCGATCATGTAGAACCATCCGTTATCCCGGCTGCAGCCCTCGATCAGTGAAAGTGCCGTCTCTCTGCGGACAAACGTGAATCCGCAGATGGCATCCGTGGATTTCATCCGTAAGAACAGCTTTAACAGAATCAAAAGTCCCTGGGATGTGATCCTGCGGTACCATTTTCTGCCCCTGGTATCGGATTCTCTGGCAAAACGGCTGCCGTTGATATACTGGATCTCGGGCTGCGTCTCGAAGAGATGAATCGCCTCTCCCAGATGCCTGATATTGGTGGAAAGGTCGATGTCCATATAGCCTACCACATCGCCGTGGCTTACTTTCACACCTCTGCGGAATGCGGCGCCCACACCGCGGACATTGATCCTCTCATATTTTACTTTATCATATTTTTTACACAGCTTTTCTGCGATCTGCGGTGTCTCATCCTCGGAACCGTTATCCACGATAATGATCTCATAGTCTTCAAAAGCAATGCTTTGCAGATATTCCACCGTGCGGGTCACACCGTTCTCTAAGCGCAGACGTTCATTTAATACCGGAAAAATAATCGTAAACATCATTTTGTCAGTTTTTCCACTCCTTCGATTACATAGCGCTGTCTCTTAAAACTCATATTCAGGATCACGGACAGATATTTGAAGATCAGTGTCAGCATGACGGACATCATGAAAAATCCAAACGAGATCAGCGTCATCAGACTCATCCATCCTTCCACGGGACGTACCGTGCTGAAGATCGAATACACGATCCAGGCAAACATGATCATCATCACAGAGAACAGGATCGCACTCACCAGCATAGAGAACTTCTCCAGGACATTGGTGAAAATGATCAGCGTATCCAGTGCCAGGCTGCTGCGGGTACTGCGCTCCTCCCGGTTCCTGGCGCCGCCTGCCTTCTTTTTATTCTCATAGACCAGCGTATCCGCCCTTAGTCCGCAATTCATGTACATTGCCTTGCGGTAAGGAATGTACGCATTCATCTGATTCACACGGTTCACTGCGCGGCGGGATATGATACGGAATCTCTCCTGACGCAGCTTGTGGGTATTGCGGCTCCCCAGATTATATACTGCATAGAACAGCCGCGAGGTCAGTGCCACATCTCTCCCCGGAGCGGCTGCCACCACATCATAGCCTTCCAGCGCTCTGTAATAAACATCCATGATCAGTGACGGCTCAAAATCCGGCAGGCATCTGTCGAATTCGAACAGGAAGTCTCCCACTGCCAGGTCTCTTCCGGCATTCATGGCCATCTCGACTCCCTGATAAAAGCTTAAATTGATCATGCTCACCACATGATTTCCTCTGCTTTCTTCCAGAAATTGATGGATCTCCTCAATGGTATTGTCCATGCAGCAGTCATTCACACAGACGATCTCATATTTTTCGAAATGTTCTTCCATAGTGCCACAGACCGTATTTAGGAAATCACGGATGTGCGCACCGTCGTTGTGCAGATACAGCACACAGGATACAAAATTTTTCTCTTTATTCAGGATTGCGGTTCTCTCCATAACGTTTCCCCTATATCTATTATTTATGACCACTCGGAATGGTTATACTAATCTAAAAAAGGATCCAGGTCATATACCGTGTTGATCTTGCCGGATAAGACGCTGATGAAGGTGGGACTTTCGGATAATGCCCGGATCACAGTAGGTCTCGAATCATCGATCTCCGAAGCCTTCAGGATCGGCTTCATGGAGAACAGTGATCTCTCATAGCTGAATGTATACTCTTCCCGCAGATACTTTCTCGCCAGCGTAGACATATACTCCCAGGCACTCTCCGGTCTGCCGGGACAATCGTTGCAATTCCCCAGCCAGCCGCCTCTGCATATATTGCCGTCCGCTCCCACACAGGAGAACTGCGGCGTAGCATCGTAGCTTGTCTTATGTGGTGTAAAAGTCACCGAAGTCAGGGAATGATATCCCGTCCTGCCGAAAGGCATAATGGAGAAAAACGGTCCATCCATTACTGTAAATCCGATGTCCCTGAGCTTGTCACCTGTTTTGCACAGGATGATCTCACATAATTCATACTTCAGTCCGAAGGGTTCTGCCGTGACTCCCTTTACCTTTTCCAGCACCTGATTCACGGAAGCGTAAGTGGCATTCAGCACAAACGGTGCCCGGTATACCTCTCTATGGCCCTCATGCAATGCGGTGATCTCATAGCAGTCCGATTGTTTTACGATCTCTGTGATCTGCCGCCCGAAGTGCAGCTTCACTCCCGGATATTTCGCGATCTCCTCCATCAGATGATCCCGCAGGATATGGGCATCGTAGGTATACTCCTCGGTGAGAAAAGCTCCGTCGCACAGCCCCGGCTGGAAATATTCTTCCACAGGAAGCGCCTTACAGGGAATCCCGCCATCCCGGCAGAACTTCAAAAATTCCGCCGCATCCGTCCAGGAAAAATGAGCGGAAGTGGCATAAATCTGTTGAAACGCGGTATGAAGACAGAAGGAATAGTCCTCTGTAAAACGCTTGAAATATCCGGCGGATTTCATGGCCGTAGATAGAGACCTCGGGTAGTGATATCCCATGTGTACCCGGGCCTGATTGATATATGTGGCTCTGGTAAAAGGAGCCTCTTCCATCTCCAGCACCTCTACCTGTTGCCCTCTTTTTGCACAATACAGCGCCGCATACAATCCATACAGCCCTGCTCCTATGATCAGTTTGTCCATTTCTCTATCCTATCTCTGTCCCTGTTTTATCTCTGTCTCTGTTTTCTCATTTTCCGTCTTCCGGCCGGTTCCGCACATCAGCGCCACCAGATACGGCAGTGCCAGCATCACCGGATAGACATATCGCATCTGCACCGTGGGGCCTAACAGCATCGTCCCATAATATCCGGCGATCACCGCCAGTGGCAGACAGTATCGCTTTCTGTCCACGATCACAAGTATCGCCGCCAGCGCCAGATACAGCCACAGATAACTGCCCGGCACGAACAGATATTTCAGTACCGGAAGCTCCAGATAACCGTTCCCGTCCGCCCATGTCTCCAGGCGGTCATACAGTCCCGGCCATTTGCTGTCTTTGTAGATCCCTCTGTTGTTCAGGGTATCTTCTTCCCATCGTGTCTGTATATATCCGAGGCCCTCTCTCCCCTGCACTTCATTCACCGCCGCATGGGTGACATCAAAGGGAGATAAAAATCCTGCATCCACTGCCAGTGCGGCATTGATCATATCTCCGGGATAAAATTTCAGCAGATGAAAATAGGTCCGCAGGAAATCTCCCGAGCGATAACGCACCACATACGTGTTGGTATGTCGCTTTACCGGATCCGCGATGCCGGGATCATAATCCCTGTAAGCCTCATCCAATATAAAATCATTCACCAGTGCCCGATCCTGCTCCGACATGGTACCGTCATCCTCAGGAAGTACTCCCACTCCTCCGTGGTAGATCATGCAGCGGGCCATCTGCTGGATCGGCATACTCAGCATCTCTCTCCTGTCTCCCTGTTCCGCGTGCGTTGCGGAGAACACTGCGGACAGCACAAAAAGCCCTATACAGAAAGCTGCCACACTTACCGTAAACAGTCTCCCCCAGAGCTTCCTCGCTCTTTTTCCAAAGCATACTGCCAGAAAAAGAAATGCTAATAGTACAATCATAGCATATTTTCCGTTATTGCGAAACAGTATCATTCCCACTGTTCCGATAAAAAACAGCAGATCCCGGACTCCGGGACGCCATTCCCTGCGGTTCTCCAGCAACAGATCCGTCAGACTGATCAGCTGCAGCAGTAAAAAAGCACTGAATACCGTATCTTTTGTCATGCTGACACTCATATACCAGTGGAACGGGAAAAACATTCCAAGCAGCAGCATCACGATCTGCCAGCCTGCCGCCACCCGCCGTCTGTGCAATACCAGCACACCGTAGGACATGCTGCCCGCCAGCAGCAGCATCTGCAGCGCAGTGTACAGTGCCATTCCGGCATTCATACTCCCGGACAGCTGCGTTCCCAGCCACAGCATCCCCTGTAAAAGCAACGTGTGCACGATCGGATGATGATCAAAATAATAATGCTCCACGATCTGTCCGGTCTGTACCGGTGCATCATAAGCACAGATTCCCGGGTAATATGCCAGATATACCGGAAGCCATGCAAGACATAACAATAACAGGCTTCCGAAAAACACCTGTGTCCCGGAGCGGTTCTGTATCCACACGGCAGATCTGCAGAACACGGCATCGCCTTTACCGGTATTGTCTTTACCGGCACCCTCAGGTGACGGCCTCTCTGCCACACGATAGATCACAAACGTTCCGATCACACCCAGTAGGCATCCCAAAAGCACGGTCCACAGCAGAGTGCTTCCCACATATCCGGCCGTCCACAGGATATTGCCCGCAGCCGCCAGATCTTTTTCTGTTTTTACGAAAAATACAAACAGACATCCCAGAACGCAAAGCAGCACACCGCCTCTGCGTCTGGGAAGTATTCTCTTCTCCTGCATATTATAATCCTTTACGTTCCTGATGTTCCCCATGCACACGGTTCAGACGATACTCGAAATCCTTCCGGTCCTTGGCCGCCATAACTTCCAGCATCATACCGGAGAAAAACGACTGGATCCCCGCCAGCAGAATGAATCCGCAGGCGATCAGCGTCGGGAATCTCGGCACCAGTCCCGTATTCAGATACTCCAAAAATACCGGAACAAACAATATCACCGACACCGCTGCCAGCAAAAATGCCAGCATGCCGAAGAAATGCATGGGTTTATAGTTTTTATACAGCTGCAGCATCTTGCGGATCACGCGGAAACCGTCACTGTAAGTATTCAGCTTGGACTCGCTGCCCTGGGGACGGTCACGATATTCCACCACCACATTCTCTACCTGCATGTTATAGTTCACCGCATGGATCGTCATCTCCGTCTCGATCTCAAATCCTTTGGAGAATACCGGGAATGTCTTCACGAATTCATAACTGAACGCGCGATAACCGGTCATGATGTCCTTGATATCGGAATGAAACAGGCCGTTGATCCCCGCACGCATCAGACTGTTGCCGAAATTATGAAACGGCCGCTTATTTTCCGTAAAATAAGTAGACGACAGGCGGTCTCCCACCACCATATCCGCCTGATGCTCCAAAACCTTTGCCACCATCTCCCGGGCACAATCCAAAGGATACGTGTCGTCTCCGTCGATCATAAGATAGCATTCCGCATCGATCTCACGAAACATTCTGCGGATCACGTTTCCCTTTCCCTGGGCATATTCATGACGTATGATCGCTCCCGCTTCCGTTGCCAGTTCCACGGTACGGTCGGTGGAATTATTGTCATATACATAAGTCACCGCCTCCGGCAGGAACTTTTTCACATCGGATACCACCTTGGCGATCGTCTTCTCTTCATTGTAGCAAGGGATCAGTACTGCAATTTTATCCATTTTCCATTCCTCTTATCTCTGCGTGTTAAAAGTGCTTATACAAAGTTTATTGTACCACGCTTGTTCCATTACAGCCACTATTTTTGCTTTTTCCCGCGTATTTTTCTTGGGGGCGGGCAAAAGCTATGATATAATGAGCCTCAAGGAAGAACAAGTGGCTGCGAAGCAGACATTTGTTTTTCTGGGCTCATTAGCGAACGAATATCCTGCGAAGCAGGATGTAAAGTGCGATAGCACGAATTCGTGAGCTTATAATGCAATGAGCGCAAGTGAGCCAATATGCTTGCATAATTGAAATTTGTTGTGGTTACGGAGGAATTGTTTCCATGAGTGGATCTCAGAACAGATCTTGTTGTAATATCATTTACCGCCTGGGGCTTAACATTGTCATGCTTCTGACACTGTTGCTTTCCATGCTGCTGTTCGCCGGCAGCTTTCTCACGACCTGTTATGCCGACAATATGGAGACCCAGCAGGTTCTGCTGCGTCCGGACAATCCCCTGTGGAATCTGTTGGAGCTGGCAGGCTTCGGATTACTGTTTTGCGGATGTCTGTATCTGTATGAAAAAATAGGAGAGAAATTCCGTCGCGGACTGCTCGTTTTTACTTTGACCTTTGTATTTGGGCTTGGTATCCTGCTGATCCTCTTCGGACGCACGGTTCCCGCAGCGGATGCTCTGTCTGTATACAATGCGGCTGCGGAGTGGATCCTGGGAAATACTGATATTATCCACCCCACTGTTTCTTATCTGTCTTATTATCCACAGCAGATCGGGCTGATGGCTTTTCTGGAGCTATTGCTCCGGATCTGGAATCTCACCGGCCTGTCCGTACCGGCCTGGCACTTTATCAAGCTGGTCTATGTCTGTCTGTTGTGTGGGGCGATCTGGTTCCAATATCTGTCGCTGCAATATCTGTGGCCGGAGAATTACAAGAAGATCTCCTGCTGTTATCTCGTCTTGGTATGCTGTAACCTGCCCATGATCATGTACAGCTCCTTCGTCTACGGCGAGATTCCTTCCTTCGCTGCATTGTCGGTGGGATGCTATCTGCTGTTGCGGTTGCTGGGGAGCATCTCTCCGGGCGGCTCCTATCGGGACAACGTCTCCCGAAATGATGCGCCCTCAGTCACCGCCTACGATTACGTCCCCCGCATGCTCCGTCAGATACTTTTCACAGGCTTCGGCAGTATCCTGTTCCTCACACTGTCTGTGATGCTGCGCAAGAATTCCCTGATCCCTGTGATCGCAGTACTGCTGGTGCTGTTGTTCGAGGCATTGCGTCCGGGGCGGAACGGTAAGATGCGTCTGGGACTGCTCATCATGGCGGTCTGTCTCGCTGTTACTTCTGTGGGGATTCTGCCGCTGGTACAGAAATGTTATGAGAAAAAGGCGGGTAACACGTTAAGCTCCGGAGTCACCGCCATGTCCTATCTCGCCATGGGAATGCAGGAAGCTTCCCGCGGCTGCGGCTGGTATAACGGCTTCAATATCGATACTTACGATACCGCCGGCATGGATACTGCTATTGCCAACGAGATCAGCCGTCTGGCGATCGACGAGCGCCTGACCTATTTCCGGGAACATCCCGGCTACACAGCGGACTTCTATCTTCACAAACATTTATCCCAGTGGGCGGACGGCACCTATGCCAGCAGACAGGCTACCCTGGCTACCTACGGAGGACGGAGTGCATTTTTTAAGGAAGTCTATGAAGGTTCTCTCAGTGGGGGATATATCGAATGGTGCAATGCATGGCAGAATGTTCTGTATCTGGGCGTGTTGGTGTTCTGTATCGACAGTCTTAAGAAACGTCGGAAGTCTAAAGTTGTCGGGCACATGGCTGACCAAACGGCGGGGCATACCGCAGGGTGCACTGCGGACCACATGGCGGATCAGCTCGGTGCGGATCGGCATGCCGCGGATCGGCATGGCGCGGATCGGCATAGCGCGGATCGGCATGGCGCGGATCGGCATGGCGTGGATCGACTTGGTGCGGATCGGCATGGCGCGGATCGGCTCTACGTCTACGTTGGCCTCATTGCCGTACTGGGAGGTTTTCTGTTCCACATCTTCTGGGAAGCCAATTCTCGATATATCTTCTCTTACAGCCTGTTGCTGATGCCCTACTGCGGGGCCGGAGTCTATACCGGGATCTGCCGGATACGGAATGGGGTACGGTCGAGATTTCATTAACATTTTCCATGCAGTATTATACTTAACTTACTAAATTGAGAGTTAGTGAAATACCACCCGGATGACTTTGTTGTCTTCCTGGGTGGTATTTTGGTTTTGCTGTTCCAATCTTTACCGCCTGAAATCTATTTTGTGCTGTATAAGCAGTAAGTTTGAAGTGATTTTCTTTTATAGTGACTGATATTTACTGCCGGAA
>OJRT01000633.1_pt1 | contig 16341 bp, 7 predicted proteins | sample 1599281 | NCBI WGS metagenome assembly OJRT01 (sample SAMN03922458, study PRJEB24848) | human gut metagenome | isolation source: stool sample | host: Homo sapiens | place: Germany | collected 2009-11 | reverse complement strand
ATCCCGTTCCCTACAGCATTTTTTCAGCATGTGGCTAATGATACGGTGCCCTATCGTGCTTTTCATCCGCGGATGGATTTCAAAGTTTTAACACCACAACATTTTACAACTTCACAAGTATCTCCCCCGCACCGGAATCCGATCGCCCTTCTCCCCTATCCCCCAACCGCGCGTACCGTTCATCTTCATCCGCTCCCCCACCCCAAAACAAAAGGCATGTGCCCCCTTATCTCTATCATAAGGTGGGCACATGCCGTTACATTATCATGATTTTATCACGCCAAAGTCATCAGGCAATGCAGCCATCGGCAAAGCTGTTGCGCTTGGCTTTCTCTTTCTGCTGGTTGCGCTTGGCGATGATTTCTTTGCTCAGGCCAATACGGTTGGTCTTGAAGTGGAAGAACGGGCGTTCCGGTACGGTGAAAATCTCCACCGGACGCATGTAACGTTCCGGCAGGCAGGCATTGATCTTATCGCGCACATCGTCCAAGGTGTAGCCATCTTTGAGCTGGACGTACAGGTACGGCAGGAAGCAGCCCTCGTGCTCATCATCCGGCACGATAACAAAGAACTCGTCCTTGATGCCCTTGATGTCGGCATCGGCCACGATGTTCTCCAGCGGCTGCACCATCAGGTCGCCGCCGCCAAAGCGCGGGGATGCGCCGCGGGTCATCGTGTAGAGCACACCGTCCTCGGACATATAGCCAATATCGCCGGTGTGCAGCCAGGTCTTGCCGTCTGCGTGAACCTGCAGTGCCTTGGCGGTTGCTTCGGGGCGGTCATAGCCCAGCATCACGCCGGGGCCCGTCATGCAGATCTCACCGGGGGTATTGTAGGTCAGCTCTTCCTGGGTGCCGGGCTTGAAGATGCTGATGACGCTGTGGATCATCGGCACACCAACGTTGCCGTCACGCACCGGGAACGGAGCCATGGGCAGAGTGGCGTTGGAGCCAGCCTCGCTGCTGCCGTAGCCGGCAGTAAAGCGCAGGTTGCAGTTATGCTGCTTGAGGAACTCCTCAACATTGCGCAGCTGCTTGTTGTTGAATGCCTCGCAGCCGGCGCCGATGGCCAACATGTGGGACATATCATAGTCAGCCGGAAGACGCTTGCTGCGGCGGATAACCTCCACAAACATGGGGATCAGGGGCCAGTTGTTGGGGCGGTAGCGCATCATTTCCAGGTCAACATCGTACACATCCACAAACGGATCCAGAATGAGCAGCATACCGCCGGCCAGGGGCAGCAGCATCATGGAAACCACAACAGCGATCAGAGCCGGGGGCAGGATGGTCAGCAGCCAGGTGGGGCGGAATTTATCCGAAGAGCCATAAAAGTTCATCTGGGCCAGCACGCCGATGATGCTGTGTGCAGAATGGATGACCTGCTTGGAAGGGCCGGTGGAACCGCTGGTGTAGGCGCGCAGCAGCGGGCGGTCAATGTTGACAGGAGCGGGCACAAAGCCGCGGAAACGCTGGCCCATGTTACAGAAATCAGCCCACATCATGGTATCAGAGCCACGGGCGGGAACATCCGGATACAGGGCATCCAGGGAATGCTGCAGGTAAACCGGCATAGCGGCGCGGTCGCCGCTTTCCAGAGCGGGAACGATAACATAGGTATTCACGTTGGTCTGCTCACGGTAGGCTTCGATTTCGGCCTTGGAGAAGAAGTCGTGAACAAAAATCACCTTGGCATTGGCTTTCTGAACAGCTTCAATGTTTTCTTCCAGGGTGTTGTCACGGCACAGCAGCGAAGCGCCGATGCGCTCGGCTGCCAGCAGCAGATAAATGAATTCCGGCACAGAACGCAGGAACACGGGGATCTGGTCCCCCTGCTTGATGCCAAGCACCTGCAGAGCGCGGGCGGTGGCGTCCACCTTACGGAACACGGTACCCCAGGTGATATCCACGCCATAGTAGTGCATGGCAACCACGTTAGGGTCTGCAGCGCGCACGGAGAGATACTGCTCCACGGTGCAGGCCGGAACCTGGATACCGCGCAGAACATCTGGATAGAACTTCATCCAGGGGCGGTCAATGCTGGGCTTGCCAGTCAACATCGCGTTTTCATTCATTGCAATTTCCTCCAAATGTCTTTCCCTTATAGTTGCAGGGAATTAAATTATCCAAATCAAATCACGCCAAACCTTTATGGCGCTTTCCCCTGCTGTGCACATCGTTGCACAGCGTCGCCGAACCATAATGCTATAATTATCTTCGGTGCTGAACATAGTATACCATTCCTGTTTACGGAAAGCACGAGAATCCCATGGCACAAATTTCCAGAAATTGATTCCGCATGATTCACTTTTTTCACATGGATTTTCACGCTTTGGCATGGAGTTTTCTTGCAATTTCATTTTCCTCGGTGCAACAAAAGCCCCAGCTACCGCAGCAGCCAGGGCTTTATGTTTATGCGTATGTATGTTGTATTTTTAGATTTTGTTCATCCAGCTCTCTTGCAGTTCTTCCATTTCATCACTTTTGGCGCGGGTAATCAGATGGATTCCCTGCAGGACATGATGGATGTGCTCCGCAATGGCGTTGCGCTCTTTTGTCACGTTCTGGTCATCCAAATTCCAGACCTGATCAAAATATTCACTCAGGCGGTCTTCCATCACACTGTTGTTGACCATTGCAATCCGGTTGATGGGGCAGTTGTTATCCAGCCGAAGATACGATGCAGCGCCAGAAAGAAACATATTGGGGTCTGCCACATACTGGAAATCGTTCACAATGCGGCCGCTGATCAAGCGGAATTCAAGTTTTTCACGCTGCTTGCAAAGCTGCAGCACATAGCTGATGCACCGGCTGCGCTGATCCGGGGTAAGGCTGACCTTGTAACTGAAAAAGTCCAGCTCGCCGGAAACCGCCATGGAGGAAAATGCAGCTTCATAAATCAGGATGCGGATGTTTGTTTCCTCCACCACACCTTTGGCAAGGTTGTGTACGCTACGCAGCTCCGCAGGGGTAGCACCCAAAAAATCTTTCAGTTCGGCCTCGTGGGCGGTCAGGATCTCTTCAAACAAGTCATCCGGCAGCAGAAGCTCATTCAGGTGGCCAAACATCCACCGCAGATTGGAGGCCAGCAGCGTGTGCATATAGTCGTACTGGCTGATCAGCTGGCGCATGCTGGTATCGCGGAAAAGCTGGTCATCCCGCACGCAGAGCTTGGAGAAGTTATCATACAGGCTTTCGCAGTTCTGCGGGTCCTCGGTGGCGGTAACGGCAGCGCAGCGGCTGTGGCTGACCAGCAGGCCGGTAATGGCAAAATCGCCCTTGACCACAAACACCGCGCGCCCGGCAGCCGCGGTGCTGCCAAACAGCTTGAAATGAATATGGCTGAAGTTGGTCAACACGTTAATAATGAGCGCGGCATCATAGATGGGGTCCCATTTTTCGCGGCTGATATTGATCATCAGCTTGAAATAGACGTTATCATAGCTGCGCTGGTCCACCAGCTGGCCGTTTTGCAGGTTGGCAACTTTCAGGCGGTATTCGCGCGCCATTTCCATCAGGTCCATCACAGCCACAATGTCCAGCTGGCTGACGCGGCGCAGCACGGGGTGCGCCATTTTGGTCAGGTATTGCAGCATGTTCAGCTCGGCCCAAAAGTCCGTATAGGGGCCAATGCGCGCCTCGCCGCTGTCCAGCTCCTCTTGCAAATAATCATATTCAGCAATCAGGTTATCATAAATGGCGGCTTTCAGGTCACTGGGGATGCTAACGCTGTATTCCCGCAGCAGCAGGTCACGGCCATCATCGGTGGCTTCATCCACCACGCAGGCACTGATGCCCTCCATCACGCGCTTTTCAGTCTTTTTGGCAGGCAGCATGCGGCCGCTGACCCATTTGCTGATATAGGAAACATCGTATTGCAGGCGCTTGGCCAGGGTATAGTTCTTGACCTCCGCAACTTCCAGCAAATGCTCCAGCAGAATGCTGAATCTATTTTTATCATCCATTACACCAAATCCTCTTCGCCCATTTAGTTTGCACTTTTCTTTTATTCTATTATACAAGTTCCATATTTCGATTGCAAATTCAAATGATAACAGGTAAGGAGAAAACGAAGAAAATATATTAAAATCTTTCACAATTCGCGGCCGCATTCTTTGGCATTCATGCCAGTTTGTTGTTTTTTTGTTGTTTGAACTGACAAAGTTTGTTTGCTCTGCTTGTGATATCCTCCAAAAATTATACTTCGCGCGCCATATTTACCAAATTTAGTCGCAGCTTTTTAGTAGGTTTTGCCCTTGCACCGGCCTGATGTGCTCGCCACGTTTTTGTGTGTTGCCTTTATTATGCGGGTAAGGTAAATTGCGATTTTTTAATCGTGTACTATTTCTAGCTTTCGGCGGGGTGGGGTCCCCCGCCCTACTGATTGTTTAAGGGTGTGCTGCCCATTATAATTTGTTCTGTAGGGAACGGTCTTGACCGTTCCGAGGCCTTATCCGATTGGTTGTGATGGGATTTGTGGCAGGGCAAGGTGCCTGCGGGCGCAGTGACTGTTCCAAGGCGTTGGATTCGATTGCTTTAGGGCAATACCGCATAATTCTAAGTGCCGATACGGCGAGCGAGGTGCGGCAGATGCCGTGCCGCAGCCGCCGGAGCGGTGCTTAAGCCGTAAGGCGGGAATTGTGCGGTGTTGCCTTAGGTTTGCGGCAAGGAACCACCCCTCAGGCCGCTTCGCGTCCAGCTCCCCTCCAGGGGAGCCACCACAATCATGGGGTCCCCCGCCCTACTGGCCTGGCAAATATTTCACCGAACCTATGCCCACAAATACAAAAATGCCGCAGCAGACTGTTACATCTGCTGCGGCATTTTTATTTAGAGGTTAATGGGCTGGTTACAGCTCATTGTTCGGCTGTGGGATTACTGCAGAACGCCGGTGTTCTTATCAAAGTGATAAGTGCGGCCATCGATGACTGCATCGCCCTTAGCCATGGTGCCATAAATCGGGTCGAAATAGTAACGCTTGTCAGCGCTCCAGCCCTTGATCATGTGGCCCTGTGCATCGTAACGGACCCACTTGCCGGTACCATCGGCGCGGTCAGCCCACTGGCCAGCTTCGGATTCCTGATAGACATCCTTGCTGGTGGCTTTCTTGCCCTGGTCAACGGCATCCAGCCAGTACCAAGCGTCGGAAGCCGGGTCGTAGATTTCCTTGCCGCGGCCATCCAGGCCCTGGCGAACGCCCTTTTCGTACCAGAAGTCAGCGCCTTTGATGGTCAGCCACTGGCCGTCCAGAGCGATACCGGTGTACTCGTCAAATGCGCAAGGTACACCGTCAATATCGCCTGCGCCCTTAGCCATAGCGCCGGTGATCAGGTCAAAGTAGTAGGTGCCCTTATCGGTCGTCTGCCAGCCCTTGACCATGTGGCCGTTCTCATCGTAACGGACCCACTTGCCGGTGCCATCGGGCTTATCAGCCCACTGGCCGGCGGCGGATTCCTGGTAAACGTCCTTGCTGACGGTCATTGCGCCGCCCTGGACAGCATCCAGCCAGTACCAAGCGTCGGAATCGGGATCATAGATCTCTTTGCCGCGGCCGGTGGTACCCTGCTTCACGCCCTTTTCGTACCAGTACTTCTTGCCGTTTTCTTCAACCCAGCCGTTCTTCTCGCCGTACTTGGCGGTGTAGTCCTTGCCGTTGAAGTTGACAGCAGCGGTGGTAACGCCGCTGGTCTGCTTTACCGTTGCATCCACGAACTGAGCGCTTGCGCAGTTCTTATCGGTGCAGGTAAAGACAGCCATTGCGGTAATGGTGGTCTTTTCAGCAGCGCCATGAGCGGTGCGCGTTTCGGGTTCAGTAGACGGTACCTCAGTCGGCTCCGGCACAGCAGTCGGCTCCGGCACAGCAGTCGGTTCCGGCACAGCAGTCGGCTCCGGCACAGCAGTCGGCTCTGCCGGCTTTGCGGTCGGAGTTGCGGTCGGAGTTGCAGTCGGAGTTGCAGTCGGAGTTGCAGTCGGAGTTGCAGTCGGAGTTGCAGTCAGTGCTTCAAACACAGCGCTAACGGTAACATCAGCGGCAGGCATCTTGAAGGTAGCCTTGCCCTCGGTCACGGCCAGCTTTTGGGTCTTGGTTTCGTCGCCGCTCTTATAGCTGTAGGTCAGGCTGTCAGCCTTGAGCTGGTAGTTATCAGCTGCCTTAACGGTAACGGTAACTTCGGTGCCCTCAACAGCTGCGGTTGCGCTCACCTTGGTTTCGCCGTTCTTGTTCGCAGTGTCTGCCACAGTAACCTTGTATTCCTTAACAAACTCTGCGCTGACGTTGACAGGGTAAGCAGGCATTGCAAAGGTGTAGGTGTTGGCTTTTTCGGTATCAGCCTTCACTTCAACGGTCTTATCGGTGTTGTCAGCGTCTTTGTAGGTAACCTTCACGCTGCCAGCCTTCAGGGCATAGCCGGTTGCGGGCTTAGCAGTCAGGGTTACGGTTTCCTTCTCAGCTGCTTCTTTAGCGGAAGCAGTGATCTCACCATTGGTCAGGGTAGCAACATTGACCGCATAGGTCTTGGCGTCTTTGGTAACGCTGATGGTCACATCGCCGTCCGGCATGGTGAAGGTGTAAACCGTCTTAGCCTTTTCGGTGGTAGCCTGGGCTGCGGCTTCGTCCTGCGCTGCTTCCTGAACTTCAGTCAGAGCAACATCGGTATCGCCGTTCTTTGCGGTAACGGTAACGATATCGGTGCCTTCCTTTTCTACGGTCAGGGTAACGGTATCGTCCTTGATGTAGGTGTTGCTGGTGGTGCCCAGGGTCAGGGTAACGCCATCAACTTTATTCAGGGTAACGGTGTGGGGGGTGCTTTCGGTTGCGGTATGGCAATCAGAGCACAGGTACACATTGTTGCCAACGGACTTGGTTTCCAGCTCGTCCAGAGCCCAGGTATGGCCCTTGGGCAGTGCGCCGTCAGCGTACTTCTTTTCACCCTTGGTCAGGCCGTACTTGGTGGTGCGGTCCTGGGTGTAAGCGGGGGTATCGCACCATGCTTCAACGGAAACATCGGTGGTTGCGCCGCTGCTCAGGTCGCTGACCATGTCGGACATCGGCATGGTTTCAACCAGGTTAGCGCACCACATGAACTCTTCGTTCTTGTTCTTCTCGTCAGAGCTGCCCATGTTCTGGTTGTAACTCGGGTTGTAGTTCCAGGACTCGGTCTTGTAGCTCTTACGGTTTGCATAAGAAGTGCCGGAGGCATCGGTCTTGACTTCTGCCTTGCCGTCCACCAGTTCCTTATAGGTGTTGGACAGGTTGGTGCCGACAGAAACGACCAGCTGATCCTTGGTGGTGTTGATGCCGGTGATCACAGTCTGGCCCTGCTGGGTGGTGGTAGCAAAGCTGTAGCTGTCACGCAGGGTCAGGCCCGCCAGAGGATGGTTCATGAAGGTGCCCAGATACTTCACACTGCTGGTATCCTGGGCGCTATCCATGATAACCATGCTCATGCCGGGAAAGTGGGTATCGGGAACCATGTTGCCGTCCTTATCCTTGGTCAGCTTAATGCCGCCATAGACGGTGTTGTATTCCTTCACTTCTTCCACTGCGCCGGTGGTCGGGTCCATACGGTAGATGGCGTTGTTGACGTTGAAGTACAGCTTGCCATCATACAGTGCGGTAGAGTGTACCAGTGCGGGGTAGATCCGCTTTGCAGCAGCGTCTGCCAGGCACTCGGTGTTCAGGTTGTTTTCAACCTTGGTATGCTTATCTTTTGCACTGGTATCGATCTTATAGATGGTGCCAGCTTCGGCCAGAACCTTGGCATTGCTGTCGTCATCATTGAAGTTGCTGCTGGTTTCCTTCAGATCGTTGTAGTACATCAGGATGATATCAAACGGGTCATCCGTCTTGGTAAAGCTGCTCATGCTGAAGCCGCCGGGTCTGCTGCTGGAATCCTCTTTGCGGATATAGTAGTTCGCATTACGCGGACGTGCTTCCAGAGTATCGGGGCCCTGGTTCTGCATCTTCTTCATGAACTGCTGCATCTGGGAGTTGTTACCAGAGCTGCCGGAACCAGAGTTGCCGTTGTTGCCGTTCTCGGACTGCTGGCGGCGCATGTTGTTGTACAGGTTCTGGTTGGTCGTGGTATCAACGTAATAGAAGTAATTATTGTCGAAGTAGATGGGGCTGCAGATAGAGGTGAACCAGGTATCCTCGTAGCAGGTATCGGTGTAACGGGTCTCGTTCTTGTTCTCCGCCTTGGTGTAAGAGTAATGCGGCTTGCCGTTGTTCAACACAACATTGCCGGCATCATCCACATCGGGTTCCTTGTTTTTGGTGTAGGTGTAGCCATCGTACAGCGAGTCAATGTAATCATAGTACTTGCTGTAACGGCCTTCCAGACCGGAGGGAGAAACCAGGAAGTTGACATGGCGCATGTCGCCTGCGTTCTCAACGCGGGTCTGGGCCATGCACTCGGTGTTCACATCGTCATAGCAGACGTCAACATAGTACCAGTTCTTGTTGGCTTCGCCGGTGGTCATCGTAGCAGAGTTGCTGTCGCCCTGCAGCTTGTTGACCTTGACTGCGTTGAAGTAGTGGACGTTGTTGAACATGCCGCCGCCGAACGCATTACCGGCAATACTGGTATCAGAAGTATCGCAGTAATACAGGATCTGGGCAAAGTCAACAACAGCCTTATCGCCTACTTCATCGGGGGTCTTCCAGCTGCCGTCATCATTCTTATAGATGCTCTTGTTGTCAGGCAAATTCTGGACCATGTAGTTAAATGCAGATGCATAGCCCAGGCAGATGCAGCCATACTCAACGCCCTTAGCGCCGATCTCGCCGCCCAGCAGGGCACCGAAAGCAGTCATCTGGATGGGGTCGTTGTTGCCGCCGCCGGTGATATCGCCCATGGAGCCCATATCGAATTCTGCAACCTGGGAGATCCAGTCGTGCAGGATCAGCAGCTTGGTGACATAGTCAGCACTGTCCCCCAGCTTGGCAACCTGTGCCAGGCCTGCATCACGGATGGCTTTCAGAGCTTCGCCATAGTTCATGACGTAAGACATGAACGCCTGCGGCAGCATGTTCAGCATGAATGCCATGGTGGTCGGCGGGACATCATCGTTCGGATCAATGCTGCACAATACCTTGATTGCGCCCATGGTGCCGGTGATGCTGCCATCCTCGCCCTGCTTCTGAACGCCCTTGGAGGTCCAGAACGGAGCAGCCACGCCGAAGTACTCTGCTTCGTCCTGGTTGAACTGCGACAGCTGGAAGTAGTAGTAGTTCATCTGCGCAGTGGAGACATCGTAAGTATTGGTGACCTGGTTGCCCTGGTCGTCCACATACACGGCAGTCTTCTGGCTGTCGTACAGCAGCAGGCTGTTCTTGCCCTTGTTGTCGCCGCTCTGATAGGTGAAGTTCACCTTGCTTGCGTCAACCGGGTTGTTCTGCATATCGTACCAGTTGCCGTCCTTCATTGCGGACACCAGGGTAACGCCGGTGCCGCCGGAGGTGGTATCCAGGGTCGGGGTGCCGCCCACATTGATGTAGACGGAATTGTCATTCTGGTCTACCACAACGCTGACCGGCATGGTCATTACCGGCTGGGTTTTGATTTCTTCGCCGCAGACAGCGCACTTGAAAGTGACGCTGGTGCATTCCCAGTCAATGGTAACGGGAGCGCCGGCAGAAATTTTGCCGGTTTCGCTGTCATAGAACAGCTGGGCGTTGCTGTAGTCAGCTTCCAGCTTGCCCTCGACCTTCTTCATTTCCCAGTTGAAGGTAGCAACAAAGTTGCCATCTGCATCCTTGGGCACGACATGGCTCTGGCAGGGCAGGGCGGCAATGTCGTCGGTGCGGGTGGTGGGTTCCTTGTATTCCTTCTTAACCGGGCTCTTGTCAGCGGGCACGCTGGCAGAGTAAACGGTCTTGCCGGCAACGCCGGGCTTTGCCTCGGTGGTATTCTTGGTTACGGTGCCTTCTACCTTCTGGTAGGCATCGTCCTTTTCACAGGTATACACAGCGGTGTAAGCCCAGCCGTCATCGGTCTTGGTCCAGTAGCCGTCGGGGGTCTCTTTCCAGGTATGGGTGTGGCCATCCTCCGGGTTGGTGTCATTCCAGTACCATTTCGGCTCGCCATAGGTATGGCCGTCTGCAGCGGCGCTGGCCGCAAAGGTATCGGAGTTTTCAGCAACGTAAGCCTGTGCGTAGCTGTCAGCCTGCTGCGCAATCACTTCATCATCGCTGTTGGTCATGGACTCCATCGCAGAGGTCATGCCGGAGCTGCCGGTAAAGGTAACGGCGGTCACAACGCCTGCGGCGTTCGTCTCATAGCCCAGGTCGGTAACGGCGCTGGACAGATGATACGTTTTGATGGTGGCAGCCATCACCGATGCCATCTCGTCCTTGTTCAGGCCATAGGCTTCGGTGTTGATCTTGCCGGCTGCGGCGTTGGCGTACATGGCATCGGCCAGTGCATTTTCCAACGCTGCAAGGCTCATGCCCGCCTTGCTCTGTGCAGTCGCTTCCAGCTTGGCATCGTCCTGCTCCAGTTCATGCACTTCGCCCTGGGCAGCCAGCGTTTGGGCTGTCTGCTTGATCAGGTCTGCGGTGCTGGTGAACTTGGGCAGGGACTGCACAGCGCTGGCCGCGCTTGCTGCGCTAGCTGCAACAGACTGCGCTACCGAAGAATCAATCTTGGTAGTTTCGGCTGCTGCGGGAAGCGCCACGCTTTGGGCAACCATGGCTGCTGCCAGCACGGATGCACCAAAACGCTGAAGGTTTTTCTTCATAGTTTTATCCTCCCTTAAGTGTTACTACTTTCCCCTTTTGTGTGAAAAGTGGTACGGCAGATGTGCGGCACTTTGCAGGTGTTGATTGCAAAACGCCTGGTTGTGCTCCCCTCGGTCTGGCGATCCCTTGCCGGGCTGCGGCCTGCTTTTGGGGCTTTTGGCCCCGGCACAGCGGCTGACAAAACGTTGTACCGGCTGCATGCCTTGATCCCGCAAATGATAACCTTTCCGACACATCTAGGTATATACATTATATCACAGTTGCCAGAATTTGCATAGTTAATTAGAGCGGTTTCTAGGTAAATTTTTGTCCTTGAATCAACTGAAACCTGTTTTTCGCACATTATTTGCGCTGCGGTGCGGTGACCCTTTGGCGGTATTTATTAACATTTTTGAATGGTTTATTCCTGATTTTATCAAATGATTAAACATTTACCCCGATAATGTTCTTTGCAATCTCTTAATACAATCACCCGGTATTGTGATCGCGCATTTTTTGCCATTTCGGTTTGGCTTGTTGTTGAGAGATTTGGCAGAGATTGGAGGAAACTTGAAGGGAAAATTGGAGGTTGAGAATTGCCCATTATAAATTGTACTGTAGAGAACGTTCCTGACTGTTCCGAAAACTTAGGGATAGATCAACCCTTGCCCCTTAACCGCGACCTGAAATACACCTTCCCAAGGTAGGGCGGTGTTAGTGCCCCCTCCTGCTCCACTTTTTCAAAGTTCCGAATGGTGTCCTCTCCCCTATCTACAATTCCTGATGTTTTCATGATGCCTTCCTTGGTCTTCCACACCCAGCCTTTGCCCCCTCCCCGTCCCATAAGTCGTACACAACAAAAAGGCCCCTGCCTTAACAGCAGGAGCCTTGAAAGCTATATCACAAGCCGAAAATTACTTCTCGATCTTGGAAACAACGCCGGAACCAACAGTGTGGCCGCCTTCGCGGATAGCGAAACGCATGCCTTCTTCCATGGCAACCGGGGTGATCAGCTCAACGTGCATATCAACGTTGTCGCCGGGCATGCACATCTCAGTGCCTTCGGGCAGGGTGATGATGCCGGTAACGTCGGTGGTACGGAAGTAGAACTGAGGACGATAGTTGTTGAAGAACGGGGTATGACGGCCGCCTTCTTCCTTCTTCAGGACGTAAACATGGCCATCGAAAGTGGTGTGGGGATGAACAGAGCCGGGAACAGCCAGAACCTGGCCACGCTCGATCTGGTCACGGTCAATACCACGCAGCAGAGCGCCGATGTTGTCGCCAGCCTGAGCGAACTCGAGGCTCTTGCGGAACATTTCCAGACCAGTGATGGTGGTGGTCAGCTTCTCTTCCTTCAGACCAACGATTTCCATCTGATCGCCGACATGAGCAGTACCACGCTCAACACGACCGGTAGCAACGGTGCCACGGCCGGAGATGGTCATAACGTCCTCAACGGGCATCAGGAACGGCTTATCAGCAGCACGGTCCGGGGTCGGGATGTAGCTGTCAACAGCGTCCATCAGCTCCCAAATGCACTTGTATTCCGGAGCATCGGGATCCTTGGAAGTGCTCTCCAGAGCCTTCAGAGCGGAACCACGGATGATCGGGGTGTTGTCGCCATCGAAATCCTGGCTGTCCAGCAGTTCGCGAACTTCCATTTCGACCAGGTCGAGCAGCTCTTCGTCGTCAACCATATCGCACTTGTTCAGGAACACAACGATCTTGGGCACGCCAACCTGACGAGCCAGCAGGATGTGCTCACGGGTCTGCGGCATCGGGCCATCGGTTGCAGCAACAACCAGGATAGCGCCGTCCATCTGAGCAGCACCGGTGATCATGTTCTTGATGTAGTCAGCATGGCCCGGGCAGTCAACGTGGGCATAGTGACGTTTCGCGGTGTGGTACTCAACGTGAGCGGTGTTGATCGTGATACCACGAGCCTTCTCTTCAGGAGCCTTATCGATGCTGGAGTAATCCATGAAATCGGCATCGCCCTTCAGAGCCAGAACCTTGGTGATAGCGGCAGTCAGAGTGGTCTTGCCGTGGTCAACGTGACCGATGGTACCGATGTTGACATGCTCCAAAGAGCGGTCAAATTTTTCCTTTTCAGCCATTGGAAGTATCCTCCTTTAATTCAAACAGATAAAATAGCCTGTTGTAAGGCTATCATACTAGATTTTTCAAGAAAAATCAAGTATTTTGCGCGAATTTGTGCAGAATCAGCCCTTATTGCGCTCGGTCATGATCTTATCTGCAACACTCTTGGGAACCTGCTGGTAATCAGCCGGCTCCATGGAGTACTGGCCACGGCCCTGGGTCTTGGAACGCAGGTCAGTAGCGTAACCGAACATCTCGGACAGAGGAACCATAGCGGTGACACGGGCAGTGCCATCGGTGGATTCCTGGTTCTGGATCGCGCCGCGGCGGCTGTTCAAGTCGCCAATGACGTTGCCCATATACTCGTCAGGAACAACAACGTCAACCTTCATGATGGGCTCCATAATGACGGGATCAGCCTTCTTCATAGCATCCTTGAATGCCATGGAGCCGGCGATGGAGAACGCCATTTCAGAGGAGTCAACTTCATGATAGGAGCCGTCCCACAGAGTGACCTTGACATCCACGACGGGATAGCCAGCCAGAATGCCGGACTTCATCGCGCCCTGGATACCGTTGTCAACAGCGGGGATGTATTCCTTCGGGATAGCGCCGCCAACAATACCGTTGACAAACTCATAACCCTTACCCGGGTTGGGCTCAATCTTGATCTTAACGTGACCATACTGGCCCTTACCACCGGACTGACGTGCGTACTTGGTTTCCTGGTTAGCATCCTTGCGGATGGTTTCACGGTAGGCAACCTGAGGTGCGCCAACGTTAGCTTCGACCTTAAACTCGCGGAGCAGACGGTCCACGATGATTTCCAGGTGGAGCTCGCCCATGCCGGCGATGATGGTCTGACCGGTTTCTTCATCGGTCCAGGTACGGAAAGTCGGGTCCTCTTCAGCCAGCTTAGACAGGGCAATGCCCATCTTCTCGCTGCCAGCCTTGGTCTTGGGCTCGATGGCAACGCGGATAACCGGCTCGGGGAAGTTCATGGACTCGAGGATGATGGGATGCTTCTCATCGCACAGGGTATCACCAGTGGTGGTGTTCTTCAGACCAACAGCAGCGGCGATATCGCCAGCGTAGCAGATGTCGATATCCTTACGGTTGTTTGCATGCATCTGCAGGATACGGCCGATACGCTCGTCCTGATCCTTAACAGAGTTGTAAACAGTGGTGCCAGCCTCAACGGTACCAGAGTACACGCGGAAGAAGCACAGCTTACCGACATACGGGTCAGTCATAATCTTGAATGCCAGTGCAGAGAACGGCTGATCATCGGAAGAAGTGCGATCTTCTTCCTCGCCAGTCTCCGGGTTGGTGCCCTTGATGGCCGCAACGTCGGTCGGAGCAGGCATATAATCAACGATTGCATCCAACAGTTTCTGAACGCCACGGTTCTTGTAAGAAGAGCCGCAGACAACAGGAACGATCTCGTTGGAAATAGTAGCCTTACGCAGAGCAGCCTTGATTTCTCCCTTGGTCAGCTCTTCGCCGTCCAGGTACTTCATCATCAGCTCTTCGTCGGTCTCAGCAACAGCTTCGATCAGCTTGTCATGATATTCCTGAGCCTGTTCTTTCAGGTCTTCAGGAATTTCCTCAACGCGCACATCATTGCCCATATCATCATAGTAGATATCGGCGTTCATGTCGATCAGATCGATGATGCCGCGGAAAGTGTCTTCCTGGCCGACAGGCAGCTGGATAGGCACACCGTTGGCATGCAGACGATCATGCATCATCTGTACGCAGCGGAAGAAGTCAGCACCCATGGTATCCATCTTGTTGACGTAAACCATGCGGGGAACCTTGTACTCGTCAGCCTGGCGCCAAACGGTTTCAGACTGAGGCTCAACGCCACCCTTTGCGGCCAGAACGGTAACAGAACCGTCCAGAACACGCAGAGAACGCTGAACTTCAACAGTAAAGTCAACGTGGCCCGGGGTGTCGATGATGTTGATACGATGACGGTTCTTTTTGAACAGAGCCGGATCGTGCTGGGTCTCGGTGTGGCTCCAGTAGCAGGTGGTAGCAGCGGAAGTGATGGTAATACCACGTTCCTGTTCCTGCTCCATCCAGTCCATCGTAGCAGCGCCGTCATGAACTTCGCCGATCTTATGGTTAATACCGGTGTAGTACAGAATGCGCTCGGTGGTGGTGGTCTTGCCTGCGTCGATGTGGGCCATGATACCGATATTTCGGGTCATTTGCAGGGATACGTCTCTCGGCGTTGCCATGGCTTAAACCTCCTCAGTAAGCAGATCAATAACGGTAATGCGCGAAAGCCTTGTTGGCTTCTGCCATCTTGTGGGTATCTTCGCGCTTCTTGACAGCGCCGCCAACGTTGTTGGTAGCGTCGATGATCTCGGCGGCCAGGCGAGCGGACATGGTCTTTTCACCACGGCTGCGGCTGTACAGAGTCAGCCAGCGCAGGCCGAGGGTCTCGCGGCGGGCGGGGCTGACCTCCAGGGGAACCTGGTAGGTGGAGCCGCCGACACGGCGGGCCTTAACTTCGAGGCTGGGCATGATGTTTTCCATGGCCTTCTCGAACATTTCGAGAGGATCGTTGCCGGTCTTCTCTTTGACAGTCTCAAAAGCTTCGTAAACGATCTTCTGAGCGACGCCCTTCTTGCCATCCAGCATGATGCTGTTGACCAGACGGGTGACGAGCTTGGAATTGTAAATAGGATCAGCCAGAACTTCGCGCTTTGCGATTTTACCTCTTCTGGGCATCTTTCTTCCCTCCTTCACATTAATGATATCATCGGTACTCGAAAGTTAAAGAAAACTCCCGTTATGCCACAAAAGGGTCAACTGACCATTTTATGGCGAAAAGATGTTTCCTTACTTCTTGGCACCGGCCTTGGGACGCTTTGCGCCGTATTTGCTGCGAGCCTGGTTACGGTTTGCAACACCCTGAGTATCCAGAGTACCACGGATGATGTGGTAACGGACACCGGGCAGGTCCTTAACACGACCGCCACGGATCAGGACAACGCTGTGCTCCTGCAGGTTATGGCCGATACCAGGAATGTAGGAGGTGACCTCGATACCATTCGTCAGGCGGACACGGGCAACTTTACGCAGAGCAGAGTTAGGCTTTTTGGGGGTCATGGTACGAACAGCGGTGCAAACACCACGCTTCTGGGGGCTGTTCATGGTGGTGTACTGCTTCTTCTGGGAGTTGTAGCTCTTCTGAAGGGCAGGAGCAGTGCTCTTGGTTACCAGGACCTCACGGCCTTTGCGTACGAGCTGGTTAAAAGTAGGCATTTCTTTTCTCCTTTCTTGATTATTCCGCGCAGTTTTTTGCGGGGGTTGTGCTTCCATTTTGGCCGCACTTGACCCCTTAACTCACGCATTTATTATAATAGCGGATAAACCACGCTCTGTCAAGAGTATTCACAAAAAATATTTCAAATAATCGTGCAAGATGCTGATTTTCTGCACTGGGGGTTCTAAGGCAATACCGCACAATTCCCGCCTAACGGCTCAAGCACCGCTCCGGCGGCT
>OJRT01000629.1_pt1 | contig 16411 bp, 10 predicted proteins | sample 1599281 | NCBI WGS metagenome assembly OJRT01 (sample SAMN03922458, study PRJEB24848) | human gut metagenome | isolation source: stool sample | host: Homo sapiens | place: Germany | collected 2009-11 | reverse complement strand
ACTCTTTCATTGACAAAGAGCGTTATAACCTATATATAGTAGAGATGGAAGGGCACCGTTGGGAAGTCATATTGCCCGACGGCACTAAAACTCCCATCGACCGTAACGACTTCGGATTCATGGAGAATGGCGAAAAGAAGCTTTTCGATTTCGCTTATATCACCATTCACGGCACTCCGGGTGAGAACGGTATCCTGCAAGGTTACTTTGACTTGCTGGGGATTCCTTACTCCAGTTGTAATGTACTGGTTTCGGCCATAACATTCAATAAGTTCACTTGCAACCAATATTTGAAAGGTTTCGGAATCCGAGTATCCGAATCTCTGATTCTCCGCAAAGGGTTTGAAATCACCGACCAAGAAGTAATCAGCAAAATCGGTCTGCCTTGTTTTATCAAACCGAATGCCGGCGGTTCCAGCTTTGGCGTAACAAAAGTCAAAACAGAAGAAGAAATTCAGCCTGCCATCGAAAAAGCCTTCCATGAAAGCGATGAAGTGATGATCGAAGCCTATATGAAAGGTACGGAAGTAACTTGCGGATGCTATAAAACAAAAGATAAAGAAGTGGTATTCCCCATTACCGAAGTAGTAACCGACAATGAATTCTTTGACTACGATGCCAAATACAACGGACAGGTACAGGAAATCACCCCTGCCCGCCTTCCCGAAGATACGGCAGAGCGTGTGCGTCTGCTCACTTCCGCCATCTATGATATACTAGGATGTTCGGGCATTATCCGCATCGATTATATCATTACCGAAGGAGATAAAGTCAACCTATTGGAAATCAACACTACTCCGGGCATGACAGCTACCAGCTTTATCCCGCAGCAAGTGCGTGCTGCCGGACTGGACATCAAAGATGTAATGACCGATATTATTGAAAATAAGTTTTAACTTAAATAAAAAGAGCCATGAACATACCAGCTGAATTTGACAAGATTCGTCCTTACACTCCCGAGGAGTTGCCGAAAATCTATGAAGAGTTAATCGCCGACCCGAGTTTCCGGGCAGTGGTAGAGTCTGTTATGCCGGGCATCCCCTTTGAGGCCCTTGCCGAGAAGATGCGTCTATGCCGGACAAACCTGGAGTTCCAAAAAGCATTTTTCTACGGACTATTATGGGATTTGGTAAAGAAATGCGCCAATGGGCTTACATTCGACTGTTCTGCCCTGACGGACAAAACAATGAATTATACCTTCATTTCCAATCACCGTGATATTATCCTCGACTCCGCTTTTCTGTGCATTCTCTTGATAGACCAAAAGATGAATACCGTGGAAATTGCCATCGGTGACAATCTGCTGATTTATCCCTGGATAAAAAAACTGGTACGTATCAATAAATCATTCATCGTGCAACGCGGTCTCAGCATGCGTCAAAAACTGGAAGCATCTGCGCTGATGTCGCGCTATATGCACTTTGCCATCACCCATAAGCATGAAAACCTGTGGATTGCCCAACGCCAGGGACGCGCAAAAGACTCTAACGACCGCACCCAGGACAGCGTGCTTAAAATGATGGCAATGGCAGGAGAAGGAGACGCCATCGCACGACTGAAAGAACTCAATCTCGTTCCGCTTTCCATCTCTTACGAATACGACCCCTGTGACTTTCTGAAGGCAAAAGAGCTGCAACAGAAACGGGACGACGCCAACTTCCGGAAATCTCCCGAAGACGACCTTATCAATATGCAGACCGGACTTTACGGTTATAAGGGCCGCATCCATTTCCAAACTTCAGCCTGCCTGAACAAAGAGCTGGATGAGATAAAAGAGCGCAACTTATCCAAAACAGAAGTATTCACCGCCATCTCTGAACTGATAGACAAGCATATTCATCAAAACTATCATCTGTATGCCGGTAATTATGTGGCGTGCGACCTCTTAATGGGAGATACCCGTTTTGCCGAAGAATATACCGAAGAAGAAAAAGTTAAGTTTGAAAAGTATCTGGAAGGACAGATTGCCAAGATTGATTTGCCCAACAAGGATATTCCTTTCCTGCGAAACAAAATATTGACGATGTATGCCAATCCGTTAATCAACTATCTGGAAGCGGCAAAAGGCTGAAATCCGAACGATAATCAAACAAAGGTAACAGTACAGTTAACGATAAACAGATAATTTACCATGAAGAAATGTATTCTTTTATGTCTTTTTGCTCCTTTACTATTCATCGCTTGCAGTGATGACGATTATGTCTATCCCAATGTCTTGACAGAAATGATAGACCTGGTAACGGACAACACAGGGACGGCAACTTATCTGAAAAGCGACGAGGGGGGTGATATGGAGCATACAGCCCCGCGCCGGCCTGGACGGTTTGACCCCCGACAGCGTTTACCGTACTGTTACCATGTATGCCCCTGTCAATACTTCCCAGCCGTCATCATTGGAAGCCATCCTGTATAACACACAGATAGCCATCTCTCCTATTCCAAAAGCGAAAGATACATTCAAGGAAATACATACAGACCCGGTTGCCATACAAAGCATCTGGCGAAGTGGTGACTATCTGAACCTGATAGCACTGGCAATGGTAAAAGACCGGACACATGAATTTCATTTCATCGACAACGGAATTACCCATAATGAAGATGGCACAAAGACACTGAACCTTACTCTTTACCACGACCGCCATGACGATGTGGAAGGTTTTAACCGTAAAGTTTACCTTTCAGTTCCCCTCCGGACCTATGCCGATGTGTTGCAAAAGGGAGACAAAATTATCTTCACGCTGAATACATACAAAGAAGGTATGACCAGCCGTTCATTTACTTATTAACAACAAAAAGCAATATGATTAAAACTATTTATTTTGTTTTCTTTATCTGTGCCTTTGCGCTCGGATTATGGGCCTGTACAGGAAAAGAACAAGAGAAGTTCAAAAGCTTATCAACAGCCCATTTCGAACAATTGATAAAAGACAATAAAATCCAATTGGTAGATGTACGCACTGTTGCCGAATATTCGGAAGGACATATTCCAGGCAGCCTGAACATCAATGTTATGGACGAGAACTTTGCCGCAGCCGTTGATGAACTGTTGCAGAAAGACCAACCGGTAGCCGTATATTGCAAAAGCGGAAGAAGAAGCCGCAATGCAGCAAAGCTCTTGGTCAAGAAGGGATTCAAAGTCTACAACTTGGATAAAGGTATCCTGAACTGGATAGACGAAGGCATGGAGATTGAGAAGTGATAACCGACTTCAATAATGAGGGAAGCATGGGGTTGTGTCAAAACCCGGACAATGCTGTGCTTTTGCTCGTAGGGGCGAGATCTGCTCGCCCGAAGACAGTTCGCTTTGTGTATTTGGGCAGGTAAACCCTGCCCCTACAGTTGACAAAGTGACAGGTCACTTTAGTTTTGACATACCCCCGACTGTTTCACTTGGCTCGACGGTTATGCCTCCAAACCTTGCAACAAGCGTTTCAGCACCACAGTTGCAGAAATCTCACGATTGGCAGCTTCGGGAATCACCAAGGAAGTAGGCGCCTCAATCACATCATCCGTCACAATCATATTTCTACGGACAGGCAGACAGTGCATGAAGAAAGCATTGTCGGTCACTGCCATGTGAGCCGCATCTACCGTCCAACTCATATCCTTGCTCAACACCTTGCCATAGTCCTCCGGCCGGGTCACACCCGGACAAGCCCAGTTCTTGGCATAAATGAAATCCGCTCCTTCAAAAGCCTTCATCTGGTTATATTCCACTTTCGCACCACGGACAAACTTCGGGTCGAGTTCATAACCTTCGGGATGGGTAATGACAAAATCCACATCTGCCTCATTCATCCAGTCGGCAAACGAATTGGGAACAGCCTGTGGAAGTGCACGCGGATGCGGCGCCCAGGTCAATACCACTTTGGGGCGTTCTTTCTTCTTATATTCCTCAATAGTAATCAAGTCGGCAAAAGCCTGCAACGGATGGCCCGTAGCCGCTTCCATAGAGAATACCGGCTTACCCGAATACTTGATGAACTGATTCAGAATCTTTTCTGTATAATCATCTTCACGGTTTTCAAAATGAGCAAAAGAGCGCACACCGATGATATCGCAATAAGAGGCCATCACCGGAATGGCTTCCAGCAAGTGTTCGCTCTTGTCGCCATCCATAATGACACCGCGCTCTGTTTCCAACTTCCATGCGCCTTGGTTCACATCGAGCACAATCACGTCCATACCCAGATTGCGCGCTGCCTTCTGAGTGCTCAGGCGGGTACGCAGGCTGTTGTTGAAGAAAATCAACAAGCAAGTCTTATGCTTTCCCAGATTCTCATACTTATAGCGGTCTTTCTTGATTTCAAACGCCTCAGCCAAAGCTGTTTTCAAATCACCCAAATCGTGTACATTTGTAAAGTATCTCATAATTCGTTCTATATATAATATGTATAAATTCTATCTCACCGGTTAATCTCTTGTCTGTCCTTCTCCACGGACTATCCATTTATAAGTATTCAGTTCCTCCAGCCCCATCGGTCCGCGAGCATGAAGTTTCTGGGTACTGATGCCTATCTCCGCACCCAGTCCGAACTCACCGCCGTCTGTAAAGGAAGTAGGGACATTGACATAAACACACGCTGCATCCACTGCTTTCATGAAATAGTCGGCAGAGCGGCTGTCCTCGGTCACGATGCATTCACTATGACCGGAACCGTACCGGGCAATATGAGCCACCGCTTCTTCAGGACCGGAAAGCACCTTGACTGCCATTTTATAGTCCAGGAATTCGGTACCGTAGCTCTCGTCGGTGGAATGCCGGAGAAGCTCCGCCGGATAACTTTCCTGCAAAGCCGAGAAAGCTTCGGGGTCGGCATATATAGTCACATGAGAGCATGACAAGCCGCCGCACAACACCGGAAGATCGGCCACTCGCTCCCTGTGCACCAGCACACAGTCCAACGCATTGCACACACTGACACGACGAGTTTTCGCATTCCTGATAATAGCAGCCCCCTTTGTCACATCACCGCTTCTGTCAAAGTAAGCATGACACACACCGGCTCCCGTTTCTATCACCGGGACAGTGGCATTCCGACGGACAAAATCAATCAGTCCTTTTCCCCCGCGGGGAATCAGCAAGTCCACATACCCCCTTGCATTCAGCAACTCGGCAGCAGACTCACGGTCGGGCGGAAGCAGGACAACCAGATTGGGATTCAGCCCCTGCTGTATCAATACCGAATGAATGACCGACACGATAGCCCGGTTGGAACAGTCGGCATCACTCCCCCCTTTCAGCAGGCAAGCATTTCCCGACTTGAAACAGAGCGAGAAGACATCCAGCGTGACGTTGGGTCGTGCTTCGTATACAATACCGATAACGCCGAAAGGCACACTGACCTTCGTCAACTTCATGCCGTTGGGACGGAGCGTTTCGCTCAATACCCTTCCTACAGGAGACGGAAGCCGCGTCACACTGCGAATGCCTTCAGCAATGCCGTGGATACGTTCCGTCGTCAGCTTCAGCCTGTCATACTTCGGGTCAGACTCATCCATCCTTGCCAAGTCCTTGGCATTCTCCGACAATATCTGTCCGGCTTGCGATTCCGTGGCATCCGCCACGGCACGCAATACTTCATTTATCTTTTCCTCCCCACAAAAAGCCAGACTCTTGCCGGCTTCCCGCACCTGCTGAAAAGTATCTGTCAGTTTTCCCATTGCAGTCAAATTGATTAGTCCAAATACAGATAATCATAATGCACCACCGGTTTTTGACCGTGTTGCCCCATCAGCAGGCGCGCCTCCTCCGAGTCGAAGCCCACACGTCCCACTCCTATTTGCTTTCCCCGATGGTCTATGATTTTCACGATATCATCTTTCTCAAATTCACCTTCTATAGCAACGATGCCTACCGGAAGCAAGCTCACTGCCTTGTTTCCTTTCAACACTTTCACCGCCGGTTCGTTCAAATGCAATTCGCCTTTTGCAAAACCTTCACTGTGGGCTATCCATTTCTTTACACTCGATACGCCATCCGTTGCCGGAACAAAACGCGTACACACCGTTTCTTCGGGGTGCTGCAGCAAGTCCACCAATATATTGTCCTTCTTCCCGTTGGCTATGATGACGGTAATACCCTCATCCGCCACTTTGCGGGCAATGGTCGTCTTGGTCAGCATGCCTCCCCTGCCGAAACCCGATTTCTCCGCCCGGATATAGTCGGACAGGTCTTTCCCCTGCTCCACCTCTCTGATGACCCGGGCACCGGGAGCAGAAGGCGAGCCGTCATAAACACCGTCGATATTGCTCAGGATAATCAACGCCTGCATGTCCATCATGGAAGCAATCATGCCCGAAAGCTCATCATTGTCGGTAAACATCAGTTCCGTCACCGAAATGGTATCATTTTCGTTTACAATCGGAATGACTCCGTTTTCCAGCATCACCATCATGCAGTTGCGCTGGTTGAGATAATGACGACGTGTGGCAAAACTCTCCTTTGTGGTGAGCACCTGCCCCACGGTAATGCCATACTCACGAAAGAGTTCATAATAACGGTTTATCAGTTTCGCCTGTCCCACAGCAGAAAAAAGCTGCCGCTGGTCAACACTGTCCAACTTCTTGGACGGTTTGATTTCACTCCGTCCCGAAGCGACTGCCCCCGACGAGATTAAAATAACCTCCACTCCTGCCTTGTGCAGTTCCGCTATCTGGTCTACGAGCGCCGACAGCCGTGTCACGTCCGGCGTGCCGTCCTTGCGCGCCAGTACATTACTTCCAATCTTTACCGCTATTCTTGTAAACTGATATGCCATTTCTCTTGTTAGTTTAGAAACACAAATATAGGTATTTAAATCAATCTGTAAGGTGAAATAAGCTAAAAATTAACCGGTAAGGCATTTGTATGCCTTTATTTTTACTCTCATCATTTGCAAAATGAAAATATATAATGATAATATCCAACCAACAGATATAACTTATGACTAAAGCTGTTTCCTTTGACAGGAAGTCACTCCACCGGTCGGACTAAGCATTTTCTTTCCTTAGGCTAAGACTTTTTATACGGTGGATTATTACGTCCCACGGCAGCAGGACATACGTCCCACAGCAGCAGGACGTACGTTCCATTACGGCAGGACGTACGTTCTATTGCAATAGGACGTAATAATCTGCCGCCCAGAAAACCTTAGCCATACGCAGGAAACGGCTTAAGGATACTAATAAATGGTCAAATCTATAAATTATTGCTCAAGACAGAGGCTAAGATGCAATCTTTTACGGATTTATGATTAACTTTGCCTATCGTACAATCATTCTAATTACTAACTATTAGCATTAAACATGAGAAGAACCGGAATAAGAAACGCATGGTTACTGATGCTCTGTCTGCTGACCGTTTCGGCAGCCGCCGCACAGAACCTTCAAAAGAAAGTAAAGAATGCCAAAGGAATTGAAGTCATTTATCAATCCAGCTATAAAGGTAAAATCCGCCCCGGACAGATAAAGATGACCGTATCGGGCAACCAAGTGGCACTGGAAAGCGTCTCTCCCAAAGGGGAGAAAGAGACTGCGACCGAGGGCATTCGCGAAGACAAACAGCCCGTCATCAAGAATTATATCGACTATGCCGGTCGCGAAGCTTATAAATGGGCGGAGCTGCCTGACGGAAAAATTATTTCCGCCGCAACCCCTTTCGAATTCGGTAAAGGGTTCACTCCTGCCGGAGAAGGCAAACATCTGGGACTGAACTGCAAGATAGCACGCACTTCCATCAACTCGAACACCATCGAAGTGTGGTACACCCATGACATTCCTTTCAGAGGAACACCGCAAGCCAATGTCGGCGTGCCCGACGGACTGGTGCTGAAGGTGGTGCGCAACGGAGATATGATACAGGAAGCCTCCGCCATTACCCCTCTCAAGAAAGCGCAGGCACTGTTGCCGGACTCATGGGGCGAAAAGATGGATGCCGCCGATTACCAGTATACCATCAACCAAAGCGGTGTCATCACCATTCCTGTATTCGACCAACAGACCATTTGTTTCAACAACGCCAAACTGCCCGATACGCTGGAAGACGGAATAACTTACAGCGCAGGAGGCGGAACCCTTATCCTGAAAAAAGTGAAACTGCTGGAATCAGCAAAGAACCGCAGCATCTTTGTGGAAGTTGCCCAATACTCGGACGGCGACGCATACGACCGCACCGGTTCCGTCTTCGTTATCCCGACCGACAAGAAACAGTCTTTCCTGGATGCCATACGGAACCTGAAAAGCGTACCGTCCTTCCAGGCCAAAGACGGCAACTATCCGGCACTCATCTCTACAGATGACTATGAGGCTCCCGTGGAACTGATGCGTTTCTTTACCGGATTCGGCGTACGTAAGTTCAACCACAACAAAGTGAAAGGACAACACTGGGTAGACTCGGTCATTTACAAATCGGAGGTCACTCCCCTCGCCTCGCAACTGCAAGGCGAAGTCTGGATAGGAGCCTACATAGGCAACTGGGATGCCAAAGGGCATCGCCTCTCCCTGAAACTGAAGTATTATCCCGACGACGAACGCCGCGTAAACAAAGCCATGCCCTTGTTCAACACCGTGAATTATCTGGAACAGGCCGGACAAGCCTACCCCGTCTTCTTCCTGAATGACTCCCTGCGCGTGAGATTCACCCTGAAAGAACCGGCAAAAAACGCACGCCTGTTCTATCTCACCACCGGACACGGCGGTTGGGGGAACGGAGATGAATTCAATCAAAAGCCCAACACCGTTTATCTGGATGGCAAGAAAGTAATCTCGTTCATCCCCTGGCGCGATGACTGCGGAACGTACCGTAACTCCAATCCCTGCTCGGGCAACTTCTCAAACGGCCTGAGCTCTTCGGACTTGAGCCGTTCCAATTGGTGTCCCGGCACAGTGACTACGCCCGAATATATCTATCTAGGCGACTTGGAAGCAGGAGAACACACCCTCTCCGTCCGGATACCGCAAGGAGCTCCCGAAGGAGGAAGCAACAGTTACTGGTGCATATCGGGCACACTGCTTTATTAATCCGTTCATTATTAAATTAAAATACCAATGAAGAAAAGTTTCTATTTTCTATGTACATTAGCCCTGACCGGGACATTGTTCAGTTGCAATCCCACTGAAAACGAACCGGCGGAAACAGACTACACAAAGTACGTGAACACCTTTATCGGAGCTGCCGACAACGGGCATACCTTCCCCGGTGCCTGCCGACCTTTCGGCATGATTCAAACCAGCCCTGTCACCGGCGCGGTGGGCTGGAGATATTGCTCCGAGTATGTCAACAGTGACTCCATCATCTGGGGATTCACTCAGACACATCTCAACGGAACCGGATGTATGGACTTGGGCGACGTGCTCGTCATGCCTGTCACCGGAACACGCACCCGTGCCTGGGATGCCTACCGCAGCCGTTTCTCCAAGAAGCTGGAAGCCGCCACACCGGGATATTACACGGTAGAGCTGACCGAGCCGAACGTGAAAGCGGAACTCACCGCCACTCCCCACGCAGCCTTGCATCGCTACACCTATCACAATGCCGACTCTGCTTCCGTCCTCATCGACTTGCAACACGGACCGACATGGAACGAAAACCAATATCACTCTCAGGTGAAGGAATGCGAGGTGAACTGGGAAGACGCTCAAACCCTGACCGGGCATGTGCGCAACAGTGTTTGGGTCAATCAGGATTATTTCTTCGTGATGAAGTTCAACCGCCCCGTCACCGACTCCCTCTACCTGCCTATGGGCGAGACCGAAAAAGGCAAACGCATCATTGCCTCTTTTGACATGCAGCCCGGCGAAGAACTGCTGATGAAAGTCGCTCTCTCCACTACCGGCATAGAAGGCGCCAGGAAGAATATGGAAGCCGAAGTGCCCGCATGGGATTTTGAAGGAGTGAAAAAAACGGCACATGACGATTGGAACAGCTACCTGAGCCGCATCGACGTGACCGGAACAGAAGACGAGAAAACCAACTTCTACACCTGTTTCTATCATGCATTGATTCAGCCCAATCAGATTTCGGACGTAGACGGCCTGTATCGCAACGCCGCCGACTCCGTGGTTAAGGCAGGAACGGGAACATTCTATTCCACTTTCTCCTTGTGGGACACCTACCGTGCCGCACATCCGTTCTACACGCTGATGGTTCCCGAAAAGGTAGACGGCTTTGTCAACTCACTGGTAGAGCAGAGCGAAGTGCAAGGCTTCCTGCCCATCTGGGGATTGTGGGGCAAGGAAACCTATACCATGGTAGGCAACCACGGTGTATCCGTCATAGCCGAAGCCTACCGCAAAGGGTTCCGCGGATTTGATGCCGAACGCGCTTTCAACGCCATCAAGCAAACCCAGACCGTATCGCACAAACAGAAATCCGATTGGGAAACGTACATGAAATACGGTTACTTCCCCACTGATTTGATTAAGACCGAATCTGTTTCTTCTTCCCTCGAATCGGTATACGACGATTATGCAGCCGCAGACATGGCTAAACGTATGGGCAAGACAGAAGATGCGGCTTACTTCTCCAAACGTGCGGATTTCTACAAGAATCTGTTTGATACGGAAACCCAGTTTATGCGTCCGCGTAATTCGGACGGAACTTGGAAGACTCCGTTCAACCCCAGTCAGGTGGCACACGCCGAAAGTACCGGTGGTGACTATACCGAAGGAAATGCCTGGCAATATACTTGGCATGTGCAGCATGATGTTCCGGGACTCATCAATCTCTTTGGCGGCGAGGAACCTTTCTTGAACAAGCTTGATTCGCTGTTCACACTCAAACTGGAAACGACTCAGGCAGATGTCACCGGCCTCATCGGACAATATGCCCATGGCAACGAGCCAAGCCACCACATTACTTATCTGTATGCGTTGGCAGGACGTCCCGAACGTACGCAGGAGTTGGTTCGTGAAATATTTGATACCCAGTATCGCCCCGAGCCCGACGGCCTTTGCGGTAATGACGATTGCGGACAAATGTCTGCGTGGTATATGTTCTCTGCCATGGGATTCTATCCGGTGGACCCGGTAAGCGGAAACTATGTGTTCGGCGCTCCGCAAATGCCGAAGATTGTGCTTCATCTGGCAGACGGAAAGACATTCACCGTCATTGCAGACGGCATCTCCAAAGAACATAAATATATTGACAGCATTACGCTGAACGGTGAGCCTTATACCAAGAACTATATCTCACACGAAGATATATTGAAGGGAGGAACATTGGTGTATAAGATGAAATAATGGTATTACAAACCTCTCCAAGAAGACAAAAAAAGAGAGTAGTCCATCACGGATTACTCTCTTTTCTTTAAGAATCAACAGTGGAATTACTCCACCTAATCGGTCATATTACTATCTTTCGTTTATTCTATAGCAGTACCGTTGATCGTTGTCGGCCAATACGGATTTTGATAGAGAACAGAAGTTTCTACATTTTCATCCGGCGACAACAGTTCTATTTCACGGATAGGCAACGGTGATAAATAGTTTGCCTTGGCCCAAGTATATCCGTCATATACAGGGTTGTTGTCTTTCATGACAGAGTAAGGACGCAAGTATTTGAAAGAAGGATCAGAAATATTAGAACCTTCAGAACCGGTATATCTGTATTCTATTTCAGCACCGTTTTCGTCTTTGTTAGCTACTTTATAGAGCTCGTCCCAGAAATTACATCCTTCCGGAATGAACTTCTTCGACAACATGTCATCCATAGCACGCCAACGTATCAGGTCATTATAACGCATATCTTCACCGATAAATTCACAACGACGTTCACGTCGGATGTTCAACAGAGTAGCATCTACTGTTTCATCACCCGATTTTTTAGCCCAGTCTGTTTCCTTGTTCATATCTGTTGCAGCAATGGTCTTGTTGAAATCAGGATCCACACCTGCACGTTCACGGACAGCTCTCCAATAGTTGGCAGCTTTACCATCTATTCTTCCGTTTTTCAAATAATAAGCTTCCATATAGTTCAGATAAGCCTCTACACCACGGAAGATGATACAACCTGTAGTTGATTCAGCTTTACCCCATACATTCTGTGTAAGGTCGAAGCTGGCATATTTACGAAGACGATAGCCGGTGCGGTCTTGCATTTCCTGACGGTTTGATACTGGGTGCGGCATGAAATATTGAACTGTACCTGCTGTTTGCTGTGAATGAACAGGCAAGAAATTGCTTTCACTGAACACAAACAATTGCAAGCGGTCGTCACGGTTGGTTTTTACATCATCCAATGTCTTATCACCCATGTATGGAGCTGAAGTTGTAGCTGCATACCAAGGCATACCATCTTTCATAAGGAAGCTTTCCACATAAGTTTTCAGCAAACCGTTGTTGCTTCCTGACTGCACCCATGCAGGTGCTCCGTGAGTAATGGAGTAACTTCCGGTTTTAGCATACGATCTCCAAAGCAATACTTCCGAGTTTTTGCTCAGGTCAAGTGAAGCGAACATCTCAAAATAAGGATTCCATCCTGAAGTAGTGCTGATAGTTTCCGGATCAGCTACTCCTGTGTTTTGAGTCAAGGTGACTTTGTCGGCAACCTGTTCGGCTGCTTCCAAAGCCTGAGTCAGGAAGAAATCTACTTCTTTGTCTACATCCAAAGTGAAATTAGGATGCACTTTCTTTCCCGGCCAATTTGCATCACCCGGTACACGGCCTGTACCTTTATGGTATTTTTCAAACGTTGCTTCGTAAAGAGCGACACGTGACTTTACCAGCAAAGCAGTCTCCTTATTAATACGGTTGTTGGAAGCAAATCCCCAACCTTTCAACATACTGATAGCTTTATCCAAGTCTTCCAAAATAAAGCGGGCTACCAAGTTACGGGGTTGACGTACCGATTTTTCCATCAGCACTGCCTTATCATCAGGAAGTACCTCGGTAATGATAGGATAATCACCGAACTTACGCAAATAACTAAAGTATATCCATGCACGCATGAAATGCATTTCGCCAATGTAATGTTCTATGTCGGCAGCACTACCCGAAACCTGGCCGGCTTCGTATTTAGGAACTGCGTTTTCAAAGAAATAATTACAATAACGGATATCATTGAAAGACCATCCCCCACCTGATTGAGGAACTTTCCATGCTCCTTTTTCATACAATGTTGAATTATAGCCCCCGGATACAGCATTATCCGTTCCTCCGTCACCATTACCTATTCCCATACCATATCCGGCATGGCTTGAAAACCAGTTGTTATATTTGGCAATAGAATAAGCTTCAAAATGGTCAGTTGTACTAAAATAAACTTCCGGTGTTACCGATGACAGAGGCTCCCTGTCCAAGAAATCATTGCAAGAAGAAAGAATTATTGTTCCTCCTGCCAAGGCACAAGCCTGAAATAATATATTTTTAAGTTTCATAGTTCTTAATCTTTTTTAGAAGTTGACATTTACACCCAATGAAATAACTTTTTGCAACGGATAGAGTTTTCCGGGACCTGTTCCGGCCAAACTTCCTGTAGCTTCAGGATCGAAGATATCCGACAGACTGGTAAAGGTCAGCAAATTGTCGGCAGATACATAAAAACGTACCGATGACATACCGGCATTCTTAATCCATGCTTCCGGCAGAGAATATCCCAACTGGATATTTTTCATACGTATATAAGCACCATTTTGTATATAACGGGTCTGCACTTGTGCGTTACGTCCACCATCAAAATTTACTTTCGGATAGTAAGCATCCAAATTAGCTCCCAAGGGGTCTCCTTCAGGACGCCAGAAGTCCCAATGTTCAACAAAACCGGTAGACTGCCATTCGTTTCCTTGTGCATTGGCTCCCCAGAAATAACATCCGTCCAACCACAAATCGCGTTTGGCTACACCTTGGAAGAACACGCGGAAATCCCAACCTTTCCATGCCGCATCCAGTGTCAAACCGAATTTATAGCGCGGAGTATTATTACCGATAATGCGATAGTCACCTGTATCTCCCAGTTTATTGCTTCCGTTATCTATTTTTCCGTTTCCATCAAGGTCAGCATACATAATATCACCTGCACCCCAGTTACTTCCCAGTGTAGATTGGTCTACCTTTGCCAAATGTGCATCCATTTCTTCCTGACTTTGAGCAATGCCAATAGTGGTCAATCCCCAAATATCTCCCAACATTCTGCCTTTGTAGTATTGGCTGACATTCATACTTTCATTAGGGTAACGGGTAATCTTCTGCTGGTCATCTGACAAAAGAGCTTTGATACCGTATTTCACACCACCTATTTGATCTCTCCATCCGATTTCAAGTTCAAAACCGTAAGATTTCATATCACAGTTGTTGATTTTAGGAACGGTAGTACCTAGTGCAGATGATAATTCCGGGGCCGGGCCAATCATGTCTTTTGTATGACGAACGAAATAATCAAACGAACCTGTCAAGCGGTTATTGAATGCTCCCCAGTCCAAACCAATATCCCATGTTTCAATAGTTTCCCATGTTTTCAACAGGCTGACCATACCCGGATTGTAAGAGTAATTAGGGCGTACTCCGTTAACCAACCATCCGTAGTTGCTACCCGTAGGCATAGTCTGATAGAAAGGATACCAAGCATCATTAGTATTCGTATTTCCCAACTGTCCCCATGATGCTCTCAACTTCAATGTGTTGATCTTTGTCTTTTCTCCAAACTTTTGGAAGAACTCTTCATTGGCAATGTTCCAACCAGCTGAGAATGATGGGAAGAATCCCCAACGTTCGTCACCTACAAAACGTGATGAACCATCATAGCGTCCGTTGGCTTCAAACATATAACGGTCTTTGTAACTCCAGTTGATACGAGCAAAGAAACCGGCTACAGAAGTATGATTATAACCACCGTAAGCTTGCGGATCATCCGTTGCCGTATCAATGGTAGGTACATCGGGACTAATCAAATTATTCTTTATAGCTTCAATACTGCGGTTCTTGTAAAGCTCGGCATTGAAACCTGCCATTACCTTAAAGTAATGTCCATTGTCAAATTGCTTAAAGTAGTCAGAATAAATATTAGTGGTATAATAATTTTCTTTCCACGAATACTCATCTACACGTGAAGAACCGGCTGAATAAGAACCGTATCCCATATCCCATACTGTGTAATACGGGTCTCCATTAACATCATAAGCATGTACAGGCAATACTTCCCAATGCTGATACTGAGTAGTGGTACGCACACTTCCTTCCAAGTTGATGCGCCAATTCTTAATAGGCTCGATAACTACATGCAACTGGTTGGTATAATAGTCTTTCTGACTATTCTGCTCACCACCGTTTTCCATTTGTTCTATTTCACCTTCGTCCATAGGGAATCCATTGGGGTCATAAGCGGGATGTACCGGCCATTTACGTGCCAAGTTATGGAAGAAGCTGCTAGTCAAGTAAGTCGGTCGTTGAAAATCTTCACGAGTCCATTTGCTGTTTAAGGTCACTTTCAACCAATCAGTGATATTTGCTGTGATTTTGCTGTTCAGCGTATAGCGTTGAAATTTATCAGTACCGTGGCGCAATAAACCTTTCTGGTCCAAGAAGCTGCCGCTCAATACATACTGTAGTTTTTCCGTACCCCCGCTAATGCTCAAGTTATGCTCCTGCGAAGGAACCCAATTGTCATAAAACTCACCGAACCAGTCGGTATTACCGTTGGCGTTGGCCCATTTCTGCCAAATACCTGAACCATTGTCTACGGTAGTAGCTGTCAATGTACCTTCTTGATAAGCTTTGATACGTTCCATCACTGCCGGACTGAAAATATCTCCACCACCACGGTTGGATGAAGCACGGTTGAAATATTGTGCAAAAGTATAAGAATCCATCAGTTCAGGGATTCCAATAGCATCATTGAAACGCACGTTTCCAGAGTAATTGACATTGGTTTTACCACTTTTACCGCTTTTCGTTGTTACCAAGATAACACCGAACGAAGCTCTGGCACCGTAAATAGAAGCCGATGCAGCATCTTTCAATACTGATACAGATTCAATGTCATTAGGGTTTACAGTATTCAAATTTCCCTCAATACCATCAATCAACACCAGCGGAGAAGATCCGGAACCATCACCGATAGTACCTGTACCACGGATATTGATGTTCATTTCGCCGTCCAGCGAACCACCCGAGTTACCTACTGTCAAGTTCAAACCAGGAATAACACCCTGCAATGCTTGCGACACGTTTTGCACCGGACGGGCAGCAATAACCTTGGAATCCACCATTCCCACGGCACCGGTTACATTCACTTTCTTCTGTGTACCATAACCCACAACCACTACTTCATCCAGTGTTTGAGTATCATCTTTCAGAGTGACATTGACAGGTTTTCCATCCCAAACGATTTCTTGACTGATATAACCTACAAATGAAATAACAATAACGTCCCCCTTCTTCACATTAGATAAAGAGAAGTCACCATCAATTCCGGTGATTGTTCCGTTAGTAGTACCTT
>OJRT01000597.1_pt1 | contig 16802 bp, 11 predicted proteins | sample 1599281 | NCBI WGS metagenome assembly OJRT01 (sample SAMN03922458, study PRJEB24848) | human gut metagenome | isolation source: stool sample | host: Homo sapiens | place: Germany | collected 2009-11 | reverse complement strand
ATTGACGCATCAGCCGGTCGCGCGATTCGTCCAGCGACCAGCCCTTTTTCTCCGCCTCGCTCCACGCGCCAATGACGTTGTAGCCATCGACAATCAGCAACGGTTTCATGCCCGGCGGCTGGACAGCACGCGGTACATCACCACGCCCGCCGCAACGGACGCATTCAGGCTGTCCAGATGTCCCGCCATCGGCAGGGACACCTTCTGGTCGCAGTTTTCCAGCACGAGATGGCTGATGCCCTCGCCCTCGCTGCCGACAACCAGCGCCACGCCGCCCTTGAAGTTGACCTTCTCGTAGTCCGTGCCGTCCATCGTCAGCGCGTATGTCCAGATGTTGCGCGCCTTGAGCATTTCAATCACACGGGTCATGTTCACAACGCGCGCAACCTTGATGTGCTCAATCGCGCCCGCGGATGCCTTGACTGCTGCCGGGGTCAGCCCGACTGCGCGGCGTTCCGGCACGATGACGCCATGCGCACCCACACACTCGGCGCTGCGGATAATCGCGCCCAGATTGTGCGGGTCGGTGATGCCGTCCAGCAGAATCAGGAACGGGTCTTCGCCCTTTTCCTCCGCTTCCGCCAGCATCGCCTCGACCGTGCTGTACTGGTACGCCGACGCGAAGGCCACCATGCCCTGATGGTTCTTCGCCAGCTCGTTCAGGCGCTGATGTTCCACTTCCTGCACCGGGATGTGCGCTTCCTTCGCCATCTGCACGATTTCGCGCGCAGAGCCGGTCAGCTCGCCCTTCTGCACCAGCAGCTTTTCGATATCACGACCCGCCTTGAGCGCCTCACGAATCGGGTTGCGCCCTGCCAGCAGGTTCTCCTGCACTGCTTCTTCCGCCACGGGCTGCGCCATCACGGGCGCAACAGCCACCGGGCGATACTCCGAATCGCGATAGGACGGTGCCGGACGCTCGTCGGCCATTTCCGGGCGGCGATCATAGCGGTCGCGGCGCTCGTAGGGCTTGCGGTCGCCAAACGACTTCTTCTCGCCGTAGGGCTTGCGGTCACCGAACGACTTCTTCTCGCCGTAAGGCTTGCGGTCGCCGAACGACTTCTTTTCGCCATACGCACGGTTGTCGTCGCGCTTGCCGCTGGGACGGCCGCCGTGGCGCGCCCCGCGGTACTCCGAGCCTTCTTCCACCCACTTTTCGCGCCCAAAGGACTTTTTGCCCTGCGGCTTGTGGGACGGTGCATTGTCATAGTATGCCATATTTCAAATTCCTCTATTCTTATTCATTGTCGGTTGATTGATTCTGCTTTTTCTGTTCGTCTGCCAGCGAATCGAGCCATTCGCGCCTTGTCCGGCGAATCTCCCCTGCCTTGCCGCAGGATTTTTCCCCTTCCGGACACGCGCCGCGCAGACATCCGGGCCCCGCGTCCGCAAACAGCGCCGGGGCAATTTCCATGCACAGGCGGTGCATCTTCGTCGCCAGCGCGCGGATTTCCCACTGTGCGCGGCTGCACATGCGCAGGCTGAAGAAGTGCCGCAGCTCGCGCACGTTCATTGTCACCATCATGCGCGTTTCGCAAGCGCCGGGCAGCACGAACCGGGCATCCTCATTGCCGCCCTCGCCCGCGCCGAGCTTCTCCTGCCACCCAGTATACCACTGGTGCATGGTGTCCATCTGCCGCTCAAACTCCGCGACAGCATCTTCACCCAGCGCCTCGATTTTCGGCGGAACGATGTAGCCAAAGCCCTTCTCGTAGCTGACGTAGCGCTGGCTCTGCACCGAGAAGCTGGCGAGCCGGTGGCGGGTAATCTGCGCCAGCAGGACGCGCGAAACGCCCTCCATCGCAAAGGTAAAGCTGGCGTGTTCCAGCACGGATTCATGCCCCATCGACAAAATCCGGCTGACGAATTCGCTCTGGTCGTCACGGCTGACGCGCTGCTGCAAGCTGTCCACCGTCGCACGGGAGTAGCACAGCCGAGCGCCGAGCGCCACGACCTCTTCCGGCGAAAGCGTATGGCGAATCAGGGCAACTTTCATGGTTGAGCGGGGCATGATGCAACCTCCTGACTTTTTCGGAACAGTTCAAGCAACCGTGCCTCCTGCCCAGTCAGGTACAAATACCCGACGAGGGCTTCCAGCGCCGTTGCTGCCTGATAGTCCATGGCGGTCTGATTTCGGGGGGCAGCGTGGTGCGCGTGGGTATTGCGCCCACGGCGGACAATGGCGTTCTCTTCCTCGGTCAGCGCTCCCTCGATGCGTGTCAAAGCCTCCGCCTGTGCGTGTGCATTGACGACCGTGACCGCCGCCTGATGGCAGTGATGCAGATTATACCCCCGGTACAGCAGTCGCGACCGGGTCAGCAAATCATAGACCGTATCCCCGATATACGCCAGCTGGAGTGGATTCAGGCGGCGTGCATCATCTTTGGTCATCGGCGCTTCTTCGCGCAGGGTCAAAGGCATTTCCTCCTTCATATGCCCGAAAAAGACAGGCATACCGAATGAAGCGTCCTTTACAGACACAACCAGTGTATTATACCATATTTTCGCCCTGTCCGACAAGGGTTTTCCGCACCTTTGGGGAAGAAAATTTGTCGCGCGTGCCGTTTTCCGGACACAAAAATACCGAACCGCGATTGCGATTCGGCATGTGGTACACCATTAGGGACTCGAACCCTAGACACCCTGATTAAGAGTCAGGTGCTCTACCAACTGAGCTAATGGTGCATAGACCCTGCAAGCAGGGTCATGCAGCTGTACACCATTAGGGACTCGAACCCTAGACACCCTGATTAAGAGTCAGGTGCTCTACCAACTGAGCTAATGGTGCATAGACCCTGCAAGCAGGGTCATGCAGCTGTACACCATTAGGGACTCGAACCCTAGACACCCTGATTAAGAGTCAGGTGCTCTACCAACTGAGCTAATGGTGCACATCTGCGAAGCATCCGTCTACCTTATGAGCGGCGTTTGCATCAGCAGATAATATTATAGCGCGATTCAGCGATTTGTCAAGAGGAAAAATCACTTTTTTTCGAGAAAAATCAGCTTTTCTGCGCATTTTCATGTGTCCACGGGGCATTTCGCCCGTCCAGACCCGCCAGAATGCCGCTTCCAAAGGCGAACATCAGGTTGAAGCCGCCGCAGTCGCCGTCCACATCCAGCACCTCGCCCGCCGCGTACAGTCCCGGCAGGCGGCGATTTTGCAATGTCGCCGGGTCAAAATCCGCGACCGCCGCCCCGCCCGATGCAACCTGTGCACTCTCGAAGCCCTTCACGCCGCGAATCGGCAGCAGCCACGCATCCGCCGTTTTCGTCAGGCGCTCCGCCATGTCCGCTGTCATCTGCCCGCACAGGCTGCTTTCGGTTACGCGCCAATCTGCCTGCCGCATCAGCGCCGCCGACAGTCGCGGCACGCACAGCCCGGTCAGCATCTCCGCCATCGGGCGCTGCGCCCAGTTTTTCCGGCGTTGATGCAGTTCGCGGCGGAACTCGCCCGCATCCGCAAAGCCCATGCCCTTCACCAGCGACACGCGAAGCATCCGCCCATCCTTTGCATACCGTGCGCACTGCATCACGCACACGCCGCTGACGCCGTAATCCGCGAACAGCAGCTCGCCATCCTCCTCATGCAGGACGCTTTTCCGGTCGATAACCGCCACCTGTGCCTTGACGCGGATGCCGCTCAGCCCCTTGATTGGCGTGCTATCTGTGATGATTTGCGTCAGCGCGGGCGCAAAGGGCGTCGCGGGGCAGCCGAGATTCGTCAGCAGACGCAGGGCGCTGCCGTCGCTGCCGAGCTTGGGCTGGGCGCATCCGCCGCCGCTGATGATAACGCGGTTCGCCCGAAATTGCTGCCCATCCGCCGAGAGCGCCGTCCAGCCATCATTTTCGCGGTGCAGTGCCGTGATGGATACGCCCGTCACTACCCGCACATGCAGGGCGGTCAATTGCAGGCGGAGCGCATCCAGCACGCTTGAGGCCTGCGAACTGACGGGGTACACGCGCCCCGCCTCTTCCTGCCGAAGCCGCAGTCCAAGATGCTCCCAGAAGGCTTTCTGTGCCTCTGCGCCGCAGTGAGACAGCACATCCGCCGCGAACGCCGCATTTCCCGGATAGCGCGGCGTACCCGTGTTCATCAGGTTGCAGCGGCCGTTGCCCGTCGCGAGGATTTTTTTGCCAACGCGATCCATTTTTTCCGTCACCGTGACCGTATCGCCGCATTCCGCCGCTGCAATCGCCGCCGCCAATCCCGCTGCGCCGCCGCCGATGACCAAAACGCTTCCCATAATCTGTGTTTCCTCCGCTTCTTTCCTGTATGCCGCGCTGCCTGATGACATAGGCTATCCGTGTCATAGGAGGCGATAACTTTGACGCAGCAAGGCAAAAAGGCCACTTGGCGCTCACTCGTCGCGCTGGAAGCCGCCACGCTTGGCGCAGGGGCGCTCGTCGGCTACATCACCCGCGACGGCATGGACTTCTTCCACGCTCTGAACAAACCCGGCTTTGCGCCGCCGGGCTGGCTCTTCCCCATCGTTTGGAGCATCCTCTATGCGTTGATGGCGTACTGCATGTGGCTCGTCCTGCGCGCACAGGGGCGCGACCGTTTCCTGCTGCTGGGGCTGTATATCGCCCAGTTAGCCGTCAACCTGATGTGGCCCGTGCTGTTCTTTATCCTGAAAGCGCTTGGGCTTTCCTTCTTTTGGCTGATTCTGCTGCTCTGCCTGATTTTCATCATGGCGGTGCATTTCGGGCAGCAGAACCCCCTCGCCGGATGGCTGCTCGTGCCATACCTGCTGTGGGTGACGTTCGCGGGCGTGCTGAATTTCGCCGTCGCCCGCATGAACCCCTGATGCACGCTCCATGGCGTAAATCTTCCGCAGCGGCGCGGTCAGTGTGCCGTCCGGCTCGTAAATCATCAGCGGCGGTTCGGGGTGCAGCATCGGGCGCGCATCCTTGAGCGCCTCAATCATCACCAGATTCGCCGCCTTTTGCGCCGAGGGGTAAATCAGCTGAAACCGCTTCGGCGCAAGCCCGGCTTTCTCCATGTCCTTCATCACTTCCAGCATCCGCGCCGCCGGGTAGATGACCGCCATCCGCCCCTTGCCGCGCAGCAGATAATACGCCATCTTGAACCACGCCGTCAGCCCACTTTTCTGCTGATGGCGCGCCAAAGACAGCGTCTGCGCCGGATTTGGCAGCGTCGTGCCATGATGCCCATACGGCGGATTGCAGACAATGACGTCGATGCTGCCAGGCGCAAGCACCTCGTCGGCACTCTCCACCGGCAGGGCGTGGATGCGGATGATATGTTCCAGCCCGTTGAGCTGCACGCTCCGCCGCGCCATATCCGCCATATCCGGCTGAATTTCAAACGCATCGACGCTTTTCGCGCGCCCCATGTCTGCCAGCAGCAGCGGCAGGATACCCGTCCCCGTGCCAAAATCAGCACAGCGGTCGCGGCTTTCCGCCCGCACGAAGCTCGACAGCAGTACGGCATCCATGCCGAAGCGGAAACCCTGCTCCTTTTGCAGGATGCGCAGCCCCGCCTGCTGCAATTCGTCCACCCGTTCGCCGGGCAGGATGGTCAGTTTTCCGGCGCAATCAGCGTCAATCGGCTTGTCAGACAATAGCCTTCCTCCCCTTCCTCTGTCCGCACACGGCACCAGATTTCGCCCTTTTCCAGCACGGTCAGCACCAAATCCGCTTCGACTTTCGCCGTTTCGGGCGCATCGGCGCTGCACCACTGGTAGAGCGTTTCTGCCTGGCGGATGCTCGCTGTCCACCCAGTCACTTTTTCCAGCGTCACGTCCAGAATCGGCGTATCGCTGATGACGACCGCACCGGGCGCGCTGTCGCTCAAATACTGCGACGCGCAGTAGCCCTCTTTGCCGCCGTAGCGGATGTAACTCCAGCCGTTTTCCTGCGAAATGAATGTCACCAGTGCGCCGCGTGGAAGCCACTGCACAATCGATGCGCCCGCATTGGGCGACTGCCGCATCGCCAGCGAATCCGACTTTGTGCTGACGTATTTTTGCCCCAGCGGCGCGTCCGGCTGCTCGCAGGAGAGCGCATCCGCCGTGAAATAGCCCGTCATCTGCCCGACCGCGGCATAGCACCAATTGCCGCTCTGCGCAAGCACCGTCACCTGCGTTCCGCGCGGGATTGTCGCCAGGACTGCCGCATCCGCAGCCATCGTCTGGCGAAGCAGCGCATTGTCCGCACTCACCCACGCAACGTAGCTGCCAGCTGACACGTCATCCTCCACCTTCGCAGGCGGTTCGGACGCAGCTGGGACAGGCGTTGGCGCTTCGCTTGGTTCGGGGGATGCCGTCGGTTCGGGCGTTGCGCCCGGTGTGGGCGTTGCGCCCGGTGTGGGCGTTGCGCTCGGTGTGGGCGTTGCGCCCGGTGTGGGCGTCCCACTCGGCACATCAAAGCGCAGGTACTGCGTCATGACGTACCCGGTCAGGCTGCCCCAGCGAACAGCACACCACGTTTCGCCGTATGCCGTGACGATGATGCTCGTTCCCTTCGGGATTTCCGCCAGCACGGGGTATTCTGTGCCCGCACCTTGCCGGAGGTTGAGCGTCGAGGCGGTGGAATTGACAATCGCGGTCTGTTCGCCGCTTGTCGTCGGCACAGGCGTCAATTCGATGCCGACGGCGCTGAAATCAAGGCTGCTTGCCAGCACATAGCCGTCAATGCCGCCCGCCGTCACGCGGCACCAGCTGCCGTCGCTGCTCTGCACGGCAATTTGAACGCCCTGCGGCAGGTTCATCAGCACCACCGCAGCAGTAGACGGGGTCGCCCGAAGCGCCGTTGCCGTCCTGACCATCGCAGAACGCCCGGTCTGGCTCGTTTTGCCCGGATAAGTATCGCTGAACGTGAGATACTCCGCCGCGCAGTAGCCTGTTTTCGCGCCATACTGTATGCTCGCCCAGCCGTTCTCCACCGCGAACACGCACAGCACTGCGCCGCCGGGGATGGTGGACTGCACTGCCGCGTCGTAGCTGCCGGACGCGCGCAGATTCAGCGAATTCGTGCCTGTCACGGTCGCCCAGCGGGTGATGGGTGTCGGGTTTTCGTCGCTCTGCGTCGGCGGCGTGCCGGTGAACGTCAGGTTTTCCGTGCGGACGTAGCCGACAATCCGCCCGAAGCGGATGAGCGTCCAATTATCGCCCTTCGCCAGTACAGTCACGGCTGTTCCGGCGGGTAGCGTCGTCAGCAACGCGCCGTTGTCCGAGGCGGTCAGGCGCACGTTCAGCACGTCCTCCACATTCACCAGCGTCACCATGGCCTGATTAGGCGCGGCGGGCGAAATCGTCGCGGGGGCTTCAGTCGCCGTCACGGGCGCGTCGCCCACGGGCGGCAGAATCGTGTGCGTGAAGGTGTACTGCATTCGTACGCAGTTCTCATAATAGAAGCCGAGAATCTGGTCGTATGTATATCCTAAATTCGCCATCTGCTGTGCTCCGCGCTGGCTCATGCCGATGCCGTGTCCGTAGCGCCTGACGGTCAGCACGAACGTCTCCCCATCCGCCTTGACCGACCAGAGTTCGTTTTTCGTCTTGTTAATGGACAGATTGAGGGTACTTTCCAGCTCGCTGAAAATGTCGAACGCCAGCGTCAGTCGGCGTGTTTCGCCATTCACAAGCGCTGTCACGTCAAAATCCAGCTTCGTATATAAGCGGCTGGGCGCGGCGTACTTCGGTGTGTGCGGCGTAACGGCCTCGATGCGCAGAATCGTCGCATTCGGCGCTTTCGCCTGCAACAGGCGCGTCAGGGTCTGATTCTGACTCGCGTGGGAAAATGCAGCGTAAATCGTCATCTTGCGCGTGCTGCTGTACGGGTTCATGCGGTCGAACGGGTCGTCCTTAACCGTCAGGTAATTCACGCCGGATGAGCCCCACGCGTTGCGGGCGGATTCGGTCTGTCCGCCGTTGGACGCGGTGTAGTACGTCCCGGTCAGCTTGCCGTCGTTCATGGCGACGATGCCGCGCGTTGCGTCCACCGCCTCCGCCGCCCGGTCGCGCTCCGCCGGACTGCCGTTGTACACCTGGTCAGCGGTCGTGTCCACGACGTCGTAGACCTTCGATGCGTTCGCATTCATGGCGCGCAGGGTGTACGTCCGCGCCGCAACCGCCTGTGCTTTCAGGGCTTCCAATGCCGAGGAGGACCCCATTTCATACGGCACGACGCCATAGAGGTACGATTCGATGTACACATTCGCCACGACGTACAGCCGGTACGTCCCGCTTTCCAGCTTCGACACAAGGTGCAGGTCACCGGGGTAGACATTCTGCGGTCTTCTTGCCTGTGCAATGCGGAATCCGCCGTCCGTCTGCCGCCGCCTGAGCGCCATCTCCCGCCCCATGCTGACCGTCTCGCTGCCCCGCGTCAGGCGGATTTCGCCCGTCGCGCTGCTGTGGCTGATGCTGACTTTCTCGCCATTCGCCAGCGCCATCGTCTGCCCGCCGCTGACCACCATTGCGCCGACCGCCGTCACTGTGAGCGACGCGGGATTGCTGCCAATGGACAGCAGGCGCACACGCACCATGCCGTTGCGTGTGGCAGCGCTCCGCTCCAGCGGCGCGGAGTACACGGCAATATCCGCCGTGTCCTCGGCGAATGATGTGGGCATTGCGGAGAGCATCAGGAAAAGCATCAGAAGCAGGCACAGCGCCCGCTGGTATCGAAATTGCACGGGAAAATCCTCCTTGTGGTGGTACTTCTCCTCCATTGTAGCAGAAAGTGCCCGGCGTGTCATGCAGATTGTAACAAACCGCGCTGGAAATTTCCGTCACGCACAAAAAGGCAGGCGCTCCGACCTGTTGGGTTCAGGTCAGAACGCCTGTCGGATGATGCGGATTATTCCTGCGTTTCCGTTTTCTTCGCGCGCGGCTTGCGGGCAGGTTTGTCTGCCTTTGCCGCTTCCTTCGCCGCCTTGTCCGCCTCGATTTCCGCCTTCGTGCGGCGCTTGCGGGCGGGCTTCGCGGGGGCTTCCGCGGTCACTTCCGCCGCAGCGGCTTTTGCCGCCTTCTCCGCTTCAATCTCCGCCTTCGTGCGGCGCTTGCGTGCAGGCTTTACAGGCGCTTCGGCGGCTTTCGCGGCTTCCTTGGCTGCCTTCTCCGCTTCCTTCGCCGCCTTGTCCGCCGCAATCTGCTCCTTCGTGCGGCGGACGCGCTTGGGCTTCACGGGTTCTTCCTTCTCATACGGATACGGAACGACCACTGGGTTCGCCTCCGCGTCGTCGTCAGAAGATGCCTTCTCCTGATTCGATGCGGAGTCATGGTCGAAACGCCCGCTCACCAAGCCTTCGTACAGTTCCATATATTTCTTGGAGGAGTTCGTCCAGCTGTAATCGCCAGTCATGCCGCGCTGCTGGAGCGTGTGCCACACATCCTTGTGGTTCTCGTAGTAGTCGATGGCACGGTTGATGACATTGAGCATGTCATTGGCGTTGTAGTTGAAGAACGTGAAGCCATTGCCGTCGCCGGTGTACTCGTTGTAGGACAGCACCGTGTCGCGCAGACCGCCCGTCTCGCGGACAATCGGCACTGTGCCGTAGCGCAGGGCAATCAGCTGGCTCAAGCCGCACGGCTCGAACTGGCTGGGCATAAGGAACATGTCGCAGCCCGCGTAGATTTGATGCGCCAGTGCGTGGTCCATCGCAAACCGCGCCGCGACCTTGCCCTTGAACTCGCCCTCTGCCCACGAGAACAGATTGACATAGCGGCTCTCGCCCATGCCCAGCACAACCAGCTGCACGTTCTCGCTCATCAGGTCGCCGATGATGTAGTCCACAAGGTCAAGCCCCTTCTGGCTGCTCAGGCGGCCGACCATGCCGATAATCGGCACATTCGGGTCAACGGTCAGGCCGAGCTTCTCCTGCAATTCCGCCTTGCACTTTGCCTTGCCGGACAGGTCATCCGCGGTATATTCCGCCGGAATGCGAGCGTCCGTCGCGGGATTGTAGTCCGCCATGTCGATGCCATTGAGCACGCCGAACACTTCATGCTTGCGCGCGCGGAGCAGCCCATCCAGCCGCTCGCCGTAGTACGCCGTCTGAATTTCCTCGGCATAGGACGGGCTGACGGTGGTGATGATGTCGGAATACACCAGCGCAGCCTTCATGAAGTTCGCGCAGCCGTAGCACTCCAGCTTGTCGTCCGTCCACAGGCTGTCGCCCAGACCCAGCACGTCCTGCACTTCGCGGATGCCGAACACGCCCTGATACTGCAGGTTATGGATGGTGAACATGGTCTTGATATTCGCGAAGAACGGCAGGTGGGCATACTGAATTTTCAGCAGTGCGGGCACCATGCCGGACTGCCAGTCATGCGCATGAATCACGTCGGGCTGGAAGTCCAGCAGCGGCAGGGCGTTCAGCGCCGCGCGGCAGAAGAAACCAAAGCGTTCGTACTCGTCGCCGCCCATGCCGTAGATATACGGACGGCCAAAATAGAACTTGTTGTCCACAAAGTAGAACTTCACGCCGTCCTTTTCCAGCAGTTCAATGCCGCAGTACTGACGGCGCCAGCCCAGCGCGACCTCAAAGTCGGTCACATGGGTCATCTGGTCAACATACTGCTTCGGCACCGCCGCATACAGGGGCAGCATCACGCGCACGTCGTGACCCTGCTTCGCCAGAACGGGCGCCAGCGCGCCGACAACATCCGCCAGACCGCCGGTCTTGATAAACGGGACGCACTCGCTCGCCGTAAAGAGAATCTTCATCGTTTCTATCCTCCATCAGAAATATTTCCTGCCGGGGGCAAGGGAAAAAATTACGGGAAATAACAAACCGCACCAACAGTATAGCACATATTGGCGCGGTTTGCAAATCCGAACCGCGTCAGTGATTCAGGCGATTCGTTTGTTAGATGACAACATTCTTCGCGATAACAATCGGGTACGCTGCCGGGCCGATGAGCCGCGCGCTGCGCTTGATGACCGTTTGCTTGTCCAGAATGCAGTTTTCGATGGAAGCGTCGTTGTGCACCTGACCATCCTGCATGATGATGCAGTTCTTCACATGCGCACCGGGGGCAATGCGCACGCCGCGCGCCAGCACAGAGTTCTCCACCGTGCCTTCAATGATGCAGCCATCCGCCACCAGCGAGTTGACGACGGTCACATTGTCGCCATAGCGGGCGGGCATCTCGTCGCGAACCTTGGTGTACACAGGCAGCTCCGCCGTGAACAGACGATGGCGAATCTGGGTATCCAGCATATCCATATTGAACTTGAAGTAGCTCTGCACGGAGTCCATGCGCCAGCACAGACCAGTGTACGCCCACGCATTCACGCGCGCCGTGCCTTCCGTCACCAGACGGAGCAGCACATCACGGTTGAAGTCATGATAGCCGTGCGCCACGCCCTTGTCCACCAGCGTGCGCAGCAGCTCACGCTTCATCACGACGACCTCCATGCTCGTCAGCGGCAGGTTCGGATGCGTCGGATCAACTTCCATGTCCGTCACCGTGCCGCTTTCGTCCACCGCCAGATAGCAGCCCAGTTCATCGCGCTGCATGTTCGGATCAGCGGTGTACATGATGGTGATGTCCGCGCCGCTGTTCTGATGATACGCCACAAACTCCGCGATATTCGCGTTGTAGATGATGTTGGAGTTGCTCAGCACCAGATATTCCTGCTTGGAGCGGGAGAGATAGTTGGTGTTGGAGCGCAGCGCATCCAGCATACCAGAGTACACGCCAACATTTTCGCGCGTCAGGAACGGCGGCAGCACCTTGAGGCCGTCATTCTTCCCGTGCAGATCCCACTCCTTGCCGGAGCCGATGTGATCCATCAGGGAGTGATAATTCTTCTGCATGATGACGCCGACGTTCTTGATGCCGCCGTTGACCATCGAGGACAGCAGGAAGTCAATGACGCGGTAGCGGCCGCCCACAGGCAGCGCCGCGATGGCGCGGGTCAGGGTCAGCTCGCGCAGATTTGCGTCATTTTCGCCGGTGTAGATAACACCCATTACGTTTTTCATTTTCTTACATCCTTTCCGCTGCTGTGATTATCAGAATTTGGTGTTTTCGTCCACCTGCTGACCCGCGGTCACGCTGACACCGGCGGGAAGGGTGACGCCCTGACCGACGACGGCGATATTGCCCGTCTCTTCGCCGACCGCGCAGCCCGCACCAATCACGGCGTTCTCCGCCACAATCGCCCGACGGACAACCGCGCCGCGCTTGATGACCGCATAGGGCATGACAACCGAGTCAATGACGCTTGCACCCTCTTCAATGGTCACGCCTGCGAAAATCACGGAGTGCTGCACAGAGCCGTAGACTTCCGAGCCTTCCGTAACCAGCGAATCGCTCACGACAGCGCCCTTGGCGATGTAGTGCGGCGCAAGGCCCGGATTCTTGGCATAGATGCGCCACTTCTTGTCATGCAGGTCAATCGGCATGGGCACGCTGAGCAAGTCCATGTTCGCTTCCCACAGGGACTCAATCGTGCCAACGTCCTTCCAGTAGCCCTCGAAGTTGTATGCCACCATGACCTGCTTGTCGTTCAGCATCGCGGGGATGATGTTCTTGCCGAAGTCGTTGGCGGATGTCTTGTCTGCCTCGTCCGCGGTCAGGTACGCGCGGAGCTTCGCCCACGAGAAGATGTAAATGCCCATGGACGCCTTGTTGGACTTGGGCTGCTTGGGCTTTTCTTCAAATTCAACAATGTTGTCGTCCGCGTCCGTATTCATGATGCCGAAGCGGCTCGCTTCTTCCCACGGCACAGGGCGCACAGCAATCGTCGCATCCGCGCCTTTGCGGATGTGGTACTGCAGCATGGCGTTGTAGTCCATCTTATAAATATGGTCGCCAGAGAGAATCAGGACGTAATCCGGGTCATACTGCTCGATAAACGCCATATTCTGATAGATGGCGTTTGCCGTGCCGCGGTACCAGTCGCCCGTCTTGCCCGTCTGATAGGGCGGCAGAACGAACACGCCGCCGGTGGACAAGTCCAAATCCCACGGTGCGCCGGAGCCGATGTAGGAATTCAGTTCCAGCGGCATATACTGCGTCAGCACGCCCACGGTGTCAATGCCGCTGTTGGTGCAGTTGGACAGCGGGAAGTCAATGATGCGGTACTTGCCGCCGTAGGGAACAGCCGGCTTTGCCACCTTCTTAGTCAGGACACCCAGACGGCTGCCCTGTCCGCCTGCCAGCAGCATGGCAACACAGGTCTTCTTTTTCATGATGAGAACACGCTCCTTCATCCTTGTTTCTTGCGAAGCGCACCGACCGTGCAGGATTCGCGCCGCCCTCGGTGCATCAGGTGGCACGGTGATGTATGTGAAACAGCGCTTTCGCTCCTCCCCTGATTGCGGTGAGCGCCGATTCAGCCGATGGAAATGGAATTGGCTTTGCCGGCGGACTTTTCCGGCAGGGGCTGCGGTTTCTTTGCCGTTTGGGATGCTTTCTTTGGCGGCACATCCGCGATTTCCGGCACGACGCGCGCTTTCTTCGCCTTCTCCGGCAGCGGGTCGCGCTGATAGGTGAAGTACACCGTCGCGAGCGGCGGCACGCAGATATCGCAGCTGTATTGGAAGTCCTGCAGCTGCTCTTCTTCCGTGCGAATCGCCCAGTTGTTGTACTGATTCGAGCCGCCGTATTCCTTGCGGTCGGTGTTGAAGCACTCCGTCAGCGTCCCCATCTGCGGCAGCCCAATGCGGTACTGCGGATGGAATACAGGCGTGAAGTTCGTCACGCACAGGAGCGAGTTGCCCCGCTTATCCGTGCGCAGGAACGCAACGATGGAGTTATCGCTGTCGTTCGCCTGAATCCACTGGAAGCCGTCCCAGCTGTCATCAATCTGGTAGAGCGCGGGCGTCGTGCGGTAGATTTCGTTCAGGCGCTTGCAGCACTGCTGCACCTGCGGATGATTCTCGTACAGCAGCAAGAACCAGTCCAGCTGGTCGTCATACTTCCACTCGATGAAGTGCCCAAACTCGCCGCCCATGAACAGCAGCTTCTTGCCCGGATGCGCCATCGTGTAGCCATACAGTGCGCGAAGTCCCGCGAACTTCTTCCACAAGTCGCCCGGCTGCTTGTCCAGCATCGAGTGCTTGCCGTGCACCACCTCGTCGTGGCTGAACGGCAGGATGTAATTCTCCGAAAAGGCGTACATCAGTGAGAACGTCAGCTTGTCGTGGTGATACTTGCGGTAGACCGGGTCGAGCTTAATATACGCCAGCATATCATTCATCCAGCCCATGTTCCACTTGAACCCGAAGCCCAGCCCGCCCAGATAAATCGGGCGCGTCACCATCGGATAGGCGCTGGATTCCTCCGCCACCATCATCACACCGGGGAAATCACGGTAGACGGTTTCGTTCATCCGCCGCAGGAAAGCGATGGCATCGAGATTCTCGTGTCCGCCGTACTTGTTGGGCAGCCATTGCCCCGGCTCACGGCAGAAGTCGTACATCAGCATGGACGTGACCGCATCCACGCGCAGCCCGTCGGCGTGATACCATTCCAGCCAGAAGCAGGCGTTGGAGAGCATGAACGAGTTGACCTCGCCGCGCGCATAGTCGAACATGTGCGTCCCCCACTGCGGCATATCGCCGCGCCGGGGATCGGGATGCTCATAGCAGGGCGTACCGTCAAAGCGGCGCAGTCCCATTGCGTCACGCGGGAAATGCGCGGGAACCCAGTCCAGTAGCACGCCGATGCCCGCCTGATGCAGCGCGTCAATGAGCGCCATCAGCTCCTTCGGTTCGCCGAAGCGCGCCGTCGCCGCATAGTAGCCGGACACCTGATAGCCCCACGACATATCCAGCGGATGCTCCATCACCGGCATGAACTCCACATGCGTGTAGCCCATTTCTTTCAGGTACGGCACGAGCTGTTCGGCAATCTCCGTGTACGTCAGGAACGTGCCATCCTTGTGCCGCCGCCACGAGCCAAGGTGCATCTCGTAGATGTTCACCGGACTGTGGTACGGGTCGTAGGACTTGCGCGCCTCCATCCAGTCCGCGTCGCCCCAGCGGTAGCCGCTCAAGTCATAGATGCGGCTGGCAGTGTCGGGGCGCATCTGCATGGCGAACCCATAGGGGTCAGCCTTGTCCTGCCACGTTCCGTCCTGCGCCTGAATGCAATATTTGTAGGTTGTCAGTTTCTTTGCAGCGTCGGGATAATCATAGCGTTTCGGGTCACTCTTCACGTCGAAGGTTTCCGCGGGCAGCCGCACTTCCCATGTACCGTCGTAGACCTTCTGCATGGGCGTTTTTTCCCTGTCCCACTGGTTGAATTCGCCAATGAGAGAAACCGCCCGCGCGTTCGGCGCCCAGACAGCGAAATGCCACATTTCCTGTCCGTCCTGCGTCACCGGGTGCGCGCCGAGCATCTCATAGGCTCTGCGGTTCGTTCCCTGATGGAACTGGTCCCGCACCGCGGCGGTCGGGCCGTTGTAGCGCATAGTTACACCTGCCTTTGCTTGCGTTGCGTTCCTCCGCCTGCAATCACGGAGAGCCGCGTTTGCTTTCTTCACTCTTTTCACTTACTATTGAATCACTTTTATGCATTTTCGTCAAGTCATATTCAGCATTTTCTCCTGCATTTTTTGTGATTTTCGGAAAGTGCGTTCATTTTGACCGTAGACGATGCGGTAAGTATTTCGCCATTACCGACATAAATTCCTGCTCATGCACGAAATTTTCCGCGCATAAACTGGTTTTGCGCCGTCGGAGCGAAAACTGTTTCCCCCGTGCGGCGATTTGTGCAATCCGAACATTTCCCGAAATTTCTGCGAAAAGGTTGTGTGCCCATGAAACAAAAACAGCTGTTGTCGTTTCTTGTGTGTATCCTGATGCTTTCTTCCTGTGCCGCGCCGACCGATTCCACGTTTGACAGCGGCTTAACACTTCGGGTCTACTTCGCCGATGCGGAGGAAATCCGCCTGCTGCCGCTGGAAGACTACGTTTTCGGCGCATTAGCGGCAGAGATGCCCGCGAATTACGCGCCGGAAGCGCTCAAATGTCAAGCCATCGCCGCCCGGACGCGTGCCGTCGCGCAGAGCCGCGCGTTCGGCGGAAACGGGTGCGTCCGCCACCCGGACTGCGATATCTGCACGGACAGCGCGTGCTGTCAGGCATACCAGACGGATGCGCAGCTGCACGCCCGCTGGGGCAGCGAGTACGTCGTCCTCCGCGCGCGCATTGACCGCGCCGTCCGCGCAACAGACGGCTTGCTGCTCACCAGCGGCGGCTTGCCCATCGAGGTGCTGTACCACGCCTGTTCCGGCGGAAAAACCGAAGATGCCGCCGCCGTGTTCGCATCCGCCAAGCCGTATCTGGTCAGCGTAGACAGTCCCGGCGAAGAGGGGTATGCCGGCTTCCGCGCCGACACGTCCTTCTCCTGCGAGGAAGCGGCAGATCTGCTTCTGCGCGCTTTTCCCGGCTGCGGCGTGACGGCGGACACGCTGCCCAGCGCGATTCGTCTGCAATCCACGACCGCTTCCGGGCGCGTCGCGACGCTGCTGGTCGGCAGCCAAACTGTCCGCGGCGCTGATTTCCGCAAAGCGCTTTCCTTGCGAAGCACCTATTTTACTTGGGAGGCGGATGGCGGCAGCATCGTTTTCCACACCGTCGGATACGGGCACGGTGTCGGCTTATCGCAGGCAGGCGCACAGGCGATGGCGGCGGGCGGCGCGGATTTCGCGGAGATTTTGGCGCACTACTACCCCGGCACGCAGCTGACACGGATGGATAAAACAGGTTTCTCCGGCTCATAATAGGAGAAAACGCCCCATGCGGCATGGTTGAGGTGATTTTCTCATGGCTGACCGTCACTTTCGTTCTCTTTTCCGCGCGCTGCATCTGCGCC
>OJRT01000582.1_pt1 | contig 17111 bp, 15 predicted proteins | sample 1599281 | NCBI WGS metagenome assembly OJRT01 (sample SAMN03922458, study PRJEB24848) | human gut metagenome | isolation source: stool sample | host: Homo sapiens | place: Germany | collected 2009-11 | reverse complement strand
CCCCCTGCCACAGCAGAATCAAGTACCGGCGTATATTCGTAAATACCGCCGCCATAAGTAGTTTCACCCACAAAGTCAGCATCACCGGTAACAGTAATAAAAGTATTTTCAGGCTTCAGCTCTTTCCCCACCAGCGAACTGATATTATTTATCGTTATCCCATGAATGCCTTTATCAGAAGCGGCAACGGTTATTTTGTCACTGTCAGTCCCGTCGTTATCAACAATAAAACTGCCGCCTGTACCAGTAAGCTTTTGAATATCAAGAGTACTAAACGCACCCCGGTCACCGCTCAGATCGATTTTGCCGCCAGCAGCCGCTTTCAGATCGGTAACGCTCGAAGTTCCTGTAAGCCGCCAAGCTGCACCGTCCGTAACAGCAAGCTTAATAACTCCGTCATCATACAAACTTGTGCTGCCGTTAAAAACAGAGCCGGCAGTATTCAAGTTAACATTGACCACCCCTTTAATATCACTTTCAATGTCACCGAAAATAACAACCTCATTAGCACCGGCTGCTGAACCCTGATTGATAGTTACAATACCTTCAGCGCTGGTATCGCTGTTGCCCGCGGCAGAGATAGCCGTACCTCCTGCCGCATTGATGTATACTCCTTTTTGGAAATCAATCGAGCTGTCTTCAGTAACCGAGCTATCATAAAAATAAGTGCTGACACCGTAAACGTAGCCTGTACCGGTCGCAGTTATTACGGCAGTATCTTCAAAAACTACCTTGCCGCCATTTAAAGCAGAAACCGTTTCTGTGTAGTCAGTACTTTGAGCCGCCAGTTCAGTTTGTTCTTTAAAAGTAATAACTCCCTCGGCATCAGCTACAACAGCCCTGGCATTCCCACCGCCAGCAGTAATTTTTATAAGATTTGCACCGCCGGTTTCACCAAGCGTTATCCGGCCTTTGCCTTCCGTATCGTCAATATATTTATGCGCCAGCAGACCCAAAGCGGCGCCGGTATCTGAACTGACTGTCAACTGTAGGGCTTTGCCGGTAACAGCGGCATTTGTCGTTACTTCAATACCGGTCACAGAAGCATCCAAATCATTATGCAGTGTAATATCTGCTCTGTTAAAATCTATCTTTCCGTGCTCATAACCATAAATACCAGTCACACCATTATTCTCTTCTCCCGATTTTCTGGCCTGACGTTCAATATCGATCAGCAGGTCTTCCTTCACGCTTACAACCGCGTAATTATCGGCCTGGATGCCATAGAGCCCACTGCCGCCCTGCACAGCATTTGGTGTATAAGCTGTCATATCGGAAGCATAAGTTCCTGTCACAACGGTCAGGTTGTTGTAAGACTGCTTAGAAGACATGTCTGCTCCTGAAGGTTTATTACCGGTATCAGTCTGAGTGGCCCAGACGCCGCGTACAGTTTCGTTCGACTGGCCGTTGCTGCCGCTGATCACGATCTCCGCATTTTCGATCTCGGTTGTACCGATATAATTGCCATAACTGCCCTTAGTCAAAACACCTGTTGTATTTACCGTAGCTTTGTCACCTGCGGCAAGCCCCAGATTGATTTTGACATTCTTGGCTTTAAGGGAATTGGCAGCTTTATTTGCTTTGCTGTAATAACCTTCCACATCAATGCCGGCAACGACCTTGGGTACAGAACTTGTGCCGGATGTGGCAGCACTGCTGACACTGATATTCATCTCGCCAGTAACAGTATTCTTATGCTGACCGGCCGTACTTTCAAAGCCAATAACACTGCTTTTGCTGCCTACGATAGCAATATCAGCGTCTTTCAGCGTCAATGATGCTGTGCCGCTGCCATCATTAGCAATCCCGCAAATACTGCTGCTCCTGGCGCTGGAACCAGTTTCAACAATTTTCACAACGGCTTTATCAGTTACTGTCAGACCGGCAGATCTACTAACACCGATCGTTACATTGCTGTTTCCGTCAAGACTTTCATTGGTCACGCTGACATTTTCGTACTCGCCGCCTAAATCAGTACCATATTGGCTATTATAGTCTTGCGCCCAGGCTGCGTTGTCCCCCCCGAATATGCAAACGTACACTACTCCTGCTGTAAACAACGATTGCAGTACTTTCCCAGCTAATGCTTTATTGCTGTTGACCTGCTTCAAACAGCTTTTTACTTTCTTCCGGCATTTCTGCATACATCTATCTCCTCTTTTTCACGAAATACTATAAAGAAATCCCCCACTTGGATGATGAGGGATATTCTTTATAGATTTTTCAAGCTGCCATCCTGATTTTAGAAGCTGTAACGGAAGCCGACATTGACGCCCCAGTTTTTAGTTACATCGCCGCCGCTGATACGTTCTACATCCAGATACATACTGGAATCCTTATTAAATTTGTGGTTGACGCCGATACCATATTCGATGGCGGTACCGCCGATGCTGTCACTGTAGCTGGCGCTTCTGCCGTCAGCGCTGACATGTGTATTGATGTCGCCGTCGAAGTCGTGCAGTACTGCCGCTTTCAGATAAACGCTGCTGTCTGCCGCAAAGGTTTTGCCCAGCAGGAAGCCGCCGCGCAGAACAATGCTGTTCATGCTGTCGTTAGTAACGCTCATAGTATTGTCGCGAGTGGTTACGGTATAATCATCGCCGCCCAGATGTACGTAGCTTGCACGCACCATAGGTTCAACGAACCAGCCGTCATTCAAATCCTGCCGATAGCCGTATTCAACAGCAAAGCTTATAGCTGTACTGCCAAAAGCACCGTCCAGTTTTTGGGCAATAGTGCCGCCGTAAGCGCTGGTTTCACTGTCAACTTTACCAACTTTGGCAATGATGTCTACATGATGACCTTTATCGCCAGTCCATGTGCCATATAAAGCGCCTGCCGCGGTTTTGATTTCACCGTCGCCATTAGTCAGGCTGGTATCGCCTTTAGCATATTGTCCTGCCAGGCCGATACGCCAGTTACTGCCGATCTCACGGTCATAACCTGCCGCAAAGCCGTTATATTGATAATCGTTATCGCCCTGCAGTCCATCTACTTTGATTTTGCCGCCGACATATTTAGCCCAAACGCCGTCGTTATCGTCTGCAGAATTACGGACGTCTCCCAGACGTTCCATCAAAGTTTCATCAGCGCCGAACAGAGTCACTGCCGCTCCGGCTGCGATCTTGCTGGCATCCTGAGCCGCCATTTGGGCAGAGGATTGAGTTGCAGCCCTGGTAGTGACCTGTGTCAGGTTCAGACCATCATCGACAATGTCTGCTTTCCCCTCATATTCATAAGACCAGACGCCGTTATCATATTTCATTTCTTTGATGTTGTAGGTGCCGCCTTTATCTGCATTTTTGATAAGTACGACATCTTGGTCCAAATGTCCCTTAGTATCAGCGCCGGCAGCATTGTTATAGCCGTTGCGCATCCCCTGGTCAAAAACAGTGATATTATAGGTACCGCTGCCGGTTACAATATTAGTGGAAGTAATTTTGTCGTTGCCTGCCGACTGACCGTAAACGCCGTTGGCATTGGTACGCATAAAGAGCTCGTTAGTATCGGAAGCATCCAGATCATTAGTAGTGATAGTACGGTAATCAGCAGTATTGTATTTCTCTGCCTGATTATTTTCGTCATAGAAGTAGACCGTACTGCCAGCAAGAGTAGTCTTATCCTCTACAGTCAAGGCTGCAAGATTATCTGTCAGGTTCATGGCAGTACCGCTGATATCGAGAGAACCAAGACTATTCTCCTTCGTCTGTACGTCTGTATCAGATTTCAGATTCAAAGTGCCGTTTGTGAAGTCAGCAGTGCCGTTAAAGGTAACGGTTCCCGTACCGGCATCAAAAGTAGTTACCCCACCTTCAATGTCTGCCGCATGGTCATCTGCATCCTTACCACCGCTGACAGTGATAGCAGCATTATCTGCAGCATAATACATTGTGCTGCCGTTTGCCAAAATACCATTGGCGCCTTTGAGGAGCTTAGTTCCTTCAGTAGTAGTACCACCTACCTCGGCACTGATATCCATAGCCCCGGCACTATGAACAGCAATAACCGCACCTTCAGCAGCTTTGATGCCTGTAGCAGTATTAGAACCTGCCCAGTCGGTACTTGCCTCTATAGTCACGGTGCCTCCAACTTCAGCCACCATACTGCCGCCTGTCAGTTCCAGCCCAACAGCCGTAGCTTGAGTGGATGTACTGGAGCCCAAATATATATATGAAATATCCACATCTTCTGTTCTGTCTTGATCGCCAACTGCTGTTGCAGTGATTTTTAAATCATTTTGAACTTGGTACACATTAACTGAATTTGCAGACACAACTGCTTTGGCAGTAACATAAGCAGAACCTTCTTGCGCATCTGCGCTGATAGTCAGTCCACTATCAGAAAGCACGTTCAAAGAACCGCCGCTGGTAACAAGTCCCCAGGCTTCAGCTTTAGCACCGTTATTACTTTGAGCCACTGTACCGATAGGAGTGATGCCTTTGCCGCCTTCACCGCCGTTAGAAACCGCATTAGCCGCTCCGTTTTGATATCCCGCTTGAGTTTTATCAGTTTCTGTTACTGCAGCCCCGTCAGTTCCGTCAGTACCAGCATTATTATCTACAGCCGTACGTTCACCCGGGTCACCGGTAGAATCGCCTTCGAGATAAGCATTTGCAATATTAAATTTACCTACGCCTTTACCGGCCGTAGCTTCAGCGGTAATAGAACTTGTTTTTAAGACGCCTGCTGTATCAGTCAGGCTCACAGCAGTCGCAGCAGCGCTGTTACCAGCACCGCTCGTCCCTGCAGCACCGGCTGTACCACCTGAACCGCCGGTTCCGCCTTTACCTGCGTCACCGCCTTTACCCGCGTCACCTGCAATACCTACAGTGCCGTCTGTACCTTTAGCACCGCCAGTACCTGTAGCACCATCAGCACCATTGGCTATACGGGCTCCGCTAGCGTCCACGCCACCTTGGCCGCCAGCACCGCCGGCTCCGCCAACTCCGCCTTCACCAGCAGCACCTGCAGTACCAGCCGCACCACCAGTTCCGCCTTTGCCGCCCTGTCCGCCTATACCGCCTTGTCCGCCATCGCCGCCTGCTCCGGCGATGCCTGCTTTAGCGCCATCGCCGCCAGTTGCAGTTACAGTTATAGTACCTATCGTAATATTCAGGTCAGTATTGGCAGTGCCAACCAGACCCTGGGCAACAGCAAGTCCGCCAGTGCCGCCGTTACCACCTTGGCCGCCAGTTCCGCCTGCTCCGCCAGTTCCGCCTTCTCCGCCGGTTCCACCTGCTCCACCGGTTCCGCCGTTACCAGCATTGCCACCGTCACCACCTTGGCCGCCAGCGCCACCTGCACCGCCTGCTCCACCGACAGTAGCAGTAACACCAAAACCAGCATGATTAGCAACATAACTAACGCCGCTGCCGCCGGTTTGACCTAACCCGCCAACACCGCCTGTTCCGCCTTTGCCGCCTTCACCGCCGGCAGTTCCATTTCCTCCCGTGGCATTGACATTTAAAGCATTCAATGTTACAGAGCCGCCGCTGATAGTATTCAAATGCAGGCCGTAAGCAGTGGCGCTGCCGCCATTACCGCCATTAGCTCCAGCGCCGCCGGTTCCCCCTGCCAGACCAGTACTGCCTGCTAAGCCATTACTGCCTGCTGAGCCATCAGCAGCGTCACCGCCATTATTACCATTAGCACCAGCTGTACCAGTGTTGCCATTAGCACCAGCTGTACCAGCAGTAGATACCCAGCCTGTCTGCTCAGGAGGCATACTAGTGTTATAAGTTGCTGTAACCGTACCATTAGCCGCATGCTCTACCTTATCTTCACCATTAGCGGCTTTATCCGGCGTGGTATTTTCATCAGTGCCATCGGCGCCATCTGCACCTTTATCGGCCTTTTTCGTCGTAAGTTCCGCACCATCGGCACCGCTGCCGCCCTTGCCTCCGTAACCGCCATGTCCGCCGGCTTCGCCTGTAGCACTAACAGTTAAAGAAGTACCTGAAATCTGAATATTCTTGCTGGCGCTGCCGTTTACAGTAATACTTTCAGCAGTATCTGTAATGCCTGCCGCAACACCGATAGCTTTAGCGCCGCCGCCATTACCGCCTGCAGCTCCGGCACCGCCGGTACCGCCAATAGCTGCATTGCCAGTCACTCCCTGTTCGCCTTCGTGCTGATATTTTTCATCTACTATCAAACCGCTGGCACCGCCGGTAACATTTATCTCAGCAGAACCAACTGCGATAACAGCATTAGACATGCCGTTTTGATTGACAAGCCCTGCGCCATAACCAAAACCGCCGTCCTGACCCTGTGTTGCATGCTGTGCCAGATCGGCAGCTTGCCCTATACCGTCTTTCCCAACAACAGCCTGGACTGTCATATTGCTCAGAGAAATAGTTTTACCTGTCATATCACCGCTGGCGAAGATTTTTTCGTTATCGGTATAAGCAGAGTGATATTGGGATACATAAACATTTGATCCTTCATAGTTTTTACGAGCAGTATCCAGTTTACCGCCACTCTTATTTTGCTCTGCGTAAATTTCCAGACTGATAGGATTATTTATGGCGCCAAAACCGCCGTCGGCCGCCCATACCTGGCTCGGCACAGCCACCCATGCCATTCCCATTACAGCCAGCGTTACTGCTGCTGCCAGCTGTTTTTTATTACTTGTTTTCAAATACACCAAAATCAACTCCTTAAAATTTGTTGAACAATATATTTCTTCGGCTTACGCCGCAGGAACCAAAGCTTTTGCCTGACTTCAATACGCTGTTTTTAAATCAATATTTTAAAACAAAAGTCATATTTAACTTGTTTTATATTGTATTTTTTAACTATTTTATATAATTCTTTAGTTATTTTATCACAGATGTCCCCCCCGACAAGACACGAGAAGGCTATTTTTAAATTTTTTTCTGCGCCGCGTTATTACGCTCCGCGGCACTTGCGCTGCAGCGCAAGTGCGTGTACGTACTTCACCAGCAGCCCGGCGAAAACATCGAAAAAAAATAGCCTGCCAAAGCAGACTAAATTTTGATCATTATAGACACTTCAAATTCCAGCACCTGCTGCAACCGTGTCAGTACGGCCACAGTTGTGCTGACCTCGCCGCGTTCGATACAGCCATAGTGCTTGGCCGATAAGCCTACTGCTTCAGCGATCTGTTCCTGGGGCAGCTTTTTATTTAGCCGCGCTGTTTTCAGCTGCCGGCCTATATATTTTTGCATGCTATCCCTCCCGCCATTATTTTAAGCAGTAAAGGCATAAAATTAACACCTGATTGTATAGGGTGTTAATTTTCGTCGAAAAAGTTTAGACTGTTTGTTGTTGCGCGCGACGTTTTACAGTATAGCCGGGTATCATAAAATTATAGAGAGAACTGATCGTTATAAAAAATTTACCTGAACAGGCAGAGAGATTGAAAGCATTGATAACCGCCGCCCAGGCTGGTGATAAAGCAGCACTGCTGCAGTTATGCGCGGATTTTAAGCCGCTTTTAAAAAGCGAGGCCCGCCGTGAGATGTTTTACCGGTCGCTGGGAAAAGACGCAGAAGGTATCGCCGTTCTGGCCTTTATCGAGCTGGTTTTGCAGTATAAGGGCGCTGATTTTGAAAACTGGCCCGGACTGGCACGCTGTAAGGTGCATTTTGCTGTTTTTGACGCGATGCAGAAGCAGGGCAGAATTTGGGAAAACGAAGCCCAGACAGATACGGACAGCGAAGCCGGAATCGCCCTGCTGGAGACAGGCTGTGCAGCAGGTGAGCGTCTGGACGAGCTGGCACGTTTTTTACTTTCACTGGAACTGCAGGAAGCGCTGCGGCAGTTAAGTGCAGAACAGAGGAAAATACTGACGCTGCTGTTTTTAGATGACCTGAAGCCGACCGAGGTGGCAGGACGTCTGGGCTGCACTGTACGCAACGTCACTAAGCACCGGCTAAAAGCACTTGATAAAATGCGGCAGCTTTTGGCGCATTAAGGATCAGGCAAATAAAAAAACAGACATTCACGTTTCGTGAATGTCTGTTTTTTTATTGATACAACGAATCATTTTCTATTCATTGTTGTGCAACTATGTTTGATTCTTGAGGTAAATCTATTTCAAACTCACTACGTCCGTCACCTGTACCATCTTTTACCCAATTATTGGCTTCGATAGTATGGTGGGTTATGCCCCTGGTATAATCATAAAGCCAGATAACGCTCGGTTTGCATAAAATATTTACTGCTCCGGCATCGCTTCTTGTCCTTAATCCTACCTCAAATTCAAACTCAAAGCCACCGTAAGATGCCGGTCTGGGGTTGACAGGCCTAGCAGGACTTAGAAATCCGACATGCGGCAGCTGCACTTCCCACACGGCTTTATTTTTGACATCATAACAGGCATTTTTACTGATCACCTGTACATCTGCTGTCGAAAAAGCTGTGCTGGCGTTAAAGTTTACCATACCGCTACTGCTGGCGCTGCCTGTACCTGCAACCAGAACTCCTGCTGTCTCACTATGTGTGCCAACTGTCGTTGTCGGCCCGACAGCATGCCAGTCGCCTTTAGAACTATCAATACTAAATTCCAGCAGCATATTCGTGGCATAATAACCTACTGACAACCAGTTCGGAGCTGGCCGATAATGAGGCCTGTCATTATGGTATATACTGTGAGACATACGGCCACTGATTGTGTAAAATCCTGCTGCTTTACGCTCTATCTCAAAATCGACAACTGCTTTCACAGCCTGCTGCTTTTCATACACAGTACCTGCATGCTCATGATCTTGTCCATTAGCTGTAAAAACCAAATTAACTTTACTCATTTGCTCTCACCCCTTCTTAACACTCCAATTTTTTGCCGTTCAATTCAGTGATCAGAAACTCGGCATAATTTTTCCTTTTAAAATGCAGCTTGACTTTCAAGCCTACATTTAAGGGTTCATCAGCAGCCCCGCTTTTGATGCGGCTGGCAGAAACCATATAGAAGCATTTGTCACTGAACTGTTCTGTATCAAATAAACTGCTTTCTGTTTCCCCGCCTTCGCAGACCAGATAATTGCCTAAAACAAGTTCGTTGTTCTTTCTGTCATTGACGATACAGATCGCCGCAGTAAGAGGAATTGGTTTTTTATTTGTTTTGACAGCACCTTCATAAAATTCTCCTATTTTATATGCTCCGCAATATTTCTTTTCGATCGCCTGCATAAATAACACTCCTTTTCAATATCGACTAAGTAAGATGCGCATTTTTACTTACCTATATGGTAATGCTGTTTTTATCCATTATGGTAGAATTTATCTTGATTAAAATACAAAAAGACCCTTTCAGCTGAACTGAAAGGGTCTCTTGATTTACGATCTGTAATTTGATACCGATTATCTGCGTTCGCGAATACGAGCAGCTTTACCGGTAAGGCTGCGCAGATAGTAGAGTTTTGCTCTGCGAACGATACCACGACGGGAAACTTCGATTTTCTCCAAACGTGGGCTGTGGATCGGGAATGTTCTTTCAACGCCTACGCCGTAAGAAATACGACGAACGGTGACCATTTCACGAACGCCGGCGCCGCTGCGTGCAATTACTACACCTTCGTACATCTGTACGCGTTCACGAGTACCTTCGACTACTTTTACATAAACTTTTACGGTGTCGCCTGCACGGAAGTCAGGGATGTCGGAACGAAGCTGTTCTTGTTCCAATACTTCAATAATATTCATAATTTCCTCCTCGAATCATAGACGTTCATGTGCGAACACACCACAGCGGACCGTCCGTTTTACACAAATGACATTATATCATACTGTTCAATTAGTTGCAATTATTTTTTGAGCATTTTGACAGTTATTTTTCCCACCAGGCCTCACCGGCCAGCCGGTCTAAAATAATCGCAGCCGCAGAGCGCACACACAGGTGATTATAGTCGCAGGGACCATAAACAGGTTCAAGTACATAATCAAAACTGTTCATTGTTTCCTGTTCCATACCAAAGCCGGTGCCAAAAAGCAGCAGCAGAGGTTTATCACCGCTGTACAGCAACTTTCGTACAAAGCCATAGGTCACTGTATTAGGATAGGTGCGGGCATCGGTAGTAATCGTAACCGGCGCCTGCCCCTCTATTTCAGTAACCGCGGCAATAGCCGACTCAATGCTGGACGTATAGGTTACACGTTCCAGCGCGTTGCTGCGGTCAGGATTATAGGTTTTGCCGTAACCATGCTGCCAATAGTCAGTTATCCTTTTGATGATTTCAGCCTGTACCTCCAGCGGATGGATCAAAAAATATTTTTTGACATCATAGGTGCGAGCGGTACGCGAAATATCGTGGATATCGAAGTTAGTGACGGCAGTAGCAATGACCTGCATATTTTTATTGTAAATAGGATAATGCACCAGCCCCAGATAAAGGTTAGCCATTATTATCACCTGCGAGTTCCTGTTTGATTTCGTTAAGCAGCAACACATCCTCTTTGCCAAGCTCTGCAAACAGATCAGGCCTGTGCAGATAAGTCGCTTTAAGGGCTTCTTTGCGGCGCCAGCGATTGATCAGAGCGTGATTGCCGTTACGCAGCACTTCCGGTACTTCCAGTCCTTCAAATTCCACCGGCCGGGTGTACTGAGGATATTCCAGCAGTCCCGTACTGAAAGAGTCTTCAACAGCACTGGCCATTTTTCCAAGCACGCCCGGTATAAAGCGCGCTACAGCGTCCATAACTATCAGTGCCGGCAGTTCGCCGCCGGTAAGTACATAGTCGCCAATGGAAAGTTTTTCATCGACCCAGTTGAAGATCCGTTCATCGAAGCCTTCATAATGACCGCAGACCAGAATTAGATCCTGGCCGCTGCGGGCATATTCTTCAACAATATCCTGCTTTAATGTGCGCCCGCCCGGGCACATGGCAATAACCCGCGCTGCAGGCAGCTGCTGTTTGGCCATGCGGATAGCCGCTACCATCGGCTCTGGCTTCAAAACCATGCCGGCACCGCCGCCAAAGGGCGTATCGTCCACTGTACGGTGCCTGTCAGTTGCAAAATCGCGCGGATTGATGCAGCTGACTTCTACAAGTCCCGCATCGACGGCGCGTTTGATAATGCTGTGACCGGCCGCTTGTTCAATTTGTTCAGGAAATAAGGTAATAAAGAGAAATCTCACGGTGCATCTGTCCATTCAGGTAATTCGACCACGATCTTACGGTCTGTAATATTGATTTCCTTAACGTGCTTTTTGAGGGCCGGGACGAGGATATCCTTGCCTTCCGGTACAGCAATAACGTAAACGTCGTTGCTGCCGGTGCTGAGCACGTCTTTCAATGTGCCGAGCTGTGTTCCTGCCGTATCGAATACGGGCAGTCCGAGCAGGTCGGCTACATAATATTCGCCTTCTCCAAGCTGAGGCAGATCTTCACTGTTGATTAAAACCTTTTTGCCGCGCAGCAGTTCGGCATCGTTCATTGTTTCCACACCCCTGCATTTCATCAGTACCATACGTTTATGGAACCGGGCAGAGGTGATCTGAAGCGAACGGCCGTCTTCGAGCAGCAAAGAGGAAAGCTCTAAAAATTGTTCAGGATGATCTGTCTGCGGCAGAATACGAATATCGCCCCGCACACCGTGCGGAGCGATAATAGTGCCAATAACTACTTGTTTTTCCATATCATTCGCGGAAAGCAATGATCTTGCCATCCTCAGTGAGGATCTCGGCGCCCATCAGAGCGTCGATATCAGTACCTATGGTGATCTCGACAGTACGTTCAAGTGTACCGTGACCGATCTCCGCACCGATCTCCAAAGCTTCAGCGCGTTTAAGTTTATCTTCGGCTTCTGCTTTAGCGGCATTGATCTTGTTTCTTTCCATTTCAATCTGCTCACGCAGTGAAGGAAGTACGCTCAGGTCGCTGGCGGCCTGAGAAAGAGCTTTTTTGGCTTGGAATTCGAAGTGCTCGATATCCAGATTAATCGTTTTTATGGTGTTTTGGACATCTCCAATAATTTTCAACTTGAGATCTTCTGTTACTTTTGCTTTTATTGCAACCGGAACACGTACAAACATTTTATCCATATCGTTTACCATCCTTATACGTCTTAGACAATCTCTACGACAACTTTTACATTCTCACGGGTTGCAACAGCTTTCATGACAGTTCTGATTGCTTTAGCAATGCGGCCCTGTTTTCCAATAACTTTACCCATATCTTCAGGAGCAACATGGAGGCGAAGCACCGTTGATGTTCCGGTGGTTTCCTCCTCCACGACTACTGCAGACGGATTACTCACTAGAGACTTGGCCATGACTTCTACCAATTCTTTCATGCAAATCACGCCTCATTTCTTATTTTGCTTTAGATTCAGCATATTTTTTCATGATGCCGTCTTTGCTGAAAAGGTTTTTAACGGTATCAGTAGGTTGTGCACCTTTAGCCATCCAGGAAAGAGCTTTCTCTTCGTCGATCTTTACGGTAGCGGGTTGTACAGTGGAATCATAGAAACCGATGCTTTCGATGATGCGGCCGTCACGCGGAGAGCGGGAGTCAGCAACAACGATACGGTAAAAAGGAGCTTTTTTAGAGCCCATACGTTTTAAACGGATTTTAACTGCCATGTCTATTTCACCTCCTTAAACCAGATGTTGATTTAAATTTATTTGTTCATAAAAGGCATTTTGAAACCGCCTTTTGAAGCAAACTTAGCCATACCCTGCATCTTTTTCATCATCTTTTTGCTTTCTTCAAAGTTTTTGAGAAGCTTGTTGACATCCTGCACGCGCATACCGCAGCCTGCGGCGATACGTTTACGGCGGCTGCCGTTGATGATATCGGGATGACGGCGTTCTTTCGGGGTCATGGAACGGATGATGGCTTCAACGCGGTCGAATTCTTTTTCGTCAACGTTGGCTTCTTTCAGCTTTTGGCTGATGCCGCTCATACCGGGGATAAGCCCCAAAATAGTTTCCAGCGAGCCCATTTTTTTGACCTGCTGCATTTGTTCCAGGAACTGCTCGAGCGTGAATTCGTCTTTGCGCAGTTTCTTTTCCATTTCCAAAGCTTTGGCAAGGTCGGTCGTGGACTGGATCTTTTCGATCAGAGACAGGATATCGCCCATGCCCAGGATACGGGATGCCATACGGTCGGGATGGAAAGGTTCCAAAGCGTCAAGCTTCTCACCCATACCGACAAATTTGACCGGGCGTCCGGTAACAGCTTTTACTGACAATACAGCACCGCCTCTGGCGTCGCCGTCGAGCTTGGTAACGATAAGTCCGTCTATGCCCAGCTCGCCGTTGAAGCTTTCGGCTACAGTGACTGCGTCCTGGCCTGTCATCGCATCGACAACCAGCAATATTTCATGCGGATTGACGGCAGCTTTGATATTGCGCAGTTCGTCCATCAGTTCTTCGTTGATATGTAAGCGGCCCGCGGTATCGATGATTACCGTGTCGCAAGCCAGTGAGAATGCTTTATCCATTGCCTTGCGCGCTATCTCGACCGGAGATACCTGATCGCCAAGAGCAAAGACAGGCAGTGAAAGCTGTTCGCCCAGAACCTGTAATTGTTTGATAGCCGCAGGACGGTAAACGTCGCCCGCTACAAGCAACGGCTTTTTGCCTTTTTTCCGCAGCAGGCTGCCAAGCTTGCCGGCGGTAGTAGTTTTACCAGCGCCCTGCAGACCTACCAGCATAATGACTGTAGGCGGTTTGTCCGCTACGGTGAGCTTACTTTGTGTGCCGCCCAAAAGCTGGGTCAGTTCGTCGTTGACGATCTTGATGATCTGCTGACCGGGAGTCAGGCTTTGCTGAACTGTTTCGCCCAGCGCGCGTTCTTTGATATTGGCAACAAAATCTTTAACGACTTTAAAGTTGACGTCGGCTTCAAGCAGAGCCATCCGCACTTCGCGCAGAGGCGCTTTAAGATCGTCTTCTGTTATTTTGCCGCTGCCGCGGAACATTTTTATCGCATTTTGCAGTCTTTCAGATAAATTTTCAAAAGCCATTTTTACCTACTTTCGCCGCTCAATTCGTCTAAAATGCGGCGTACTTGTTGAAGTTCTGCCGAGCCACCGCTTTGGGCAAGGTGGTCAGCCAGCAGCCGGCTCATTTCTTCCAGCAGCTTTTTATCGTGATCATCGCGGGCCAGCAGCGCCAGTTTGCTTTCATAGCGTTCCAGAGTATGCTCTACCCGTTTGATAAGGTCATGTATCGCTTGTCTTGATACTTCAAGTTCATCGGCTATCTCAGCCAGCGAAAGGTCGTCGCAGAAATACAGCTCCAGACATTTTTGCTGTTTTTCGGTGAGCAGGCAGCCGTAGGCATCGAACAAACGTCCTAACCGTACTCTTTGCTCCAAACTGTTTTCCTGCATTTCAATCACCAAAATCTTTACATATTTTATCCGACTTTGGTATTATATCGAAAATCGCAGAGGCTGTCAAGCATTTTTACTTGTCACCATCAAACAAGGCGTCGACAAATTTATCGGCTTCAAAGGGCCGGAAATCCATAATGCCTTCGCCGACACCGATCCACTTAACAGGCAAGCCAAGTTCTTCTTTGATAGCAATAACGACACCGCCTTTAGCCGTACCGTCGAGCTTGGTCAGCACAACACCGGTGACGTTGGCGGTTTCCATAAAGACTTTGGCCTGATTGATAGCGTTCTGCCCTGTCGTTGCATCCAGCACGAGAAAGGTTTCATGCGGAGCTTCTGGTATCTCGCGTTTGATGATGCGGTGTACTTTCTCCAGCTCGTTCATCAGATTGGTTTTATTATGCAGCCGTCCGGCAGTGTCAATAAAAAGTACGTCGACATTGCGGGCAATAGCAGCTTTGACAGCGTCAAAAACCACGGCAGCCGGATCAGCGCCTTCTTCGTGACGGATAACTTCGCAGCCGGCACGCTCCCCCCAAATCTGCAGCTGTTCGGCAGCGGCGGCACGGAAGGTATCGCCGGCAGCCAGCATGACTTTGTATTTGAACAGATGAAAATAGTTGGCCAGCTTGCCGATAGTAGTGGTTTTACCAACACCATTGACGCCCACGACAAGAATAACCGTAGGTTTGGCACCGATACGGGTACGCTGTCCTTCGTCCTGCAGCATTTCGGCAATATATTTTTTGAGGAACGGCATAACCTGCTCCGTCCCCTCGATTTCTTTCTTTTTAGCAGCCTGACGAACAGCATCGATAAGCTTTTCTGTGGTTTTGACACCAACATCACCGCTTAGAAGGATCATTTCCAGTTCTTCCAGAAAGTCTTCATCGACTTTAGCCGACATACCTACAAGTTCTTCGATGCGGTCAGTAAAGTTGCGGCGGGTCTTGCTGAGTCCGTCTTTCAGTCGTTCTAAAAATCCCATGTTCTCACTCCTTTTCGCTCAATTTGACAGATAGTAATTTAGAAACACCGGATTCTTCCATGGTAACGCCGTGCAGAACATGCGCGGCTTCCATAGTGCCTTTGCGGTGTGTGATAACAATAAACTGCGTGCTTTCGGCATAGGCTGCCAGGAATTTCGCAAAGCGGTCAACGTTAGCTTCGTCAAGCGCCGCATCTATTTCGTCAAGGATACAGAAGGGCGAAGGCTGATAGCTGAGCAGAGCGAACAGCAGGGCGATAACCGTCAGGGCCCGCTCGCCGCCTGATAGCAGGAAGAGGCTCTGCAGTTTTTTACCGGGAGGCTGCACTTCGATATCGATGCCGCTGCCTAAAACATCATTAGGGTCAGTAAGTTTTAAAGCAGCAGTACCGCCGCCGAATAAACGCACATAACAGTCGGAAAAATATTCGTTTATTTTTCCGAAGGCCTCTTTGAAGCGTTTGGCCATACCGGAGTTGATTTCGCTGATAACTGCTTCCAGATTGGCTTTGGCCTCTGAAAGATCGCTGTATTGACGCTGTAAAAATTCGTAGCGCTCGCTGACAGCTTCATATTGTTCGATTGCCGCAGGATTTACCGGGCCTAAGGTTTCAATTTCACGCTCCAGACGCAGTTCACGCCGACGTAAAGCCGCATCGCTTTCATCCAGCAGATCACCGCTGGCACGTGCTTCGTCCAGAGTAATACGGTATTCAGTCGCCAGCTGTTCCAGAGCATGGTCATAGTCGCTGTTTTGACGTACCATTTCCATCGCTGCCTGATTGCGCCTGGTTTCAGCAACAGTCAGTTCTTTTTTCAAAGAATCCAGCCTCTCGCCTGCCACTGCCTGCTTTTCAGTAATGGCAATACGTTTGGCCCCGAATTCATCTTTACCGCCGACAACGGTCTGTAATTCGGCCAGTAATGCGGTACTGCTGGCAGCCAGCTGTTCAGTGCTGGTTTTGCTGGCCGTTATCACGTCAAGCAAATGCTTTTGCTCGTCTTCATTAGCAGCGAGTTCCTGCTGCATACGCCCCATATCGGCATCAAGCTGCTGCATCCGCTCGGCCATCATCGTAGTCCGTGCGGCAGTCGATTCCAGTTCGACCCTGGCATCCTGCAGACGATTGCGGATAGATGCCAGCGCGCTGTGGTCTGCGGCCGTTTGTTTCTGCAGATCATCCAGCAGCTGTTTGCCCTGTGCGTCTTCGGCTTCCAGCGCCGTTAGCTGCGGGCGCAGGTCGGTAAGCTGCTGGCGAGCTGCCATATATTCCTGAGAAACCTGATTACGGTCATCCAGCAGAAGCTCCAGCCGTTCCGCAGCCTGACGCTGCTCTGCGCTTAAACGCTCCAGAGCTACGCCCAGCTCAGCTTTGCGGATTTCCTTCTGCTGCAGGTCCTGGCGCAGTTCCACCAGTTTGTTGTTATAAACTTTTAAGGTGCCTTCGTGTTCTTCAAGCAGCTCCTGATATCCCAACAGCTCACGGCGCAAGACACCTGCCTTTTGTTCCTGTTCGTCGATCTCTTTGCCGCGCGACAGAAAGCCGGCTTCCTTCTGCTGCCTGCTGCCGCCGGTCAGCGAACCGCCGGCATTGACGACATCTCCCGCCAAAGTAACGACTCTGATACGAAAGCTGCTTTTTTTGGCGGCTGCCAAAGCGGCATCCATATTGTCCGCTACCAGCACCCGACCCAGCAAAAATTTAAAGATCGGCGCCAGTTTTATATCATAGCCGATCAGATCGGCAGCAAATCCCCGAATACCCGGCAGTTTTGCCAGTGCCTCTTCTTCACTGCGGCGTTCATAATATTTGAT
>OJRT01000544.1_pt1 | contig 18012 bp, 19 predicted proteins | sample 1599281 | NCBI WGS metagenome assembly OJRT01 (sample SAMN03922458, study PRJEB24848) | human gut metagenome | isolation source: stool sample | host: Homo sapiens | place: Germany | collected 2009-11 | reverse complement strand
GATTTCAATGAACAGATAAACAGGGAAATTGACAAATTTTCAGATGCCAAGGAACAGATCATCAGGCAGATTAGAGGTCTGCACAATGCAAGGTATTCACAGGTATTATTCAAAGTATATGTGCAGTTCAAAAGTTTGAAAGTTGCATCAGGTGAAATGGGTATGTCATATCAGTATGTCAGGAATCTTCATAAGGCAGCACTTACAAAGTTTGAAGAAACTTATGATGATCTGCATTACTTAACTTAATGTATATTTACTGTCACTTAAAATGACAAAAAGAGCGTTTTATGATAGATTTTGTTGTTTCAGGTATATTGCGTATTCTTGAATCTGATGATAGGATGTATCTTGAAGAAGCGGTTGTTTTTTCACAATTCTTTTTTGTTTATGCCGATATTTGCACCCTGAAATGTAATGTTTCAGGGATTTTTTATTGCAAAAATACATGAAAGGGGTGTTGTTTGATGGCAAAAACGGCAAAATTAACTGAAAAACAGCAGCGTTTTGTTGAAGAATACCTGATTGACCTGAACGCAACACAAGCAGCCATTCGTGCGGGTTATTCGGCAAAAACAGCGGATCAGCAAGGTTCAAGGATGTTGGCAAATGTCAAGGTTCAACAGGCAATTAGTGTTGCAATGGCAGAACGCAGCAAAAGAACAGGAATCAATCAGGACAGGGTTGTTTTAGAACTTGCCCGCATTGCTTTTGTGAAGATGACAGACCTTGTTGATAGTCACGGAAGAATCAAAGACAATGCAACTGATGATGACCTTGCCTGTATCGAATCCGTGAAATATAAACAGTCTGAATCAGAAACCGGGTCAAGCGTTGAAAGGGAAGTGAAGATTTCACCGAAACTGAAAGCACTTGAATTACTTGGTAAGCATTTGGGTATGTGGAATGATAAGATTGATGTGAATATCACACAGCCTATTGTTATCACTGGTGAAGATGCCCTTGAAGATTAGGCGGTGATCGTCTATGGTCAAGAACAGAATATCTTCACAATATGTTTTTGGGTATCAGAAGTTCATTCTGTACCCGGAAGATTACAAGGCTACAAAGTCCGGCAAGAAAAAAGTGCTGCTGCCTGAACTGGTTGGTAAGGGTTACGGTACTTTTTGGCGTTGGAAAGGTAGATATAGGGTATGCAAGGGCAGCCGTGCATCCAAGAAATCAAAAACAACTGCCCTTTGGTACATCACCAATATGATGAAGTACCCACAGGCAAATACCCTTGTGGTCAGAAAGACTTTCAGAACCCTGAAAGATTCCTGTTTCACAGAATTGAAGTGGGCGATTCACCGCCTTGGTGTTGATGCCTTTTGGGAAATCAAAGAATCACCACTTGAAATGACCTACAAACCGACAGGTCAAAAGATTTATTTCAGGGGACTGGATGACCCCCTGAAAGTAACATCAATAACCGTTGATATTGGTTGTTTGTGTTGGATGTGGATTGAAGAAGCCTATGAGATCAGTTCAGAAGATGATTTCAATATGCTTGATGAATCAATCCGTGGTGCTGTTCCTGACGGTTCAGGACTGTTCAAGCAAATAACACTTACACTGAACCCGTGGAATGAACACCACTGGATAAAGAAGCGGTTTTTTGATAACACGGATGATGAAACCCTTGCAATGACTACCAATTACAAGTGCAATGAATGGTTGGATAAGGCAGACTTGAAAGTCTTTGAAACCATGAAGAAGCAGAACCCAAGGCGTTACAAAGTAGCGGGTCTTGGTGATTGGGGTATTGTAGACGGTCTTGTCTATGAAAATTGGGAAGAAAAGGCGTTCAGTGTTGATGAAGTCAAGAAGATTGCCGGGGTCAAGTCTGTATTCGGTCTTGACTTTGGTTATACAAATGACCCGTCAGCACTGTTTTGTGGTCTGATAGATCAGTCAAGTAAGACCATTTGGGTCTTTGATGAAATGTATCAGCCGGGCATGAGTAATGAAGCCATTGCTGAACAGGTTCAGCGGATGGGATATGTGAAAGAGAAGATCACAGCCGATTCAGCAGAACCAAAGAGCATTGACCGCTTGCGTGAACTGGGTCTGAAAGGAATCAGGAAAGCAAGGAAGGGCAAGGATAGCATCAACAACGGCATTGACTTCATACAGGACTATCATATTATCATTCATCCCCGTTGCGTGAATTTCATCACAGAGATCAGCAACTATCAGTGGGATAAGGATGCCAAGACGGGCAAGAAACTGAACCGCCCTATTGATGACTTCAACCACCTGATGGATGCAATGCGTTATGCGATTGAACAGATGGCAAAAGGTGATGCCTTTAGTTTTGATTAAGCAATTACCGGGTAGAATACACGGTGTCAGCAGCCGTTTCTTTTTGGACGGTAGGAAAAGGCTGTCAAATGCTTACTCCGGGGCGGTTGCAATCGGTGACCGCCTATGACACCTGTATAACTACTTTTGAGATATTAGAAACAAATTAGTAACACATACCCTTGGAAACATAGTGTTTTCAGGGGTTTTGATTTTATTATGCAATGAAAGGGGTGAATTGAACCGTGTTCAGTTCCTTTGTGGATGCAATCACATTAAAACTTAGCAACTTTATATTGCAAGGGGCAAAGGCACACATGACCGACTTGGAATTTCTTGAAAAGGAAATTGCAGCATGGAAGTGTTCACCCCGTAGAATGATGCAGATAAAAGGATTTCTGTACTATGACGGTGACCATGATGTAATTCACCGCAAGCGTACAATGATCGGTGAAGGCGGGGAACTTGAAGTTGTTGAGAACCTACCAAACAACAGAATTGTTGATAACCAGTATGCAAAGATGGTCAATCAGAAAGCCAATTATCTGTTCGGTAAGCCGTTCACACTAAGCGGTGAAAATACTGCATACATTGAACTGCTGAAAAAGATATTTGACAAGAAGTTTATGCGAACGCTGAAAAGTGCGGGCAAGGCTGCATATAATGGCGGTATTGCTTGGTTATACCCATACTACAATGAACGGGGTGAATTTGCTTTCAGGCTTTTCCCCGCTTATGAGATTTTGCCGTTTTGGAAAGATTCTGAACACACTGAACTTGATTTCTTCATCCGGCATTATGTGACGGTTGCCTATGACGGCAATCAAAGGAAGTTCATTGAAAAGGTTGAATTGTATGATCTGAATGGGGTTCACCTGTTCATTCTTGATGGCGGGAAACTGATTCCTGACATTGTGAACAATGAAACCGCAGACTTCCCACACGTTACAATGACGGATGCTGCCGGAAATGTTCAAGTGTTCAACTGGCAGCGTGTTCCCCTGATTTCATTGAAAGCCAATGAACAGGAAACACCGCTAATTAAGAAGGTCAAGTCATTACAGGATGGTATCAATGTAATGCTGTCTGACTTTGAAAACAATATGCAAGAAGATGCCCGGAACACTATTTTGGTATTGAAGAACTATGACGGTACTAATTTGGGTGAGTTCAGGAAGAACCTTGCAACATACGGTGCAGTAAAGGTCAGATATGACGGGGACACCAAGGGCGGGGTTGAAACCCTTGAAATCACAGTCAATGCAGAGAATTACAAGACCATTGTGGAAATCTTCAAGAAAGCCTTGATTGAAAACGCAATGGGTTATGATGCCAAGGATGACAGACTTTCCGGCAACCCTAATCAGATGAACATTCAGTCAATGTATTCTGACATTGATACAGATGCCAATGATACGGAATCAGAAGCACAGGCAACAATGGATGATGTACTTTGGTTTGTCAACTGCCACCTTGCCAATACGGGACAGGGTGACTTTGAAGGTGAAGAAGATGGGGTTGATGTGGTATTCAACCGTGATATGCTGATGAATGAATCAGATATTATTGATAACTGTCAGAAGTCACAGGGAATCATTTCTGATGAAACAATCATTAGTATGCATCCTTGGGTGGATGACCCGCAACTTGAAATGGAACGCCTGAAAAAGCAGAAGGAAGAAGCACAGAAAGAAATGCTTGCACAGTATGACCCGTTTGGTACACAGAATCAGAACGGTGACGGTGCAGATGATGACCCTGACAACAAAGGTGACCCGTCACAGGGAAGTCAGGGCGGTGAAGTAGATGAATAACGGTGAATACTGGCAGAAGCGTTTTGAACTGCTTGAACAGGCTGCACACCAACAGGGGGTTCAGTGCTATGCGGATATTGAAAAACAATACCGACAGGCACAGAAGCAACTTGAAGGTCAGATTGCTGCATGGTATCAGCGTTTTGCATCTAACAACGGGGTAACCCTTGCAGAAGCAAAGCGGATGTTGAACGCAAAGGAACTTGCTGAACTGAAATGGGATGTGAACCAATACATTCAGTACGGTCAGGAAAATGCGATCAACGGCACTTGGGTCAAGCAGCTTGAAAACGCATCTGCAAGATTCCATATCAGCAGACTTGAAGCCTTGAAGTTGCAGACCCAACAGAGCATTGAAGTCATGTTTGGAAACCAACTTGACAGCATTGACAGCACAATGCGGAATGTCTACAAGTCCGGCTATTATCACACCGCCTATGAGATTCAGAAGGGTGTGGGTGTTGGTTGGGACTTTTCCGCACTGGATGACAAGCAGATCAACAAGGTCATCAATAAGCCTTGGGCGGTTGACGGCAAGAATTTCAGTGAAAGGATATGGGGCAACCGTCAGAAGTTGGTCAATGAACTGAACAACACCCTGACACAGAACATCATCTTGGGAAAAGACCCGCAGAAAGCCATTGATGAAATTGCCCGGAAGATGAACACTTCCAAGACCAACGCCGGGCGGTTGGTAATGACAGAAGAAGCCTTTTTCAGTTCCGCAGCACAAAAGGATTGTTTTGATGAACTGGATGTTGAACAGTTTGAAATTGTGGCAACACTGGATTCCCACACTTCGGATATATGCCGGGGTATGGACGGCAAGCATTTCCCTATGTCTGAATGGAAGGTTGGTGTGACTGCACCGCCGTTTCATGTTCATTGCAGAAGTACCACAGTACCATATTTTGATGATGAATTTGATGCTGTCGGTGAACGTGCTGCACGGGATGAAGAAACAGGCAAGACCTACTTTGTACCGGGTAATATGACCTATAAGGAATGGGAAAAGTCATTTGTCAATGGTGATAAGTCAGGCTTGCAAGCAGTCAACAGTGATGATACAATCAAAGAAAAAGAACCAAGTGAAGCATTTCAACAGATTCAGAAAGCGTGTGAAGCAGACAAGGTTGAACACAGACCTGTTCAGAAACTTTCACAGCCGTTGTCATCTGATGAAATCATTGAAAGGCTTGCGGGTGGGGATATGACCAAGGGTTCATGTTCTTCACTGGCTTTTGCATACATTGGAAACAGGAACGGACTTGATGTTCTTGATTTCAGGGGTGGCAGCAGTCAGTATGTATTTTCTATGAACAGTAACATTAAGAAAATACTGGAATTACCGGGTGTGAATGGTTCAATCACAATGGTCAAGAAAGAGATTTCAGGAACAATGGAAGTCCTGAATAATCTTGTCTTGAATAAAGAATACTATCTTGCAACTGGTAAACACGCAGCCATTGTCAGACGGGTTGACAGCGGTGTTGAATACTTGGAACTTCAATCAAAATTTCAAAACGGGTGGATGCCATTTGACCGTTACGGTTCAATGGCTGCAACACTGAATAAGCGTTTTGGATGTAGGAAAACGGTTGATAAGCAATTCGGCAAGGTTTGGGAAAAATCGGTTGTTCTTATGGATGTTGAATCATTCAATGAAAACGCTGAATTTGAACAAATTCTTGGGTATATAAATACCGCAGTAGAAAGTCAGAAGAAAGGGGTGACGGGTGATGTCAAGTAACTGGTACAAGAACAATGAAACAGATCAGATTTGGTGGAAAGATACACCTGATTCAGTCGGTGAATGGCTGTTCAGTTTTGACAAAAAGCAAGTGTTCAATATGTTTGCTGATTATCCGCACAACCTGACACCTGAACAGAAAAAAATATTTGATGAAGAAAATCCTGAATGGTGTGAGTTCTTCAAAGATAGAGTATAGAAAGCACGGTCAAATAACCGTGCTTTTTTCATACCTTAACAAGTTATCAATAGACCTGTAATAATTGCTATATGGCGGTTATATGAGGTCAGAAAGGGGGATAAAAGGCACATGAAAACGTACACAATGAGAAAGGCATGGTGATCCTGATTATCTCCCGGCTACTGGGTCAAGTAGCATATAGAAAAGGCATCCGGCAGCGGGTGTCTTTTTTCTTGCGGGTTGTCAAGCGTAAACCGAACAAAACCAATCAATCATGTGGGAGTAACCCCGTATAAAAACGTATTTGAAAGGATGGTATAGAAATGACAAGAAAACAGTTAGAGGATTTAGGACTTACCAAGGAACAGGCTGATTCAGTAATGAAAATCAATGGTGATGACATTGAGAACGCAAAGGGTACTACTTCAACAGAGATCAAGAACTTGCAGACAGAGGTTGAAGGACTGAAAACACAGGTCGGTGACCGTGACAAGCAGTTAGAAACCCTGAAAGCATCTGCCGGGGACAACGCTGATCTGAAAAAGAAGATTGAGGACTTACAGACTGAAAATGCCACTGCTAAGGCAACCCATGAATCTGAACTGAACCAGTTGAAAATTGATTTTGCGGTTGAAAAGGCACTTACTGGTGCAAAGGCAAAGAACATCAAAGCTGTCAAAGCCTTACTTGAACTTGGAGAAGCCAAACTTGACAAGGACGGAAATGTCAAGGGACTGGATGAACAGATCGAGAAGTTAAGAAGTGGTGATGACACCAAGTTCTTGTTTGAAGCACAAAAGCAGCAGAAACAGCAGCAGAATTTCAAAGGTTTTCAGCCGGGAGCATCAGGGGAAAAGAAACCGGGTGAGGGTGAAACGGTCGATTTCTCAAAAATGAGTTATGACGAACTCACCGCTTACATGGAAGCAAACCCGGATGCACAGATTTAATTTGATGAAAGGAAGGTAATCGAAACATGGCAAAATTTGATGCTAAAAGTTTTAATGAAAAGGCGTTCGGTAAGTACATGAGTGCTATTCCGAACGTGAAACTGAACAAGTTACGTGAATCCCGTGCAATCGTTGGTGATGCAAGATTACGTGACACTTTTGTGAATAACTCACAGACTGGCACTGTTTACGCAGTGTTACCGTTCTTTGGTCTGCTTTCCGGCACACCACAGAACTATGACGGTGTTGACAATGTTACACCGGGCAAGACTGACACCTATGAACAGGGTGTTTTCACATACGGCAGAATGAACGGTTGGACAGAAGCAGATTTCAGTTATGATGTAACTGGTGGTACTGACTTCATGGCAAACGTAAGAAATCAGATCAATGACTACTGGAACGGTGTAGATCAGGATGTTATCCTTGCAATCTTAGAAGGTGTTTTTGGAATGAAGGACACTGGTGCGGGTGACATTAAGAAAGCCAATGCAGCGTTCGTTGAAGCACACACCTATAACATTGCACAGGCGGGTGCTGAACATACTGATGATACTATGAAGATGGATGCAACAACCCTGAACAGTGCAATTCAGAAGGCTTGCGGTGATAACAAGCAGAAGTTCAAGTTGGTTTACTGTCACAGTGCAGTTGCTACCAACCTTGAAAACCTGAAACTGCTTGCATACTTAAAGTACACAGATGCACAGGGCATTGAGCGTGATCTTGAAATGGGTACTTGGAACGGCAGACTGGTCATCATTGATGATTCTTTACCTACTAAGGTTGTTGATGCCGTTGCAGAGGACACAGGCAAGGGAATCAAGGCACAGGATGCGTACACAGAGTACACAACCTATATCCTTGGTGAAGGTGCTATTGGTTTTGAGGATGTAGGTGCAAAAGTGCCTTATGAAATGGTTCGTGATGCTAAGACAAGGGGCGGTGAAGATACACTGATTTCCCGTAAACGTCACGCTGTTTCTGTTGCGGGTGTTTCTTATACCAAGGCATCACAGGCAACAAATTCCCCTACCAATGCGGAATTAAAGACTGGTAAGAACTGGTCACTGGTTGCATCTGATACCAAGGCGATTGAGCATAAGGCAGTACCTATTGCCCGTATCATTTCCCGTGGATAATTTCTGATCTGAAAGGGTGGTTGCAATGTTTGATACTGATACAGTAAAAGAACGGTTGAAATCATTCGGTTATACGGTCAAGGCAGATGATGAATTTGCCTTGACCTTTTGCGTTGAGAAAGTACGCAGCACAATCAAGAATGAAATCAACTGGAATGATGTACCGGAAGGACTGGAACATATTGCCGTTGATATGGCGGTGGGTGAATTTCTTCTTTCCAAGAAAACCTTTGCACCTGATGACCTTACCGGGTTTGATTTAGAATATGCTGTCAAGCAGATTCAGACGGGGGACACCAACACGGTTTTTGCGACTGGTGAAGGTTCAATGACCCCTGAACAAAGACTGACTTCTTTCATCAATTACCTTTTATCCTATGGAAAGGCTGAATTTAATTCATTCAGGCGTATCAGATGGTAAAGCAGATTCAGGCAGCACAAAAAGCTGCAAGGAAAGCCATTGAAGCAACCTATTTTGGTACTTTGACGGTGACGGAACTGCAAAAGGTAAAAAATGAGAAGTCAAAACTTATGGAAGAATCAGAGGTTGTAGTCTTACAAGACCAACCGTGCAGATTATCTTTTGAAAAACTGCAAACAGCAATTCAGTCAGAATCAGCAGCAACGATCACGCAAAGCACAAAGTTGTTTGTTTCCCCGGATGTAACCATCAAAGCGGGGTCAAAACTGACAGTAACACAGGACAATGTGACCACGGACTACACCCGCAGCGGTGTCCCTTCCACATATCCAACGCATCAGGAAATTACACTTGAACTGTTCAAGGAATATGCGTAAATGGGTAGAATGGGAAGATTTGACTGCAAAGGTCTGAAAGACTTTCAGCAGCAGTTGGGAAAGTTGCAAAATCCTGATGACTTTGTGGAATCGTGTGCAAAGGAACTTGCTGCCCGGTTGCTTCGCATGGTGGTCAAAAGAACACCTGTCGGACAGTACCCGGCAAGTTCAGGAAAAAAGGGCGGTACATTAAGGCGTGGTTGGACTGGTTCAAAGAGATCATCAGCAAAGGGTTATGCTGACAGCCTGACGGTGAATCATTTTGGTGATACCTATGTCATTGAAATTGTGAACCCGGTTGAATACGCATCCTATGTTGAGTACGGACACAGGACAGCCAATCATTCAGGATGGGTCAAGGGTCAGTTTATGATGACCATATCTGAACAGGAATTACAGAAAATTGCCCCAAAGGTGCTTGAAAACAAAATCAAGAAATATTTAGGGGGACTTGGTAAATGATAAATTCAATAGTTGAAGCAATCAGTTGTTCCCTGAACAAAGAATTTGGGGATGATTATGAAATCCACAATGAAGAAATCAAGCAAGGTTTGAAAGAGCCTTGTTTTTTTATTGCTTGCTTGAACCCAAACAACAACCTTTTCCTTGGCAAACGGTATGAACGTACCAATCAGTTCTGCATCCAGTATTTCCCACAGTCTGCAAAGAAGCAGCGGGAATGTGCTGATGTGGCTGAAAGAATGTATGACTGTTTGGAGTATATCACAACAGACGGTGATACCAAGCCGATCAGGGGTTCAAAGATGAATCATCAGGTGGTTGACGGTGTTCTGAATTTTTTTGTCAATTATGACTTTTTCACGGTCAAGACGGAAGATCAGACACCAATGGAAACTATGACGGCAAGCACGGATGTGAAGGAAGGTGGTTGATTATGGCAGCAAAAAAGACAGCAACGGGAACTGCTGCAAGGTCTGAACAGACTGAACCAATGTTCAGCAAGGAACAGATTCTTGCATCTGCCCGTTTTGCAAACAGAAGGGACTTGGTGGATGCCCTTCTTGATGAAGATAAAAGTTACACCATGAAAACTGTTGACAATTTAATTGAAAAATACATGAAAGGACAGGTGAAATAGTATGGCTTTAGGTGGTGGTACATTTACCTCACAGAACAAAGAACTGCCCGGTGCTTATATCAACTTTGTATCGGCTGCATCCGCATCCGCTGCATTGTCTGATAGAGGTATCGCAACAATGCCCCTTGAACTTGACTGGGGTGTTGAAGGGGAAGTTTTTGAAGTAACCAATGAAGATTTTCAGAAGAACAGCCTGAAACTTTTTGGTTATGCCTTTGACAGTCCTAAGATGCTTGGTCTTAATGATCTGTTCATGGGTGCAAAGACCTTATACGCATACCGTCTGAATGGCGGTGGTGATAAGGCAGCGAACACATACGCAACTGCAAAGTATTGTGGTGTTCGTGGTAACGATTTGAAGATCGTGATTCAGAAAAATGCAGATGATGCAAGCAAGTATGATGTTACAACCTACTTCGGTACGGTCAAGGTTGACACACAGACAGTTGCCAAGGCTGCTGATCTTGTGGCAAACGATTATGTAACATTCAAAACTGCTGATCTTGCTGTTACTGCCGGAACACCTTTAACTGGTGGTACAAACGGCACGGTTGACGGCACAGCACATCAGGCTTACTTGGATAAAATCGAATCATACACCTACAACACTATGGGCGTTGTGGTTACTGATGATATTACCAAGAAGTTATATGTGGCTTTCAACAAGCGTTTGCGTGATGAACTTGGTATCAAGTTCCAGTTGGTTGTTTATAACCTGTCTGCTGATTATATGGGCGTTATCAGTGTGAAGAACAAGGTAACAGATGCCGGATGGTCAGAAGCAGCACTTGTGTACTGGGTAACTGGTGCAGAAAGCGGTTGTGCAGTCAATAAGTCTTGTCAGAACAAGAAATATGACGGCGGTTTCACCGTTGATACCAATTACACACAGAATGAGTTGAAAGCAGCAATCAAGGCGGGTGAGTTCACATTCCATAAGGTCAACGGCGTTGTTCGTGTGCTTGAAGATATTAACTCTATGGTGACCACTTCGGACACTTGCGGGGATGTATTCAAGGACAATCAGACGATCAGAGTTATTGACCAGTTGGGAAATGATGATGCAGTTCTTTTTAACACTAAGTATCTTGGTGTTGTTCCAAACAATGCATCAGGCAGAACTTCCCTTTGGTCTGACTTGGTAAAAATCCGTACACAGTTACAGGAACTTGGTGCTATTGAAGGGTTCACTGATTCTGATGTTACGGTTGCACAGGGCGATTCCAAAAAGGCGGTTGTGATTACATCAGCAATCACCGTTGTGAACGCTATGGGTAAACTCTATGAAACGGTTACGGTTGCGTAAGAAAGGGGTGAAATAAAATGCCGAATGTAACAATGAAAGCAAGGGACACTATTGCAGCAAAACTTGCTGAATGTTTTATCACAATCGGAAGTAGAAGATACAACTTCATGCAGATGATTGATATGGAAGCAAAGGTTGAGAAAACCAAGACTACTGTTCCCCGCCTTGGTGCAATCATGGCGGGTCATAAGTCATGCGGTATGGAAGGTACTTTTTCCGGCACGGCACACTATAACCAGTCAGTTCTTCGTCAGGCATTACTTGACTATAAGAACACTGGTGAGGATGTGTATTTTGAAATGCAGATCACCAATGATGACCCAACCAGTGATGCGGGCAGACAGACGATCATTTTCTATGACTGCAACACTGACGGCGGTGTGTTAGCAAAATTTGATGCTGACGGGGAATACCTTGATGAAGAGATTGAAGGAACATTTGAGGACTTCTCAATGCCTGAATCTTTTGCAAACCTCACGGGTTTTCTTACTAACTAAGTAACAGAACCCCTTGTGTGGCTTTTATATAAGGTCATATAAGGGGTTTTTTCTATTCATTGATAAACAGAAGGGAGAACAACAAAATGTCAAGATTTAGTTCATTTATGAAAGCGAATAAACAGGTAAAGGAAAATGAAAAGTTTGCACCTACTGCTTCACTTCTTGGTTCAGACGGAACACCCGTCAGATGGGAGTTCAGACACATTACTTCCAAGGAAAATGAAGAACTTCGTGATGCAAACACCATTGAAGTTCAGGTGACAGGCAAGCCGAACTTATTCAGACCGAAACTGATTACTTCAAAGTACCTTATGGCAATGATCGTGAAGTCAACGGTGTTTCCTGACCTTTACGATAAAGAGTTACAGGACAGTTACGGTGTGATGACCCCGGAAGATTTAGTCTATGCAATGGTGGATGATGCCGGGGAAATGCAGGACTTCCAGTTATGGATGCAGAAGTTTCAGGGATTCACCAAGTCACTTGATGAAAAGGTTGATGAAGCAAAAAACTAATTGAAGAAGGGGATGGTGAAGCAAATTATGCCTACTATGCCCTTCTAAAACTTCACATTCTTCCATCAGTGTTCTTGGCTATGGATGAACAGGAAAAAGCCTTTGTGATTGCTTCAATCAAGTTGAAAGCAGAGCATGACAAAAAGGAAAAGAAAAAGGCAGAAGCAAGGGCAAAGAAAAAACACTAAGAAAGGACGGTGAAACAGGTGTCATCTATTCAGACAGGTATTGAACTTAATGACCAATTCAGTGGAGTGTTGAACAACATCATCAGTTCAGTGAACCTTGCCGTGTCTGCAATGTATGATATGCAGCAGTCAATGAACGCTGATATTGATACAAGCAGTATTGAAGGGGCAAGGGATGAAATCAATCAGGCAACCGCTGCCATTGAAGCAATGAATCAGGCAGCAAGCCGACAGACCGCACCTGATATTGCACCGCCTGTTGTGGATGGTGGAAATCAAGAACCGATTTCTGTACCTGTTGACCCGGTACTTCCTGACCCTTTGGTTGAAAATCCTGAACCAATCAGACCTGAAATTCAGCCAAACGCACCGCCTGACCCTGAACCCGTAGAAATCCCGGTCACATGGAACACTGACGGGGTGGATGTGTTCACAGGAACAGGTGTTGAACGATTTCAGCAAGAAGTTCAGAGTGCAAACGATATGTTGAACACACTGAACACCACACAGGCAAGGATTTCACAGACCGCACAGGGAATGGATATACTGCCGGATGCAGCAGTTCAGGATATGAACACCATGCAACAGCGGTTATCTGCAATTCAGCAGCGGATTCAGCAGATCGAGAACAATCCGGTAAATGTTGGGGCAGACAATGCAAATGCAGAACTGGAACAGTTGCGTATGCAGTTGAATCAGGCTATTCAGGAACAAAATTCACTGAATCAGGCAATGCAGAACATGGATGTTTCTGCTGCCAATGATGCCTATTTGCGTTTGTCACAGACGGTTGGCAACACAGAAAGGTACATCCGTGACAATGTGGATGAACAGGGGCGTTTCAATCAGGAAATTTCAGCCGGAACACAACAGGCAAATGAACTGACCAACACCATCAAACGGGCAGTTGCAGCCTATGTCAGTATTCAGTCAGTTGGGAAAGCACTGAACATTTCAGATGAACTTGTTCAGACAACATCCCGTTTGAACATGATGAATGACGGGGTTCAGACAACCGCTGAACTTGTCAACATGGTATATGCAGCAGCACAGGATGCAAGGGGTTCATTCAGTCAGATGGCTGATGTTGTTGCCCGTTTCGGTAACAACGCAAAGGATGCGTTCAGCAGTTCAGAAGAAGTTGTTGCTTTTGCTGATTTGATTCAAAAACAGATGACGATTGCCGGGGCAAGCACCCAAGAAGCAGCAAACGCAGAATTGCAGTTATCACAGGCACTTGGTTCAGGTGTCCTTCGTGGTGATGAATTGAACAGTATCTTTGAACAAGCACCTAACCTGATTCAGAACATTGCAGACTATCTTGATGTTCCAATCGGTAAGATCAGGGAAATGGCAGCGGATGGGGAACTTTCCGCTGATGTAGTCAAGGCAGCAATCTTTTCTGCTGCTGATGACATTAACAGCAAATTCAATGAAATGCCTATGACTTGGGGGCAGATGTGGCAGTCAATGCAGAACACTGCACTGATTGCATTTCAGCCTGTTCTTCAAAGACTGAATGATTTAGCCAATAGTGAAGCATTTCAGACTTTCATTCAGGGTGCTATTGAAGCAATGGCAACCCTTGCAAATATCCTTCTGAATGTGTTTGATTTGGCGGTGTCAATCGGTACTTTCATAGGTGATAACTGGTCAATCATTGCACCTATCGTATACGGCATTGTGGCAGCACTCACAGCATACATTGCTATTTCTGCAATCGTGGCAGCAATTAACGGTGTCATGGCAATAGCGGAAGGTGTCAAGGCTGCTGCTCAAATGATGGCAACAGGTGCAACATTTGCAGAAACCGCAGCACAGCAAGGTCTTAACGCTGCACTGATGGCTTGTCCTTTAACTTGGATTATCATGCTGATTCTTGCGTTGATCGTGGTTATCTTTGCCGTATGTAATGCGATTGCAAAGATGACAGGTATTGCAAATTCAGGCTTCGGTGTAATTACTGGTGGTGTGAACGTGGTGATTCAGTTCTTCAAGAACTTGGGTCTTACCGTGGCAAACATTGCCTTGGGTATTGGAAACGCTATTGCAGCACTTGCATCTAATATGATGACAGCATTTCACAATGCGATCTGTTCTATTCAGTCATGGTTCTATAACCTGTTAAGCACGGCACTTTCAGTCATTGAAGGTATTTGTGCAGCACTGAATAAGTTACCGTTTGTTGAATTTGACTATTCCGGCATTTCATCCGCAGCGGATGACTATGCAGCCAAAGCAAGTGAAGCAGCCGGGAACAAAGAAGATTACCAGTCAATCAGTGATGCGTTCAATGAAGGTTTCACAACCTTTGATGCGTTTCAGGATGGTTGGGCATCAGATGCGTTCAATGCGGGTGCAGCATGGGGTGACGGTGTTGCTGATAAGGTTTCAAACTTTAGTCTGTCGGATGTATTTGGTCAGACAGATATTCCTAATGTGGGTGATTACACATCAGGGTTCAGTGATGCAATAGCAAATTCAGGTGTGGGTGACGGCATTGGAAACATTGACGATAACACAGGCAAGATCAAGGATTCTTTGGATATTGCAGAAGAAGATTTGAAGTATTTGCGTGATATTGCAGAACAAGAAGCAATTAACAGATTCACAACCGCTGAAATCAATGTTGATATGTCAGGTATGCAGAACACCGTGAACAGCGGTGATGACATTGACGGTTTTATGACCAAACTGACAGATTCAGTCAATGAAGCGGTAGACAATATGACGGAAGGGGTGCATGAATAAATGGCAAGAAGCGGATATGATATGTATTTTGACAAATGCCTTTTTCCTGTCACCCCTGAAAAAATCAGCATCAAAATCAATGGTAATAACAAAACGGTCAACCTGATAAATGAAGGTGAAATCAATATCCTGAAAAAAGCCGGGTTGACCGACATTGAGTTTGAAGCAGAAATCCCGCAAGTAAAACATCCTTATGCGGTGTATAAGAATGGTTTCAAAGAAGCGGGGTATTTCTTTGATATTTTTGAAGGGTTGAAAACAGGCAAAAAGACATTCCAGTTCATTGTGTGCAGAAGAACCCCGGTGGGGAAAAAACTGCTGAACACGAACATGAAGGTATCTTTGGAAGATTACAAAATTTCAGAGGATGCCAAGAACGGGTTTGACTTCAAGGTCAAGTTCAATCTGAAACAGTACCGGGACTATGGAACAAAGACAGTCAACATCAAAATTGCTGCATCCAAGCCAAAGGCAAGTGCAGAGCCTAAGCGGGAAACCAACAATTCACCCGCCCCGGCAGCAGCACAGACCTATACGGTTGTGCGTGGTGATTGTTTATGGAACATTGCAAAACGGTTTTACGGCAGCGGTGCAAAATACACCGTGATCTACAACGCAAACAAGGGTGTCATTGGTGGCAACCCTAACTTGATTTATCCGGGACAGGTCTTGACTATTCCGGCAGCATAAGAAAGGGGTGTTGTTCAATGTACGTTGAACTACTGGTTGGGAATGAATCAGGAACAAAAGTATATCAGCCTGTTGTTCAGGAAGGTATTGAATGGTCAACAGAAAGAAAAAACACCCCCGGCAAACTGGTTTTCAAAGTCCTGTATGACAACATTCTTGATTTTTCAGAAGGTAGTCCCGTCAGGATGAAGGTGGACGGTGACAATGTGTTCTTTGGTTTTGTGTTCAAGCAGCAGAGAACCAAGGACAAAATCATTACTGTCACCGCCTACGATCAGTTGAGGTACTTAAAAAATAAAGATACCAAGGTCTATGAAGGAAAGACGGCAAACCAATTTGTGAAAATGATTGCAGATGATTATGCCCTGAACCTTGGCACACTGGATGATACCGGGTATGTCATTGAATCAAGGGTTGAAGAAAATACTTCACTGTTTGAAATGATAGCAAATGCCCTTGATCTGACACTGACCAATACCGGGGAAATGTATGTGTTATATGATGACTTTGGGAAACTTACCCTGAAAAGCCTGTCATCTATGTATGTGGGTGTTCCGGGGGCGTACCTGATGATTGATGAAGAAACCGGGCAAAACTTTGACTATACTTCATCTATTGATGAAAACACATATAACAAAATCAAACTGACCTATGATAACAAGGACACAGGAAAGCGTGATGTTTACATCACACAGGATTCTTCCAACATTAACAAGTGGGGTATCTTACAGTATTTTGACACCTTGCAGAAAGGTGAAAACGGTCAGGCAAAAGCAGATGCCCTTTTGAAACTGTATAACAAAAAGACCCGTAACCTGAAAATCACCAATGCTTTAGGTGACAACAGAGTGCGGGCGGGTTCAATGGTTGTCATCAACCTTGACCTTGGTGATGTAAAACTGAAAAACTGGATGCTTGTTGAAAAGTGCAAGCACACCTACAAGGAAGGTGAACATTGGATGGATTTGACACTTAGAGGGGGTGAATTTGTTGCCTGATGCAAATGAACTTGTTGATACCCTGAAAAGGGCAGCCGTTGAAGCGGTTGAAGCGGGGAAACCCGTGAATGTATATTTTGGTGAAGTTGTGAGTGCTTCACCGCTGAAAATCAATGTTGAACAGAAGATGATACTGGGTGAAAAACAGTTGATTCTTTCAAGAAATGTGACGGATTTCAGCACAATGGTAACAGTTAACTGGATTTCCGAAAGCAGTCTTTCCACCCACAACCACACTGTAAAGGGTGACAATGGCAGCGGTGGCAACATTGACTTGAATACAGGGTCAAAGAACCTTGCACATACTCACAAAATTACAGGAAAAAAGAAGATCATCATTCACAATGGCTTGGCGGTTGGTGATGAAGTTATCCTGATAAGGCAGCAAGAAGGTCAACGCTTCATTGTTGTGGATAGGATAGGCAAATGATTCCTTCAACAGTTGGTTTTCTTGACCAAGATTTTGAAATTGAAACACAGCCAAGCCTAACTTATAAGATGGATTTAGACGGTGATTCAGTCAGGGGTCTTGTGGATGAACAGGATGCCATGAAGCAGATGATTTTCAGAACACTGCAAACAGAACGGTATCAGTACATCATATATCCGTGGTATTACGGCATTGAAACACTTGACCTGTACGGTGAACCTGTTACATGGGTTTGCCCTGAATTAGAACGCAGAATCAGTGAAGCGTTAGCCGTTGATGAAAGAATCACGGGCGTGACCGACTTTGAATTTGACCTGACAGTCAAAGGTGTGGTTCATGCCTATTTTACTGTAAAAACAATTTACGGTGATATTAAAGCAGAGAAGGGGGTGAAGATTTAGAATGTATGAAGATCAGACTTATGACATTATCCTTGAAAGGATGATGAACCGGGTATCTGATAAAATTGACAAAAGACCGTCATCCCCTGTTTATGATCTGCATAGTTCAACCGCCATTGAATTTCAGATTTTATACATTGAGTTGGAATATCTGATAAAAAATTCATACGGTGATACTGCTGCAAGGGAATTTCT
>OJRT01000540.1_pt1 | contig 18054 bp, 10 predicted proteins | sample 1599281 | NCBI WGS metagenome assembly OJRT01 (sample SAMN03922458, study PRJEB24848) | human gut metagenome | isolation source: stool sample | host: Homo sapiens | place: Germany | collected 2009-11 | reverse complement strand
CGGAGATGTGTATAAGAGACAGATCGTATACCGAACCGAGAAATTCGAAGATGCCGTGCGTACCTTCTGTATGAATCCGCACGGTATCGTAGTAAATGAGAATACCAACGGCATCGTCACCGTCAACGGCCACAGCTACGAAGGTGCCGACAAACAGACCGAGAATACCAACTTTGCACTGTTAGTCGCCAAGCATTTCTCCGAACCCTTCAAGGACAGTAACGGCTACGGCGAAAGCATCGCCCGTCTCTCCAATATGCTGGGCGGTGGTGTCATCGTGCAGCGCTTCGGTGATCTGGTAAGAGGACGCCGCAGTAACGCAAAACGTATTGCCGAAGGCATGGTAGAACCGACCCTGTCCGCTACTCCCGGCGATTTAAGTCTGGTACTTCCCAAGCGTATCTTAGACGGCATCATTGAAATGATCTACGCTTTGGACAAGATCGCACCCGGTACCGCCAATGACGACACTCTGCTCTACGGTGTGGAGGTGAAATTCTATAACATGGAAGTAGAACTGGACGAGCACCTGGAAAGCTGTCATAAGGGATTATATATCATCGGCGACGGCAGTGGCGTGACCCATTCCCTATCCCATGCATCTGCCAGCGGCGTCTATGTAGCAAGACAGATCGTCAAAGGCAATGAATAATAATGAAAGATGAAACGCTAAAAAAGGAAGGTATATTCTATGGCACAGACAGTTAAGATCATCTCTGACAGTACCTGCGATCTGTCAAAAGATTTATTGGAAAAATATGACATTTCCATCCTGCCCCTGCACATCCTGTTAGGGGAGACAGAGTATCGTGATGGTGTGGACATTACCCCGGAAGAGATCTTCCGATGGTCCGATGAAAATAAGACCACACCGAAGACCTCTGCGCCTTCCATGACCGAGGCCATGGAAGTGATGAAGCCATTTCTGGATGAAGGCCGTGAGATCATCTGTTTCTCTATTTCCGACAGCATGTCCACCTCCGGCAATGTCATGCGTCTGGCTGCGGAAGAACTGGAAGCTTCTGATAAAGTAACTGTGATCAATTCCGCCAACCTGTCTACCGGCATCGGTCTGCAGGTAATACAGGCTGCCATTTTATCTGCAGAGGGGAAAACCAGAGCCCAGATCACTGCTGCCATCGAAGAGATCCGCCCCAGAGTACGTGCCAGCTTCACCGTAGATACTCTGACCTACCTCTACCGTGGAGGAAGATGTAATGCTGTCGCAGCTCTGGCAGGCACCATGTTAAAGCTTCATCCCAGGATCGTAGTCGAAGACGGCGCCATGGATGCCTCCAAAAAATATCGTGGTAAGCTGAGTTCTGTCATTCTGTCCTACACAAAAGATATGGAAGAAGACCTGAAAAATGCGGTTCCCGACAGAGTCTTCATCACGCACTCCGGCTGTGATCGTGAAATTGTAGAGTCGGTTCGTTCCTATCTGGAGAGCCTCGGTATTTTCAACGAAATACTGGAGACCAGAGCCGGCGGTGTCATATCCAGTCACTGCGGACCCGGTACACTGGGCGTTCTATTTATCGAGAAATGATATTGTTAGAGCAATTGAATTAGAAAGAGGTATTTATGATCCGTTTTATATTCGTTGTATTATTTGTTGTATTATTTCTGATCCTGTCCACTCCGCTTATGCTGGTGGAATGGATCATTGGCAAGTTCAATCCGGGGCTGAAGGACAAAAGTTCCCTGGCCATTGTCAACTGGGCATTCCGTCAGGTGATCCGCCTGGCGGGTACCAAAGTGATCGCCATCGGTGAAGAAAATATTCCCACCGATACTGCAGTACTGTATGTGGGCAATCACCGCAGCTTTTTCGATGTGGTCCTGACCTACGTCCGCGTTCCCAGACCTACCGGCTACGTTGCGAAAAAAGAAATGCTGAAATGGCCCCTGTTAAATATCTGGATGAAGGATCTGCACTGTCTTTTCCTGGACCGCCAGGATATCAAGGCCGGGCTGAAAACGATCCTGGCTGCCATTGATAAGGTGAAAAACGGTATTTCTATCTGTATTTTCCCCGAAGGTACCCGGAATAAGACCAAGGATACTTTCCTCCCTTTCCATGAAGGCAGCTTCAAGATCGCCGAAAAAGGCAATGTTCCCATCATTCCCATGACCATTGTGAACTCTGCCGCTATTTTTGAAGACCATTTTCCCAAAATAAAAAAGGCCACCGTAGTCATTGAATACGGTAAGCCCATTTATATGAAGGATCTGGACAAGGAGACCCGCAAGAGCATGGGCACCTATGTACAGAATATAATCTCCGAGACCTATTTCAAAAACAAAGAACTGATCTAATATCTAATGTTTTCCGGTGAGGGAGACCTGTTGGGCGATCAGAAGAAGATAATCCGACGTTTTTCCCTCTTCCGGATAATAGCACACGGAATCTCTGTTTCTGCCCATCAGATAATGTAAAAAATCTTCCAATATCTCCGTATACTGATAACTGTATAAGATATAATTGGCACAGGCCAGTTCCTCCGCCCGCTTCAGCAGATCTTCCGTACCGTTGTTGACGGAAGTCACGGCGTCGATCATTTTACCGGAACGTTTTGCCAGTTCCTCTCCCTGATCTCTGATACCTTCCATGAATGCTGTGCACAGATCAATATCCACCGACTGTCTGGTAGCCAGATATGTCATGGAACCGTAGAGATATGCAGTTTCCTCCAGATAGCTTGTATTATCTTCGAAAAATTCCTTATACTCCAAAATCTGCGAACGATAAGAAGGAAGTCCCGCAGCCCGGTACAGTTCCGTCAAAGCCATGAATTTCTCCGCATCTCTGCCGGATGCTGCTGCCAGCTTTGTGTAGATTGCGGATGCGTGCTGAAGACATTGCGTTGCATATTGTACATCATATTTCTGATACAGATAACTGAATTTTGCCAGGACAGCCACATACGTCATGGTATCCGGCTCCTTATCCTCTGTCTCATTGACGGTTTTTTCCAGCCAGTCCGCAATATATTCCAGCATATCCGGAATCTCATTCCGATTATCGTCCGTAAAAACTTCCGAATACCATTCGCATGCCTCCAGCAGTGTCAGGATCTCATCCTCTGTAATGCTGCGCTCCCGGCAGCTTTCATGCACCCTTTCGCACAATGCTTTAAACAATTCCTCATAATACCTCTCCTTGATGGAAAAAGAGAGCGACTGCCCCACCCGGTCGCATTCCAGATAAAAGCTTCCCTCGCTGGTATATTCCGAAAAATCCACTGTTCCGATGTATAATTGCAGATCCTCGTTGTACTCCGGCTGCTTTACCTTCCCCCGATATACGATCTCTCCGGACTCTTTATCGATCAGCCGGAAACTTTCCACCGGTTCCCGGCTTTTGACGATTGCCTGCTTTTCTCCGTCTCCTGCATACCCCTGTTGATCCACCAGTACATTAGGAGTAAGTGTCGGAATGGTATAATTGATTATCGGGGTATTTTCCATTGCCATATCCGCAATACTGACATGTCCCGTCTCGGCAGACGTATTGCCACAGGCGGTATTCCCTATGATATTCACGATGAACAGCAGCGACAATACTGCTGCATATTTTCTGTTGTATTTCAAATTGGTCCTCCGCTCAATCTCCCGGGAGATTACAGTACACGATTTTTCCATTGATAATAGTATAAACGGTCCACATGAAAATTTCCATAGGTATTCTGTATATACATCAGTGGAACAATGCCTCCCCGTTTACCGGATCCCCATTATGCGTCAGGGCAAAATACACATTGCTCCCCTCAGCACTGTAATATTTTGTAGGCGCTGCTACACTGCCGATAGTTTCACCCGGATTCACATAAGCATTTTCCTTGACGGTAATCTCCGCCAGTTGTCCGTAAGTGGCCTCATAGCCGTCTCCCAGATCCAGCGTCACCACCTTACCGATCTCCTCATTTTCAAAAATCGAAGTTACTTTTCCCTGCGCACAGGCGGTTACCGTCATGCCTTCTTCCGCGGAAAAGATCGTAGCGGGATTGTACTTGTACTGATCCAGTGTGGCAAAGTAAATGCTCTTGTCCATAGAGTAATGCATCAGAATATCACTCTGTACCGGTTTCTGCATTCCATCGCTTTCCGTAAAATGCAGGGTTTTCTCTACTGTCAGCTCCGGCATCTGCTGCTCTGCCTCCGCAGCCTCCTGTAAGGTCTCCTGATCTGTCAGTCCCGGGATCTCCACATGGCCGGAGCCCACCTCCTGGGGAAGATAATCCAGATCATCCTCCGTGACCGGTGCTGCCGCGATCTCATTTCCGGCTGTGTTATTCGCGGTCAGTTCCGGAATATTCTCTTCCTCCTTCAGCAAATGCTCCTCATTATATTCGGATATTTCCTGCATTTTGTCATCCGCATTGTTTTCAAGTGCAGTGAAGTCCAAGGTATAGCCATCATCCTTGGACTCCACATTCTGCCCCTTCATATAGACCCCCGTCATGGTCAACGCTGCCAGAACAAAGGCCGAAGAGGCCAACATTATAATACGCTCTTTATGAATACCGCTTTTTTTATTTCTTCTCATATCCGCATCCTTCCTGTTCCCTGAACCAACTTCCTGCTATACAATCGTTTCAACCACTTTCCCTGGTTTATCCTATAGTCTTGCCCGATTCGAAGGTTTTATTCAGGATGCATTTTCCATTGATCTTTATTGGTGTTACGCTTTTTGGGCATAAGCTGCCATGTCTACATGCTGCACAGTACCCACATTTCCGTTTTCATATAAGAAAATACCGGTCTTACGGATCGCTCCGTTCGTTGCATTGGCTTCTGTCGCACCGTCCTGGGCCGTTCTGTCTCCCTGTAAGGTAAAATCTGTGGAAACATTTTGCAGACAGATTGCACCGACACCCTTGTCGGAAAGTTTGTACAATACGTCATTGCCCTTTTCATCTTTGCACCAGATTTTTAATTTTGACCAGATGGAATCATTCTCATCGATCCAGCCGTTGCCGTCCTCATCATACCGTGCCAGGTCCGCAAATCCGTCACCGTTCCCGGTTCCGAACAGTTCACTGCCGTCATTGATGATGCCATCTTCGTTTTTATCCAGTGCAAGATAACCGCTGCCCTTTAACATAGAGATCTCTTCTTCCTCACCGTCGGCATCCAGGTCAAAATAAAAGGTCTGATCCGACAGCTCCGTCGCATCGGTATCCAGATTGATCACCAGCGGATCATATAGGGCAAACTGCGCTACATTCAATTCTTCTCTGTAGTATTCCTCACACCTGCGGCTCATATTTACATTGACATTAAAATTGATCTCTCTGCCGTCCTTGGTACGCACGGTTCCCACGGTAGAGAAGCTGGTGTCCTCCTGCTCTATGCTCCAGCTCTCCCCGACATAGTTCAATACTTTTACACGGGACGTCACCTGAGGAAATACATCCGATGCAGGTGTTGCCATAGCTGTTTCCTGCGTGCCGCCACTCCAACCGTTTTCCTGCATCCAGTCATGCAGAGTACTGTTCCGGGATGGGAACAATAAATCAAAAATATAACGTACCGTATATTCCCGGATGGTGGACAGCGTCTGTTCACTGGCGCTGCTTCGCATATTCCATCTCGCGGAGGACACCAGAAAACGGCTCTGCCAGTCTTTTGCGGTCATGGCAGTATTCTCTGCGGTATTCTCCTGTTCCCCGGTGTTCTGTGCTGTATCCTCTCCTTCCGGTGTCTTCTGTCCCTTCGTGGATACATCTGTCAGCCCTGTCTGATAATCCGTTATCTCAAAGCGTCTGACGCTTGTCTTAGAAGTATGATAACTTCTGGCGGAATCCATTCCTATGCTTGCGGAATCAATTCTCAAATCTGTAATTTTCTCCTTTCCCCGACCTCACCATACAGGGCGCGCTTCCTGTAAAGCTTAATCGTTCGCTACCACATGTGATATTGCATGGCTGAACGGTTAAGTCAAAAAAATGGTAACAGAACAGAATATTTTAATATTATTCTATCCGATTACCATCCGTGGTGTCGTTATCAAACTATATAAAAAATAAGTAGCAGGAAGTGACCGGCCTTGTCACCTCTCTGCTACTTATATCGTCCATATAGGGCGTTTTGTTTAGTCTGAATTTATTGCTGTGTGGGTGCAGCAGGTGCACCGGGTGCGGGAGGTACCGGTTTCCCGGCTGCTTTCAGCTTCGCGGCGATCATGCCGGCTACCATCTCTCTGGTAACCACGATATTGCCACCGAAGGGATTGATGACAAATCCCAGGGCCGGACTGCTATTGCCCTGTGCATCCTTGCGCAGCAGCATTCCCGCATAATCGTCAAAATTCATAGCAAACGTCTGCTGGTTCTCTTCGTCCTTCCACTTTTTTAATTCCATCCAGTCTGTGAAAGCCATGAAGAATTTCCGTCCGTCCTCTGTAGATAACATGGGGAACTGGACTTTTGCATCACGGGGAATTCGCACCTGTCCCTTTTCATCCGGCTGGGGCGCAGGATCGATCACTACCGGGGCCAGAAACTTTGCTTTCTGAAGCTCCTCCAGGAACATCTGTCTGTGTTCCGGTGTGTCTTCTGCTTTTAATAATTCGATAGATCCTACCATCATGGGGTTGGATACCGGTTTGTTAAATTCCATATTTTTGCTCCTTATACACGGTTATAGTTGATCAAGCAGCCCTTCAGGATGATCTGGCGTTCTTCATCGGTCAGTTCGCCTAACTTCAGGGAGAATTCCTTCATGCCCTCTCCGGGTGTTACCACATAAGCTTTGATCTCTTCTGCCTTGTCTTCCACGGCTTTCTTGATGCCGGGAACGAACAGATAATCCAGATTCTTAAAAGGCAGATCCCCGGGCTGAATGAGGAAGGGAAGCATACCCCAGTTGATCAGGTTGGAACGATAACGCTTGGTAGCATACTCGTTGGCGATGTTCGCCCAGCCGCCCAGTACCTTCTGGCAGGAAGCAGCCTGCTCACGGGCAGAACCGTCTCCGGGCTTCACTGCGAAGATTGTGGAACCAAATCCGGTGTTCTTACGGTCAGCCTCAGGATACTGTTTCTTCACTTCGCCCATGACATCCTTCAGTACGGGAACCGCCTGGCAGGGATGTCCGCCGTTCATACGCTCTTTCTCTGCCTTCTGGATCTCTTTGGCACGTCCTACATACTGCGGATCCTTACGGCTCAAGGTGAACTCTGCCAGTCCCAGAGGATTGGAACGGTAGGAAGAGGTCTCACCGGAAGGGATCAGCTCATCGGTGGTGGTTACAGGATCGTGGATCTCGGATACTACCTGTAATACCAGATTTTCAGGCAGGGCACCCATAGCGGGCCAGTCCTTGATATTGGGGCCGAACTGGATCTCTACGCTCTCGTCTGCCACACCGTGGGAATCGAATACACGGTTCTTGTAAATATTGCTGTCGAAATGATATTTATATTTTCCGAAGTCGCCGTCGAACTCTGTTGCGGGAGTCAGCACGCCCTTGTTAGCTGCGGTAGCTGCGATAGATCTTGCATCCATCAGAGCTACGGAAGCGATCTGGCCGTTCTGCAGCTTGGAGCCTTCACGGTTCGGGAAGTTTCTGGTAGAATGACGGATACTGAATGCGTTATTGGCAGGGGTATCTCCGGCACCGAAGCAGGGGCCGCAGAAGGCTGTCTTCATGACTGCACCGGTCTCTAAGATGGTCGCAGCACAACCGTTACGGATCAGCTCCATGTATACGGGCATAGATGCGGGATATACGCTTAAAGTAAATTCATCCGCACCAATGTATCTGCCCTTCAGGATATCGGCTGCTGCACAGATATTCTCAAATCCGCCGCCGGCACAGCCTGCGATAATACCCTGATCTACGATAAATCTGCCATTTTTTACTTTATTCTTCAGAGTAAAGTCTACGGCACCGTCCAGGCTTACTTTCGCACGTTTCTCGGTCTCATCCAGAATATCCATCAGATTCGCATTCAGCTCCTCAATGGTGTAAGTATTGCTGGGATGGAACGGCATGGCGATCATGGGACGGATCTTGTCCAGATCGACCTCGATCACACCATCGTAATAAGCTACCTGTCCGGGATTCAGCTCTTTATAATCTTCCGTACGTCCATGAATCTCATAAAACTCACGAATCTGGTCGTCGGTCTTCCAGATGGAGGACAGGCAGGTGGTCTCTGTGGTCATAACATCAATGCCGATACGGAAATCAGCACTCAGGGATGCCACGCCGGGACCTACGAATTCCATGACTTTATTTTTCACATAACCGTTTTTGAATACGGCACCGATGATCGCCAGTGCCACGTCCTGAGGGCCGACACCCTTCACGGGCGCGCCTTTCAGATATACGGCTACCACACCGGGCATATTGATATCATAGGTCTGGTTCAGCAGCTGCTTCACCAGCTCGGGACCGCCCTCGCCCATAGCCATGGTACCCAGGGCACCGTAACGGGTGTGGGAATCAGATCCGAGGATCATCTTTCCTCCGCCTGCCAGCATCTCTCTGGCGAACTGATGAATGACTGCCTGATGAGGGGGAACATAGACACCGCCGTACTTTTTCGCACAGGTCAGGCCAAACATGTGGTCATCCTCATTGATGGTGCCGCCTACGGCACACAGAGAGTTATGACAGTTGGTCAGTACATAGGGCATGGGGAACTTCTGCAGTCCGGATGCTCTTGCGGTCTGAATGATACCTACAAAGGTAATATCATGGCTGGTCAGCTTATCGAAGCGGATCTTAAGCTTGTCCATATTGCCGGAAGTATTATGCTCCCGCAGGATACCATATGCCATGGTGTTTTTCGCTGCTTCTTCTCTGGAGATCGTAATGCCGGTCTTCGCCTGTATCTGTCTGGCTGCTTCGGAGGTATCCGCTACAATATCTGTACCGTTTACCAGGTAAGCGCCGCCCTGTGTTAACTGAATCATGCTCGTCCTCCTGTTATTCCACTTCTTATGCATAGATAGAGTGCATCTTGTGTGCATTTCTTTCATTATACTGGATTGTTTTCTCAGATGCAATGATCTTATAGGATGTTTTTGCACTTGAGTGTACGTAAAAAATACCGCCTATAGAGCGCAACAGTCTCTCCAGGCGGTATGACTTCTTTTTTAAGTTCTTAATTATTTCAGTACTACCTTATCCAGATGCCAGATCTCATCCACATACTGCTGTATAGTTCTGTCAGATGTGAACTTGCCGGAGCATGCCACATTCAGGATGGCGCTCTTCGCCCAGTTGTCCTCGTCGCGGTAAGCAGCTTCCACTCTCTTCTGTGCTTCTGCATAGGACTTGAAGTCCTTGAGGATGAAGTAGGTGTCTGCCTTGGCCGTGCACTGGGTGTTCAGCAGGGAATTGTACAGCGGGCGGAACAGCTCGGGATCTCTCGGTGCGAAGGTTCCGTTGATCAGCTGCATCAGTACCTTGCGGACATCCTGATCATTGTTGAAGATCTCCATGGGGTCATATCCGCCATGGTTCTCATAGTTGATAACCTCCTGTGCGGACAGGCCGAAGATGAAGGCATTCTCTTCGCCCACTTCTTCTACGATCTCCACGTTGGCACCGTCCATGGTTCCCAGGGTCAGGGCACCGTTCAGCATGAACTTCATGTTACCGGTACCGGATGCTTCCTTACTTGCGGTAGAGATCTGCTCGGAGACATCTGCTGCCGCAAAAATGATCTCTGCGTTAGATACGTTATAGTTCTCGATAAATACAACCTTGATCTTGCCGTTAATAGCGGGATCGTTGTTAACCACATCCGCTACGGAGTTGATCAGCTTGATGGTCAGCTTTGCGTTACGGTAACCGGCTGCTGCCTTCGCGCCGAAGATAAAGGTTCTGGGGTAGAAATCCAGTTCCGGATGCTCCTTCAGTTCGTTATACAGGTGCATTACATGCAGAATATTGAGCAGCTGTCTCTTGTACTCATGCAGACGCTTTACCTGTACATCGAAGATGGATCTGGGATCTACTTCGATACCGTTGTGCTCTAAAATGTATTTTGCCAGACGTACTTTGTTCTGGTACTTGATGTTCATGAACTCCTGCTGTGCCTTCTTGTCATCCGCATATACCTTCAGGCGGGAGATCTGAGGCAGATCGGTGATCCAGTCGTCACCTACGTGAGCCGTTACCCAGTCAGCTAACAGCGGGTTTGCATGCAGCAGGAAACGTCTCTGGGTGATACCGTTGGTCTTATTATTGAAGCGCTCCGGGAACATCTCATAAAAGTCCTTTAATTCCTGGGTCTTCAGGATCTCTGTATGCAGTCTTGCAACACCATTGACAGAATATCCGGCTACGATTGCCATATGTGCCATCTTCACCTGTCCATCGTAGATGATCGCCATCTTACGGATCTTCTCCTGTACATCCACACCGGGTACATTGCTGTACTTCTGCTGGATATCGATGATGAATCTGCGGTTGATCTCCTCTACGATCTGGTAGATTCTGGGAAGCAGTCTGGAGAACAGTTCGATGGGCCATTTCTCCAATGCTTCCGCCATGATGGTGTGGTTGGTGTAAGCACAGGTCTTGGTGGTGATCTCCCACGCTTCCTCCCAGGTCAGATAATAATCATCCATCAGCACACGCATCAGCTCTGCGATCGCTACGGTAGGATGGGTGTCATTCAGCTGGAAGGTAACCTTCTCATAGAACTTATGGATATCATCATGCTTTCTCATGTACTTCTCTACAGCTTCCTGTACGGATGCGGAGATGAAGAAATACTGCTGCTTCAGACGCAGCTCCTTACCTGCATAGTGATTGTCGTTGGGGTACAGAACCTCTACGATGTTACGTGCCAGGTTCTCCTGTTCTACCGCTTTCTGGTAATCGCCCTTATCAAAGGAATCCAGCTGGAAGCACTCTACGGGCTCCGCATCCCAGATACGCAGGGTGTTTACAATGCCATTGCCATAACCCACGATGGGGAAATCAAACGGAACCGCCTTAACGGACTGATAGCCCTCCTGGGTAAATACGTTTCTGCCGTTCTCATCGGTATGCACACTGACATAGCCACCGAATTTCACAATTTTCGCATACTCAGGTCTGCGCAGTTCGAAAGGATTACCATTCATCAGCCAGTTATCGGGAACCTCTACCTGATAACCGTCGCGGATCTCCTGCTTGAACATACCATAACGATAACGGATACCGCAGCCATATGCAGGATATCCCAGCGTTGCCAGGGAATCCAGGAAACATGCTGCCAGACGTCCCAGTCCACCGTTACCCAGTGCTGCATCCGGCTCCTGGTCCTCGATCAGGTTCAGATCCAGTCCCAGTTCTTCCAGAGCTTCCGCTACGGGCTTATATGCCTTTAAATTGATGAGGTTATTGCCCAGTGCTCTTCCCATCAAAAACTCCATGGACATGTAGTAGACCATCTTGGGGTCTTCCTTCTCATATGCCTTCTGGGTCTCCATCCAGTTCTCTACGATACGGTCCTTGATCGCATAAGATACTGCCTGGAAGATCTGCTGTGCATCTGCTTCTTCCAGATTCTTACGATACAGGGTGCGCACATTATATTCCACACTTCTCTTGAAGAGCTCCTTGTCGAACTCTTTTGCCTTTACCGGCTTCTCGCTGTCTGCTACTGATTTTTTCACCTATGTTCTCCTCTCCATTACCTCTCCGGTATTGTACTCTTCTCAAGATATTCCGCGCCGGATAGCGTTATGATTTCATCCATATTCTTAACCAAATACAGGTAATATTATAACAAATATATACACTCATTCCAACTGTTTTCGCCGGTTTTCGTAAGTTTCGTAAATGTTTTTCCGAAACAGAAAAGATTCTGCGGTCCCCCTTCCGGAAAACCACAGAATCTTTATCTTTATACTCTCTCCACAGCGATCACTGCGTTCTCGCCGTTGATATTCCATTCCTTCGATACGCCGTATTCCATACCGCTTGTCAGTTCGTCAGCCAGAACCTTGCTGCTGATGGCTTCTTTGTTCTTCTGTGCGATCTCGGACAGCTTATCGTTGCCATTGATGGATACGCGGATGTGATCGGTCACTTCGAAGCCGCTCTCCTTACGCATGGTCTGGATCTTGCTGATGATCTCGTATACGAAGCCTTCCTCTACCAGTTCCGGTGTCAGGTTGGTATCCAGGACAACGGTCATCCGATTGTCCTCCTGAGATACATAGCCTTCCTTCTGTGCCATGTCGATCAGCAGATCGTCCTTGGTCAGTTCCACAGCCACACCGTCTACATCGAACTTTAATGCGCCGTCTGCATTCAGCTCATCCATTGCTGCATTGCCATCGAGTGCTGCAAGGTGCTTCTGGATGCCGCCCAACTGTTTGCCATACTTGGGTCCTACGGTACGCAGCTGGGGTTTGAAGGTGTAAGAGGTAAAGTCACGTACGTCATCGGTAAATACGACTTCCTTGACGTTCAACTCATCCTCGATGATCTCCTGGTAGAACTCACTTAAGGTGAAGTCTGACTTGATATACATTCTGCTGATAGGCTGACGATTCTTGATGGCAGCTTCGTTACGGCATGCACGCCCCATAACTACAGCATCCAGTACATCCTCCATATCCTCTTCCAGCTTCTTGTCGATGTGATCCTTGTTCACTACCGGGAAGTCACACAGATGGATACTCTCGGGTGCATTTGCATCGTTGCTTCTTACCAGGTTCTGGTAAATATCCTCTGTCATGAAGGGGATCATGGGTGCGGCTGCCTTACAGATGGTCACCAGTGCGGTGTACAGCGTCATGTAGGCATTGATCTTATCCTGCTCCATACCCTTTGCCCAGAAACGCTCACGGCTGCGTCTTACATACCAGTTACTCATCTCATCGACGAAGTCCTGCAGAGCCTTGGCAGCCTCAGGGATACGGTACTGGTCCAGATTGCTGTCTACTTCTGCAACGGTAGAGTTCAGCTTGGACAGCAGCCACTTATCCATTACGGGCAGTTTGTCGTATTCCAGTGTATATTTGGAAGCGTCAAAATTATCAATGTTTGCATACAGTACGAAGAATGCGTAGGTGTTCCACAGGGTACCCATGAATTTACGCTGTCCTTCCTGTACGGCTTTGCCGGAGAATCTCTTCGGCAGCCAGGGTGCGGAACTAGTGTAGAAATACCAACGGATGGCATCTGCACCGTAGGTCTCCAGTGCGTTGAAGGGATCTACCGCATTGCCCTTACTCTTACTCATCTTCTGACCATTCTCATCCTGTACATGACCCATAACGATAACGTTCTTGTAAGGAGCCTTATTGAAGAGCAGAGTAGATTCTGCCAGCAGAGAGTAGAACCATCCACGGGTCTGGTCCACTGCCTCGGAGATAAAGTCAGCGGGGAACTGCTGCTCGAACAGATCCTTGTTTTCAAACGGATAATGATGCTGTGCAAAAGGCATTGCTCCGGAGTCGAACCAGCAGTCGATCACCTCGGGAACACGCTTCATCTGCTTGCCGCACTCGGGGCAGGTGATGGTGATCTCGTCGATGTAAGGGCGATGGAATTCTACGGTCTTCGCCTTCTCATTGCCGCTCATCTTGTACAGCTCTTCACGGCTGCCGATGGAATGCTGGTGTCCGCATTCGCACTCCCAGATATTTAACGGAGTACCCCAGTAACGGTTACGGGATACACCCCAGTCCTGAATATTCTCCAGCCAGTTGCCGAAACGTCCCTCACCGATGGAAGCGGGGATCCAGTTGATGGTCTTATTATTACGTACCAGATCATCCTTCACAGCGGTCATCTTGATGAACCAGGACTCTCTTGCATAATAGATCAGCGGAGTATCACATCTCCAGCAGAAGGGATAATCATGCTCGAACTTCGGTGCATCGAACAGCTTGCCCTCTGCATCCAGATCCTTAAGTACCAGAGGATCTGCATCTTTTACGAATTTTCCGGCATAAGGGGTCTCTGCGGTCAGATCACCCTTGCCGTCTACGAACTGTACGAAGGGCAGCTCGTAATTACGTCCGATACGGCTGTCGTCTTCACCGAAAGCCGGTGCGATATGAACGATACCGGTACCGTCGGTCATGGTTACATAACCGTCGCAGGTTACGAAATGTGCCTTTTTCTTCTGCTTCTTGGCGGCATCTCCCGCACACTTGTACAGAGGCTCATACTCCTTGTACTCCAGATCCTTACCAACATAAGTCTCCAGTACTTCGTAAGCATCCTTGCCTTCTTCTGCAAGACGTCCCAGAACCTTGTCTGCCAGTGCCTTTGCAATATAATAGGTATAACCGTCGGCGGCCTTCACCTTCAGGTAGGTCTCCTCCGGGTTCACGCACAGTGCCACGTTGGAAGGAAGAGTCCAGGGGGTGGTGGTCCATGCCAGGAAATATGCATCCTCGCCCTTTACCTTGAAACGTACGATAGCGGAACGCTCTTTGACTGCCTTATAGCCCTGTGCCACTTCGTGGCTGGACAGCGGGGTTCCGCAGCGAGGGCAGTAAGGAACGATCTTGAAGCCCTTGTACAGAAGTCCCTTATCCCAAATGGTCTTCAGTGCCCACCATTCGGACTCGATGAAGTTGTCATCGTAGGTAACATAAGGGTTATCCATGTCAGCCCAGAAACCAACAGTACGGGAGAAATCTTCCCACATTCCCTTGTATTTCCAGACGCTCTCTTTACATTTATCGATGAAAGGTGCCAGACCGTATTCCTCGATCTGCTCCTTACCATCCAGACCCAGCAGCTTCTCAACTTCCAGCTCTACGGGAAGTCCGTGAGTATCCCAGCCTGCCTTACGGGGAACCATATATCCCTTCATGGTACGGTATCTAGGGATCATATCCTTGATGGTACGGGTCTCTACATGACCGATGTGGGGCTTACCGTTGGCGGTAGGCGGTCCGTCGTAGAAGGTATAGGTCTCGCCTTCCTTACGGTGTTCCATACTTTTTTTGAAAATGTTGTTGTCTTCCCAGAATTTCTCGACGGCTTTCTCACGGTCTACGAAATTCAGGCTTGTGGGTACCTGCTTGTACATAGTGCGCTTCCTTTCTTTTCTTATTACAGCATCATACTATTCAGCTCCTCATTCACAAAATCGCAGTTTCGATGCTTTCCTGAATAGTATCAAAAATAGCTCCGTCCCGTAACAGGACGAAGCTCATGCATTCGTTAACCACCTCTTACAACATACTTCCCATACGATTCCACATGTGTAATCTCACAGGAGTGATATGCTTCCCGGTAACGGCGGGATTCCGTTCAGAACTACTGACCTGGGCTTTTGTTCTGACAGCTCAGAAGTGATTTTCACTTTTTCCCTACTCGCACCGGTCTCTCACCATCACCGGCTCGCTTTGCCTTTCTGCGGAAAAGTTACTCTCTTCGTCAATGCATTTTTGATATACCGCTATTATATATCTCATTTTTTTGCGTTGTCAAGCCGGATGTTATCATTTGCTTAGAAAGCTTTTCTTTCTTGCTTTTCCGACATTTATTTCATATAATTATTTTAAGACTGATATGTGTACCGATCTTACCGGAAAGGGCAGGGAATTCTATGGAAAATACGCAAAATACGCCGAAAAGAAGCGGCGGTAAAATATCATATACTCTGCAGGCGATCGGCCTGATTCCCCTGCTGGCGCTAGGGATCGTCATGTTATTTTTCACTTCCCAATGGTTCACAAAAACTATGTATCAGGAAGTGGAACGTGAATTGTATGATGCCACAAAAAGTGCCACTACACTTCTGAACGCTGCCTATCCCGGCGATTACCGGCTGGAAGGTGATGTTGCCTACCTTCTGTATAAGGGCGATGTAGATATCACCCGTGAATATTCTCTATTTGATCAATTCAAAGAGGATACCGGACTGGACATCACCCTGTTCTATCAGGATACCCGCATTCTGACGACTCTGTATAACGCCCAGGGTGACCGCATTGTCGGCTCCGGTGCTCCGGATGTGGTGATCCGTGATGTCCTGAATACCGGTGAAGATCATTTTTATATCAACACTCTGATCAATGGAAAGACTTATTTTTCCTATTATAGTCCTGTCCGCAATCAGGACGGCAGCATAGTTGGCATGCTTTTTATAGGAAAATCCAGTGCCGCCGTATCTCAATCCATTCAACGTTATGTCTATCCGCTGACATGGCTGATCATCGGTTTTGTGGCTCTCGTGGCTGTCTGCATCTATTTTTACACCAGAAGATTCGTGGCTGTATTACTCCATATTCACAGCTTCCTGTCGGAGGTAGCCTCCGGGAATCTGAACGCCACACTGGATCATTCCGTAACAAAACGCAGTGATGAATTAGGTGATATCGGTCGCTGTGCCCTGTCCATGCAGCGCTCTCTTCGTACCATGATCGAGCAGGATGCCCTGACCGAGCTGTACAACCGACGCAGCGGGGAAAAAAAGCTGCGCCAGATCTTCGAGGAAGCCCAATCCTCCCGCCATTCTTTTGCGCTCGCCATCGGAGACATTGACTTTTTCAAAAAGGTTAACGATACCTACGGTCATGAATGCGGGGATGCCGTGCTGAAAAATGTTTCTGCCCTGCTAAAGCAGCATATGTGGCGCCGTGGCTTTGCCGCGCGTTGGGGTGGTGAGGAATTTCTACTGGTATTTGAAAATGTAGATCTTGCAGAAGCACGGAAACAGCTGGAGCTTCTCATGGACAAAATCCACGAACTGGATACGCTCTATGAAGGTCAACACGTGAAGATAAATATGACCTTCGGACTGGTCTGTGAGTCTGACAAAGATGTTCATACATTATTAAAAGAAGCTGATGAGAAATTATATATCGGTAAGACAAACGGTCGTAACCAGGTGGTATCTTAACCCGGTTACGACCGTTTCTTATTTGTTTCTGATCTTGTTATCTTTAACCTTGCAAGCATTCCGGATTCAACAGGAAATCATAAATATTGATTGTCAGAATACCATATTCATCATAATATGGCTGCACAATATCTTTTGTAATGACAATTTTCTTAAAAGAGTCATCAATCTTCCGGAACGGTCGGATTTCCTGCGTCCGCTTTGTTTCATCCGGAAGAGAATATGCCGATTGAATGTAATATCTGGCAGAACCAAGATTGCAGACAAAATCCACTTCCAGCTGCCTGCGGTTTACCTTTCCTTCCAAATCTTTTTCTGCGATAGGGACAACACCTACATCCACACTATATCCCCGCATCCGGAGTTCGTTATAGATTACATTTTCCATGGAATGTGTCTGCTCCAACTGCCGGAAATTAATTCTGGCATTCCGAAGCCCCAAATCAGAAAAATAATATTTCTTAGGAGTCTCTATATATGACTTTCCCTTAATATCATAACGCTGTGCTGACTCTATCAAAAAAGAATCTTCAAAGTAATCCAAATATTTCTTTATGGTTGCAGAAGTAATTTTAGATTTCTTCACGGTTTTAAAAGTGTTCTTTAGTTTTTCCGGATTGGTCAACGAACCGATCGCAGAGGAAAGAATATTTAGCAGATCTTCCAATTCCCCAATATTCTTTATACGATTCCGTTTCGTAATATCACGGATATAAATTTCGTTAAATAAATTCTGCAGCGCTGTTGCCTTATCCCCGGCACCATCCCGCAGAACCACTAATGGAATTCCACCGTAAAGCATATATTCAGATAACCCGGTATATTTATCTCCGTTATGAACAGACATAAATTCAGCAAAGCTGAGAGGGTACATATGAATTTCATCACCCCTGCCTGCAAATTCCGTAGCAATATCCTTTGACAACAGTTTTGCGTTACTTCCCGTCACAAACACATCAATATTCTCTTTGCGAAGGTATCCATTCAAAACAGCCTCAAAACAATCCAGCATCTGAATTTCATCCAACAGCAGATAATATATTCCCTCTCCTGTAGTTTTCGACCGAATATATGCCATAAATTTCTCCGGATCCACACCCCGCTGTTCCTTTTCGATCTGAATAAGACTTTCACCGATCAGGTAAAGATCATCCGCAGAATCAAAGGCAAACCGTATGATATGGTCTGCTTCCACACCGGAATCTAACAAATGATGATAGAAAATG
>OJRT01000532.1_pt1 | contig 18321 bp, 14 predicted proteins | sample 1599281 | NCBI WGS metagenome assembly OJRT01 (sample SAMN03922458, study PRJEB24848) | human gut metagenome | isolation source: stool sample | host: Homo sapiens | place: Germany | collected 2009-11 | reverse complement strand
GTACCCTCGGCTATCTTACTGCCCTTATCCATTATGGCGATACGGGTGCATATCTGCTCGACTTCTTCCATGTAGTGGGAGGTGTAAATTATAGTCGCACCTTCACGGTTGAGCTGTAAAATGCCCTCCAGTATCTTGTTTCTTGATTGTGGGTCAACAGCAACTGTCGGCTCATCGAGTATGATAAGCTCAGGCTTGTGAGCGATACCACAGGCAATGTTAAGTCGTCTGAGCAGACCCCCTGAAAGCTTTTTAGGGTGGAACTTCACAAAGTCCTCAAGCCCCACAAAAGCTATGGCATCGTCAACATATTTCTTTCGTGTGGCTTTGTCGGTGATGTAAAGCCCACAAAAATAGTCAATGTTCTCATACACAGTCAGCTCGTCAAACACCGCAACATTCTGCATTATAACGCCAATACGCTTTTTTACCCCATAGTTCACAGGGGACATTTTTTCACCGAATATCTCGATGTCGCCCTTATCGTATGCCAGCAGTGAGAGCAGGCAGTTTATCGTGGTGGTCTTACCCGAACCGTTAGGGCCGAGAAGTCCGAAGACCTCGCCTTTTTTTATTTCAAGATCAAAGTGGTCAAGAGCAATAAGCTCTTTGTATCTTTTTACCAGATTGTCTATTTTTACTACAGTTTCAGCCATAAGAAAAACCTCCCTTAGTTTGTATTATCATTATACAATACTATCCGCCAAAAAGCTAGTGAGAAAAGTCACATCTTTCATGTGACAAATGTCATATCATAAAAAAGCAGAGCGGCTGGTGACCAACTCTGCTTTGCAGTTATTTAAGCTGTGCTGTAAATATCATCATGCCGTTTTCGGCTTTGCATGATATCTTGCTTTTGTGCGACCTGACTATTGCCTGTGCAATAGAAAGCCCAATGCCGTAGCCACCCTTTTTCTCGCCTTTTGACCGAGAACGTGAGCTGTCGTCACGATAAAATCTGTCAAAAAGTTTTGTTAGGTCGCCTTGCGGTGGTTCTTTGCAGGTGTTTGAAACTTTTAGGTCAGTTTCCTTGCCATTATGAGAAGTGAAAAGCTTTACTATTATCTCGCCGCCCTCGTCAGCATATTTTACCGCATTTTCCGTGAGGATAGAAACAAGCTGTCTTATCGCACCCTCGTCGCCGTGATAGGTAAGTCCGTTGGCAACATCAATGGTGAGTTTTTTGCCCTTTGTTTCCGCAAGGGTAGTAAAAGGCGAAGCGGCGTCATAAACAGCGTCAGAGATATTGAAATCAGCCATGGTTAGAGCAGGCTTTTCCTCCTCCATTTTTGCAAGGCTTAAAAGCTCTTTCAGCAGACCGTTGAGCCTTGTTATCTGATTTTTTATGCTCACCGTCCACTGGTTTGGCTCTGACATCATTTCAAGAACTTCTGTGTTTGCGGAGATTATGGCCAGCGGCGTTTTTATCTCGTGCCCTGCGTCGGTGATGAACCGCTTTTGCTTTTCAAAGCTTTCCACAACAGGTCTTATGGCACGCTTTGAGAAGATTATGATAAGCAGACATACAAGTATATATCCTGCCGCACCTATAGCGCACGACACCAGCAAAAAGCGATTTTTGGTGGCACTGTCACTGCGGCAGTCCATGAAAACTATTATCTTGCCTTTGTCGGTGTCGCCGGTTTTGTAGCGGTAGTTTCCTGACGTGCCTGAAGTCTTGCCGCTGTCAAGGACGCTTTTGCCGTATTCTATCGCCTGCGAACTTGACACCGCCGCAACGTGTCCTGTATCTACCTTGGTTATTTCGCCATTGCTGTCGGCGTATACAACAAAATACCTTGTCTGATACTTAGTTTCCTCGTTAAAGCCTCTGCGCTTATCAGGCTTTTTGCTCTCAGGGGGAGAGGCGCTGTCTGAATTATCCTGCGGCTTGTCATGCTTCATGCCCTTGGGGTCGAACTCAGGAAATCTGCCGTCATTTTCGATTATTATGTTCAGCAGATCGTCTGCATTCTTGTTGGTCTGATAGATGTTCACTCCATTTATGCCGCCTATTATGGCAAACTCTACGATAAGAAGGCACACAGCGGCGATAACAACGAATTTCCGCTGTAAACGCTTAATCATTATGCTTTTCCTCTAGTGTGTAGCCCACGCCCCTTGTGGCTTTTATCTCGACATCTGCACCGATAAGACCAAGCTTTTTACGCAGATATGAAATATATACCCACACCACGTTTATCTCAGCATCAGAGTCATAGCCCCATATCTTTTCCATGAAACGCTCTGTAGAAATAAGCGTACCGTGATTTAGCATAAGGGCTTCTATCATTTGAAACTCTTTGTTGCCAAGCTTCTGAGAGCCGTTAGGACCTGAAAGCTCAAAGCTCTGTCTGTTGAGAGAAACGTTTCCGAAAGTAAGGGTAGAGGGTGCAAACTCAGTGCGGCGGCGTGTCATTGCCCTTATTCTCGCAAGAAGCTCGCCCATTGCAAATGGCTTTGTAAGATAATCGTCAGCACCCGAATCAAGTCCGGTTATCCTATCGTCAATATCAGACTTTGCAGTAAGCAGAAGAACAGGGGAGCCGATACCCTTTTCACGGAGTTTTGTAAGCACCTGTATGCCGTCCATACCAGGCATCATAATGTCAAGTATTATGCCGTCATAATCCTGTGCAATTGCATAGTTGTATGCGTCGATGCCGTTGTAAACAGCGTCAACAGAATAGTTTTTGTGTTTAAGCACTGCCGAAAGCGCATTTGCAAGCTCCACTTCGTCCTCGGCAAGAAGTAATCTCATTAAAATTCCTCCCTATAAGTCATTATAATATCTTACGATATATGATAACCTATGAACTTTAAACTCACTTTAAATGTATTATACCATAAATATTTTTTTCGGGCAATAAAAATCTGCCCCCGAAAACCGAGGGCAGATAAAAGATTTTTGAATTAGAATGCTGTCTTGTAGATGCCGAGGATAGATTCAACTGTGCAAGGTCTTGGATTTCCTCCTGTGCATACATCTGCGAATGCAGACTCTGAAAGTGCCTGAAGATCCTCTTCCTTAACGCCTATCTCGTGGAGCTTCTCAGGGATTCCAACATCCTTTGAAAGCTGCTTAACTGCGTTTACTGCGGCTGCTCTGTATTCAGCCTGGCTCATGCCTGTTGTGTCAACGCCCATTGCCTCTGCAATGTATTTGAACTTTTCGCCTGTGTATTCAGCGTTGTACTCCATTACATACGGAAGAAGAACTGCATTTGCGATACCATGAGGTGTATCATAGAATGCGCCAAGTGGGTGAGCCATGCCGTGAACAACGCCAAGACCGACGTTTGAGAATCCCATGCCTGCGATATACTGACCGAGAGCCATGTCCTCACGTCCCTGAGGATCGTTCTCAACAGCCTTTCTCAGTGAACGTGAGATTATCTCTATTGCTTTGAGGTGCATCATGTCTGTAAGCTCCCAAGCGCCAAGTGTTGTGTAGCCCTCGATAGCGTGTGTAAGAGCGTCCATACCTGTTGAAGCTGTAAGTCCCTTTGGCATTGATGACATCATCTTTGCGTCGATAACTGCAACAACTGGGATATCGTGTGGATCAACGCAAACGAACTTTCTCTTTTTCTCCTCGTCTGTGATAACATAGTTGATAGTTACCTCTGCGGCTGTGCCTGCTGTTGTAGGAACTGCGATTATAGGAACACTAGGATTCTTTGTGTCAATAGCGCCCTCAAGAGAAGTAACGTCAGCATACTCAGGGTTGTTTATGATGATACCGATAGCCTTTGCAGTGTCCATTGATGAGCCGCCGCCGATAGCGATAAGATAGTCAGCATCTGCTGCCTTGAAAGCTTCGATACCAGCCTTTACTACCTTTACAGTAGGGTTAGCCTTTACCTGAGAGAATATATCATAAGCAAGTCCTGCTTCCTCCAAAAGATCTGTAACGTTCTTTGCAACGTTAAATTTGATAAGGTCAGGGTCTGTTACAACAAGAGCCTTTTTAAAAGCTCTCTTCTTTGCCTCTGTAACTATCTCGCTGATCGAGCCTGCACCGAAATATGAAGTTTCATTAAGTATCATTCTGTTAGCCATTTGATTATTCCGCCTTTCAAATATATGATCTCTGTTATCAAAGTTATATCTTTGATTATTGATATTATACAACTTTTATACCATGATTTCAATTATTTTTGTGTAAAATATTAGCGGCGCAATATTGTGTAAAACAGCCAAAAACATAAATCATTTAATCTAAGGCACACCATACAAGGCGTAACCTGTGAATGATACTTTTTTCTTGACAAATCGGCAAAAATGTGCTATAATTCTCAATTAGGAAAGTTACCTTGCGGAAAATTTCGCAAGGTGCTTTTGTGTTTTATAGGCTTTTTGTGAAAAATTACGATTTTCTTTCCTTTGATGGGAGAAAATATATTTATAATTTTTATTGTTTATAATTTTTGCGAAATATATTAAGCAAATCGTTACAGAAAGCATTCGCTTTGCTGTGTCTTGATAAATCGGAGGAGTATGTATGATTAGAGAAGATTTAAGAAATGTTGCTATTATTGCCCACGTTGACCACGGTAAGACTACCCTTGTAGACCAGATGCTCAAGCAGAGCGGTACTTTCAGAGAAAATCAGGCTGTAGAAGAAAGAGTCATGGATTCAAACGATATCGAGCGTGAGAGAGGAATCACTATCCTTGCAAAGAATACTTCTATCAAGTATAAGGACGTTAAGATAAACGTTATCGACACCCCAGGCCATGCTGATTTCGGTGGTGAGGTAGAGCGTGTTCTTAAAATGGTAAACGGTGTTATACTGCTTGTGGACGCAGCCGAGGGTCCAATGCCACAGACAAGATTTGTGCTTCAGAAAGCACTTGAGCTTGGTCATAAAATAATCATCGTTATCAATAAGATAGACAGACCTGACGCTCGTCTTAACGAGGTAGGCGACGAAGTTCTCGAGCTTCTCATGGATCTTGACGCTACTGACGAGCAGCTTGACAGCCCTATCCTTTATTGCTCAGGCAGAGCAGGTACAGCTACTCATTCGCCAGACGAAGAGGGCAAGGATATGATACCTCTCTTTGACGAGATTCTCAGCTATATCCCTGCACCTGAGGTAGATACTGAGGGTCCAATGCAGTATCTTGTTTCCGCTATCGACTACAACGAGTATGTAGGAAGAATAGCTATCGGCCGTATCGAGCGTGGCGAAATGAAAGTTAATCAGGACGTTACGATCGGCGACTATCATCAGACTAAGAAGGAATATCGTGGAAAGATCGTTACAATGTATCAGATAGAAGGACTTAACAGAGTTCCATGTCAGAGTGCAAAGGCTGGCGATATTGTTTGTATAAGCGGTATCGAGAACATCACTATCGGTGACACTATCTGCGACTTCGGCAACTTTGAGGCTGTACCTTTTGTTAAGATATCCGAGCCTACAGTTGAAATGACATTCTCTGTAAATAATTCGCCGTTCGCAGGCAGAGAGGGCAAGTTCGTAACGAGCCGTCACCTGAGAGACAGACTTTTCAAGGAGCTTCTTAAGGACGTTTCACTGAGAGTTTCTGAAACAGACAGCACAGACGCTTTCAAGGTTGCAGGACGTGGCGAAATGCACCTTTCTATCCTTATCGAGAATATGCGTCGTGAGGGCTATGAGCTTGGCGTTTCAACACCGCACGTTCTGTTCAAGGAGATAGAGGGCAAGCTTTGCGAACCTATCGAAAGACTTGTTATTGACGTTCCTGAGAACTGCGTAGGTTCTGTTATGGAGAAGATAGGTGCAAGAAAGGGCGAGCTTCAGGAAATGGCACCTGTTGGAAGCAGAATGAGACTTGAATTTCTTATCCCTGCAAGAGGACTTTTCGGATACAAGAGCGAGTTCCTTACAGACACAAAGGGCGAGGGTATCATGAGCTCTGTATTCCATGACTACGAGCCATATAAGGGCGAGATACCAAAGAGAGCAACAGGCTCACTTGTTGCGTTTGAAACAGGCGAGGCTGTAACATACGGTCTTTACAACGCACAGGAGAGAGGCGAGCTGTTCATCACAGCAGGCACACCTGTATATGAGGGAATGATAGTTGGCGCTTCACCAAAGCAGGAAGACCTTGTTGTAAATGTCTGCAAGAAGAAGCACCTTACAAATACTCGTGCAAGCGGTTCTGATGACGCGCTCAGACTTGTTCCGCCAAGAAATCTCAGCCTTGAGGATTCACTTGAGTTTCTCGCTGATGATGAGCTTCTTGAAGTAACACCAAAGAGCATAAGAATAAGAAAGCGTATTCTGAGCAACTCACAGAGAGCTAAGGAAAGAGCTAAAATGTAATAATAACAAAAAGAGGAGCGGTCATGCCGTCTCCTCTTTACTTTTTATGAAATTGTAGTGCTATTGTATGTTGGTATAGTAGAAAATAGCAAGCTGTGTGCGGTCACGGAGGGAGAGCTTTTCCAGGATAGTGCTGATGTAATTTCGCACTGTGCCCTCACTGAGATAAAGCAGTGAGGCTATTTCCTTGTTGCTAAGCCCTTTTGCCACCTGTTCGATTATCTCCTGCTCTTTTTCGACTATGCCGTAGTGGTCAAAATCAAAACTGCTGTGATTGGTAAGAAGCTCAGGAAGTTTACTTGCAACATCTGAGCCGAAAACTGTCTGCCCATTCATGACGGTTTCAAGGGCAGGGCATATGCTTTCAAAATCCTGCTTTAAAATATATCCCTTTGCTCCCATAAGCACAGCCTTTATAATGTATTCATCATCAGAAAATGTGGTAAGATAAAGTATCCTTGCGTCAGGGTACCCAGCAAGGATCTTTTCGCCGGCTTCAATACCGCTCATGCCGTTCATGCGGATATCCATAAGCAGAACATCAGGCTTGAGAAGAGAATAAAGCTCTATGGCTTCCTCGCCGCAGCTTCCCATGGCAAGAACTTTCACACTGCCTGTGCTTTCCAAAATGGTTTTCAACGACACCGCCACAAGCTTGTCATCATCTATTATAACAATGTTCATGTCAAGACCTCCGTTCAGTCAGGTTTTGTTTCGGCACAGACAGAAAAATGCGGAATCCCTTGCTGCCCGATGTGATGTTTATGTTTCCATTTAAAGAAGCCGCACGCTCTCGCATATTGGCAAGCCCCATTCCGCTTTCGTCTATCTTTTCGGGACAGCTTCCGTTGTCTGCGATACTAAGCTGATAAAGAGCAGGGTGTTCACGAATGATTATTTTTATGCTGTCACCGTTGCTGTGCTTTGCAGTATTGGAAAGTGCTTCTTTTATAACGCCAATAAAGCAAAGCTTCACATCTCGCGACATTCTTTCGGAAAAGTCATAATCACAGCTTACTGCAAATCTGTCTTTCAGAGGTCTTATGCAGTCTTCAACAGCAGGCTTTAGTGCGATAGAATCGTCATGAAGATCATGAACGCTGCTTCGTATGCTCGTCATGGCGGTGTTCAGCGTGCCGCTCAGGTCGTTGATGGCTTCACCGATAGTTTCATCTTTGTTTATGACCGAAAGCGCACCAAGCTGTAAAATAGACCTTGTGAGCATATGTCCCACGTTATCGTGTATCTCCCTTGCAATGCGGTTACGCTCTTTCAGCGTGGCAAGATATATCTCGTAGTCTTGATTTCTCTGCATGGCTTTGTTTTTTTCTACAAGCTGGGTGGTAAGTTCTTTTGAATTGTCACGAGTATTTATGAGCATCTTTGTCAGCTTTTCGTTCAGAACGCTGCGGCTTGAAATTGTGAAGCTTACCAAAAAAAGAGCGACAAGTGGGAAGATGTCTTTTCCAAGAGTGAATATATTTGCAAGTACGCCTATGAATGTTAAGACCATAGCAGGGTAAAATTTTGTACAGAAAGCATCATAAAGCACCAAAGGGGCGAGTATCAAAGCTTCTTTACTGAAAATGCAAAGTGAGCTGTACGCAATAACTGAAAGGTATGCAACGGCAGAGTTTGGTTTTATTTGAAAGATAGCGGAGCATATGACAGCCAATAGTAATGTGGTGATGTTTGACGGATCTGTTCCCTCTGCAAGCATGAATGCACAGCAGCAAAGGCCTAAAAGAAACTTATCCCACAGCTTGTTCATATGGCGTTCCCCCTTTGATGTGATATCTCAATTTTAACACATTAGTGGCCGATTGTCTAGTATCGTTCTAAAATAGTTTTGCTATACTGTAAAAATCATTGACTTATACCTATAAAAAATGGTATAATGATAACAATGATAATTTCTTGTAAGGAGCTTATTTTTATGAAAGACGGTTTTATAAAGGTCGCCGCCTGCACCCCTGAGATACAGGTGGCAGACGTTGACTTCAATGTGGATAAAATAATCAGTCAGCTTGAAAAGTGCAGGGAAGAGGGCGTAAAGGTCGCTGTGTTCCCTGAACTTTGTATAACAGGCTATACCTGTCAGGACTTGTTCTTTCAGAACGCTTTGCTTGACAAGGCAATGGAGGGCGTTGTAAAGATAGCAAAGACTACCGCTGACAGTGATATGCTTGTGGCTGTTGGTATGCCTGTGAGGGCAAAGGGCAAGCTTTATAACTGTGCGGCAGTTATACAAAACGGTGAGATACTGAAATTTATACCGAAAACGCATTTACCGAATTATAACGAGTTTTATGAGGCAAGGCATTTTGCACCATATATGGGCGGCAATATCCAGCTTGAGCTTACACAGTATTTTGCCGATGACGATATGCATTCTGCACAAATGGGACAGTATGTCTTTGAGCTTGACAACTGGGAAAACAACGGCGAGCAGCCAAGCGACTGCGTGAAGATAGGCTTTGAGCTTTGCGAGGATCTGTGGGTGGCTGACCCTGTTTCAAATTATCTTGCTAAATCGGGTGCAACGCTTATTTGCAATCTGTCCGCAAGCGATGAGGTCATCGGCAAGGATTCTTACCGCAGACAGCTTGTGTCAAATCAGTCTGCAAGACTGGTGGCAGGATATATCTACTGCTCCGCCGGTGACGGTGAGTCAACGCAGGATATGGTCTTTTCGGGTCACAATATCATTGCGGAAAACGGCTCTATACTTGCAGAGAGCAGACTTTTTGAAAACGGCATAACTATATCTGAGATAGACTTCAAAAAGCTTGCGTTCGAGAGAAGAAAGATCTCCACCTATCCTGAGAGCAATTCGGTTTGGGATCAGCTAAATGAAATTTATAAGCCGTATTTTCTTGACGTTCTGCCTGTAGATTATATCACCTTTGATATGTGTGATACCAAGCTTACAAGGAAATTTTCTAAAACGCCTTTTATCCCTGCAAATCAGGCGGAGAGAAATGAGCGTTGTCACCTTATTTTGCAAATGCAATCCCATGGACTTATGAAGCGTATCGCACACACACATTCCAAAACTGTGGTCATTGGCATTTCAGGGGGACTTGATTCTACGCTTGCACTGCTTGTATGTGTAATGGCAATGGACTTGCTGAAACGTCCTCATACTGATATCGTTGCGGTGACGATGCCATGCTTTGGCACAACAAAGCGCACACGCTCCAATGCGGAGATACTTTGCGACGCTTTGGGGGTAACGTTCAGAGAGGTGGATATCTCAAATGCAGTTTTACAGCATTTTGAAGATATCGGTCACGATTATAACGATCACAGCGTTGTGTTCGAGAATGGTCAAGCGAGAGAGCGCACAAAGGTGCTTATGAATATCGCAAATCAGGTGAGCGGAATGGTGGTCGGCACAGGCGACCTGAGCGAGCTTGCTCTCGGCTGGGCGACCTACAACGGCGACCATATGTCCATGTACGGTGTGAACGCTTCTATCCCTAAGACCTTGGTAAGGCATATCGTTCAGTATTACGGCGACACCTGCACATCTGATACTCTTAGAGATGTACTGTACGATATTTTGGACACTCCTGTTTCTCCTGAGCTTCTTCCTACCGACGAGAGTGGCACTGAGATGACACAGAAAACAGAAGACCTTGTCGGTCCATATGAGCTTCATGACTTCTTCCTTTACTATGGCATACGCTGGGGCTTTGAGCCGTCAAAGGTGAAAAGGCTTGCGAAATATGCCTTTGAGGGGGATTATCCTGACGAGGTCATAGACAAGTGGCTCAAAACATTCTATCGCAGATTTTTCTCACAGCAGTTCAAGCGCTCCTGCCTGCCTGACGGTGCAAAGATCGGTTCTGTTACCCTGTCACCGAGAGGCGATTGGAGAATGCCGTCTGACGCTGTGGCTAAGCTTTGGCTGGATGATATCGACAAATAATGCAAGGTAAAAATAAAGTAACAAAATCTTTATAACTGCTCGGTTTTACAGAATTGGCTGTTCAGATATAATTATAAGTAAGGAATGGAAAACTTTTCTGAACAGTATCATTACGGAGGATTTATTATGAAATACACAGAGAAAGAGGTTTTGCAGTTCGTTGAAGAAAACGACGTAAAGTTCGTAAAGCTCATGTTCTGCGATATATTCGGTTCGCTAAAGACTATCTCTGTTATAGCAGGCGAGCTGCCGAAAATATTCAGAGAGGGACTTATCTTTGACGCTTCAAAGCTCGGTGGCTTTTTGAATGTGACTGCTTCAGACCTTAGACTTTTCCCTGACCCTGATACGCTGGCGCTTCTTCCATGGCGACCGCAGCACGGCAGGGTAGTAAGATTTTTCTGCCACCTGAAATATCCTGACGGAACGGCTTTCGAGGGCGACGGCAGGTTTTTCCTCAAAACTGCTATCGCATATGCGAAGGGCAAGGGATATAACTTCCAGATAGGTACTTCATGCGAGTTTTACTGCTTTGAAAAGGACGATACTGATATGCCTACAAAGCGTCCTCACGATTATGCAGGCTATTGTGACGCTGCGCCTGTTGACAGGGGAGAAAACCTCAGACGTGATATCTGCCTGACGCTTGAGCAAATGGATATTTTCCCAGAAAGCTCAAGACATGAAACCGGTCCGGGTCAGAACGAGATAGATTTTCAGTATTCAAACGCACTGAAAGCTGCCGATAATCTTGTGACGTTCAAGAACGTTGTAAAATCTGTGGCTGACAGAAATGGGCTTTACGCAACGTTCATGCCAAAGCCTATCGTTGACAACTGCGGATCTGGTCTGCATATAATGCTCATGTGCATGAAAGGCACGGAAAATGTTTTCAGACCTCAGCTTGGCGGACTTTCCAAAGAGGCTGAGCGCATGATAGCAGGAATACTGAAAAACGTTGGCGATATGACGCTGTTTCTAAACACCACTACAAATTCATACAAACGTTTTGGCAGTCTGCTTGCACCTAAGTACATTTCATGGTCACATGAAAATTACGCACAGCTTCTTCGTGCACCGCTTGCTGATACAGATGAGAATGGTATAATACTCCGTTCAGCAGACAACACCTGTAATCCTTACTTTGCTATGGGTCTGCTTATTTATGCCTGCATAGACGGTGTTATAAATAAGGAAGAACTTCCAAAACCTTTTAATTTCAATATAGGCTCGGCAGATGAAAGCGAGCTTGCAAAGCTTGAAACACTTCCGCAGTCTTTGAAAGAAGCTGTTGAACGTGCTGAAAAGAGCGAGTTTCTTGCGGATAGGCTTCCTGAGCATATGTTGGAGCGTTTTATCGCAATAGAAAAGGAGCTTATCATAGAATATGAGAGAGCTGCCGATAAGGAGCAGTTTGAAACAGCCAGATATTTTTATCATCTGTAATGTCAGAGAAAGCTAAAAAAAGGAGGTGGGGAAATGGACAGGATACTTGTGGCTTCAAGCAATGACAAGGCAACAGCTATGCTTGTGAGTCTGTTAAAAGAAACCTTTCCCACCTGCAAGACTTCTATAGCCGCAACGGGTCTTGAAACAAGGCGTGCGGTAGGGTCAGGCAGTTATGACTGTGTCGTGATAAACTGTCCATTGTCAGACGAATATGGCAACGAGCTTGCGGAGATAGTCTGCACCTCAACTGACGCAAGCTGTGTGGCTATCGCAAAGTCGGAAAATGCGGATATCCTTGCTGATAAACTGGAAGATTTCGGCGTAATGGTGATACCAAAGCCACTAGGCAGACAGTATTTTTACCGTTCAATGAAATTTGTCAGTGCCGCAAGAAAAAGAATGCTGGGCATAAGGTCTGAAAACCTGAAACTGCACAAAAAGCTTGAAGAAATAAGAACTGTGAACAGAGCAAAGTGCTCACTTATGCAGTATCTTGGCTTTACAGAACAGCAGGCTCATAAATATCTTGAAAAGCAGGCTATGGATAAGAGATGCACAAAGATCGAGGTGGCTCAGAAGGTCATCGAGATGTACGAGGTTTAAATGTTACATAATTGTTAAATTAATGTCACGCTATTGCAATTGTCGGAGTAATGTTGTATAATAATAAAGGAAAATTTAAAATAACGGAGGTCGTTAAAAAATGTTAGTTTCAGCTAAGGAAATGATGACAAAGGCACTTGCAGGCAAGTATGCTGTAGGTCAGTTCAATATTAACAACCTTGAGTGGACAAAGGCTATCCTTCTCACTGCTCAGGAACTGCAGTCACCTGTAATTCTTGGTGTATCTGAGGGCGCAGGCAAGTACATGACAGGCTTTAAGACAGTTGCTGCTATGGTAAAGGCAATGGACGAAGAGCTTGGTATCACAGTACCTGTTGCACTTCATCTTGACCACGGAACATATGAGGGCTGCTACAAGTGCGTAAAGGCTGGTTTCTCATCTATCATGTTCGACGGTTCACATTATCCATTTGATGAGAACCTTGCTAAGTCAACTGAACTTGTTCACGTTGCAGATCAGCTTGGTCTTTCTATCGAGTGCGAAGTTGGTTCTATCGGCGGCGAAGAGGACGGCGTTGTAGGTATGGGCGAGTGCGCAGATCCAGACGAGTGCAAGACAATCGCTGATCTCGGCGTTACAATGCTCGCAGCTGGTATCGGTAACATTCACGGTAAGTATCCAGCAAACTGGCCAGGTCTTTCATTCGAGACACTTGCTGCTATCAAGGAAAAGGTTGGTGATATGCCACTGGTACTTCACGGCGGTACAGGTATTCCTGATGACATGATCAAGAAGGCAATCTCACTTGGCGTTGCAAAGATCAACGTAAACACAGAGTGCCAGCTTTCATTCCAGGAAGCTACAAGAAAGTACATTGAAGAGGGCAAGGATCTTCAGGGCAAGGGCTTTGACCCAAGAAAGCTTCTCAACCCTGGCTTCGAGGCTATCAAGGCTAAGGTCAAGGAGAAGATGGAACTCTTCGGTTCTGTTGGCAAGGCTTAATCAATAGCTAAATTAACGTAAATAAACGGGCTGTCGTTTCGGCGGCAGCCTTTTTATGTTATTTTATTTTCCAATTAAATAGAGTGTAACCTAGATCAACCACTCACAAATAAAAACAAGGAGATTTTTTTATGGAAATTTTCAGCGCACGTCGTTTAACAAACATGGGACTTATTGCAGCGATATACGTTGTGGCTACGATGCTTTGCAGCTCACTTGCATACGGACAGGTACAGTTCCGCATATCTGAGGTTTTGATGCTACTTTGTTATTTCAACAAGGATTACATCATTTCGCTTTCTATAGGTTGTTTGATAGTCAATCTATTCAGTACGCTCGGAATGGTGGACGTAGTATTTGGAACGCTTGCTACAGTTGTGGCAGCGGTTCTTATCTATCTGCTGAGAAACAAGGTAAATCTTGTAGTTGCGTCGCTTTTCCCGGTGATATCAAATGCGGTGATAGTTGGCTTTGAACTGACATATGTCTTCAAGACGCCGCTTCTTGTGAACATGGGCTGGGTAGCCTTAGGCGAATTTGTATGCGTAACGATAGTTGGTGTAATACTTATCAAGGCGCTTATGAAGAACAAGTATTTCAGCAAGCTTGTGACTTTCGGCATGAGTGATCAGGCTCTTAGTGAGCAGTTTAAAAACGGGTGACGATTCCGATATAAAAATCAGCCTGACTTTTTAGTCAGGCTTTATTTTTTGGCGCTTTTATCGAAAAAACTGCGAAAAAGTATTGACAAAGTACGTGTAATATGATATAATAAATACGTTGCATTGAGCAACGTAAAATATGCGGATGTGGCGGAATTGGCAGACGCGCTAGCTTCAGGTAGCGTAACGACAGTGAAATTATTTACTTTGCTGATTTCCGGTTCATCATAAATGTGGATTAGTGCGATAAGCATCCACCTCGGCTTTTGAATTTGAGCCGTGTGAAAGTTTCAAATTCTTATATGCAGGTGTGGCGGAATAGGCAGACGCGCTAGCTTCAGGCAGCGTAACGACAGTGAATTTATTTGCTTGGCTGCTTTCTGGTTCATCATAAATGTGGATTAGTGTGATAAGCACCCACCTCGGTTTTGGATTTGAGCCGAGTAAAAGTTTCAAATTTTTATATGCGGATGTGGCGGAATTGGCAGACGCGCTAGCTTCAGGTGCTAGTGATCGCAAGGTCATGTGGGTTCAAGTCCCGTCATCCGCACCACGAAAAGCTCGATTTTATCGGGCTTTTTTCTTTTGCTCCAGTAAAAATAAATGGGCAGACACGCTGGCTCTAAGAACAATTTTTAATTGATATTATGCTAAAACGCACTACCATAGCTAATGCGTCTGTCGGTTAATATATTCATATATGTAACGAACAAATCCGCAGGCGATACTGCGGATTTCGTTTTAATTTCTATGCACTTTCTAATTCTTCTGTTGGCTCAATAAACACGCTGACAGTTCCATTAAACTCTCCGTTCATCTCGAATCTGATATCAAGACTTTTATCTTCATTTTGATGAATGAAAATTCGCTTGACTAACATTCTTAGATTGATATCCGAAATCGTACCCTCGGACAGGATTTCATCAAGTATCTGTGTTGTGTTTTTAAGCTGTTCTTTTCTCTGTTTGCAGATTTTGTCATATTCCCTCAAGTCGGTTATCCGTTTTTCAATAGCGGATATTTCTTCTTCACGCTTAGTAATCATATTGTTGTAAACTTGTGCGTGTTCTCTGTCGCCGATTCGCTCTATAATCAAATCTTCGATCTGCTGTCGGAGTGATAATATCTTATCGTTGAGCTGCTGTATCTGACGTTCATACAGCGGCTTTTTCTTTACCCAATCCTTGACAATCTTGTTGTAGCGTTCGCTTTCGGCAAGTATCGTTTCACGAAGTCCTCGGACTTCATCTTCGATCAAAGCGTCAAGCTGATTTTCACGGACTGTGTGCGGAGTACAGTATTGCTTGCCGTAGCGGTGTGCGCTGTTGCAAGTGTATTCAACGTACTCTTTGCCTTTCCATTTTCTTGTGCGAGCTACAAAGCAAGCCCCGCAGTCGGAGCATTTTATTAATCCGGAATAGCGATGAAGATTCCTGCCATTTTGCGAACGTGGATTCATCTGTGAACGGTGTGCCAGTAAAAACTGTGCCTGTTTCCAAGTTGTTTCATCAATTATTGGTTCGCAGAAATTCTCATGGCGATACTGTTCTTCGGGCGGAATGAAAGTTTTGGTTTTGTATATTTTTGAAGTTACTGTCTTATGATTAACCATTGTGCCAATGTATAATTCATTTGTGAGAATGCGTTTGACTGCTGTTTGTACCCACAAGTATTTTTTAGAGATGTCGGGTTTCCAATCTGCTAGCTTTCTGCGCTGATAGTATTCTGGTGATTTTATTCCACGTTCGTTCATCTTCTTTGCGATTGTGGTCAAGCCGTAGCCGTCAACGTATAGCTTGAATACTTCCTGCACTATCCAAGCTGTTTCATCGTCTACCAAAACAGTATTTGTGTTTCGGTCACGCTTGTAACCGAGGGGTAAGGACTCTATCAGACCTTTTCCTTTCTGCTTTTGACGTACACCTGCTTTTACTTTTTTGCTGATGTCCTTAGCATAAAAATCGTTGAAGATCTGCTTGAATCCAATCATCAAATCGTCATTCTCGTTACTGGAATCAATGCCCTCAGTCACAGAATAGACCTTGACATTGTTCTGTCGCAAGTGATCTATGAACAGTTCCGTTTGAGTACGGTGTCTGCCAAGTCTTGATAGATCCTTGACCAGAACTACATCAATTTTACCTTCGTCAACAGCAATTTCAAGTTCTCCTAAGCCTTTTCTGTTAAACGTCATTCCTGAAACATTGTCATCAAAGCTCTCTCCGATGATTTCGTAACCATTCTGCTCAGCGTAATCAACTAAAATCTGTCGTTGATTTTGCAGACTGTTCATTTCCTCATCTTCGTCACGAGATAATCTGTAGTATAGCCACGCTCTCATTTTATCGACCTCCTTTAAATTCGGCAGGCACGCTATGGTGTGTCTGCGTTACCTATCTGAACTTCGTTCAGATTGACACTACCACAAGCCGACCTGAAAGTCCAGCGATTACGCTGTTTTATCAACAAGTTCTACCTTTTCAATAAAATCGGAGTCGGAGCATTTGGACATACTATCTGAATTCAAATAGTCGTTAATCATGGACTCCATGAAGGTATCAAATGTCTTTCCGTCGCCATTATAGATAACAGTGACTGAATTGATTTTCGGGATTTCTCTTTGTCTTGGCATATTTTTATCGCCCTCCTTACTGTCTTTTCAGTTTCTTTTTCTCTGATTTTTAAACTGATCATTTTTAATCATTCCTTTCTTAAAATTTCGTTTGACATCATCAACAACGCCCGCAATTATGCCGATTTCACGCAGTTTTTTGCACTTACGACCCCTGAATCATTCAAAGCTCAAATTTATGACCCCATAAAAATTATGCACAATCATTTTGCTGAAACTGCGTATTTTCGGCACTTTTGCGGCGAGCTTTGCTCGTCCGCTGTGACTGTTTCGGGGGCTATGACCCCGAAACTTTAACTTGCAATGAAATATTTAGCTTTGGTGGTTATAGCTCTAGCTGCTGAATTGTGAAAAGTACATAATTGCTCAAATCGTTGAGTTCGACTTGCACAAGCTAATCTTATTTAAAATATCGCCCACATCGGCTCACAAATCGCTTGTGTGGGGTTTTGGTGAGTTTCTGCTAAACTTACCCGACTGATTTTTTTAGCCCGCAAATCGCCCCACGTTCGCTGATTTGGGTTGACAGTAAACATTGATTTAACTTTTACCGTCACACCTCGCAAAGCAAGTAATTTCAAGGCTTTTCACACTTTTGAAGTTAGCTTGTTGACAGTAACTTCGCTAGTGTTTTTACTGTCACTACTGTCACGCTCACGGTCGTAATGAAGAATTATCAGCCTGCAGTTGCGTGTCCGCTTGTACTGAAAATCAATGCCGTATTTTCTCAGCGTGTAACCGTTCTGAACTAGATCTCTTGTAACTCTGTTTGGATAGAATTGTTCTTGTGTGACTTCTTTTAGTTCACTTACAAGTTCTGACGCAGTACCTGTAAAAGAAATATACCTTTTTAGATAAACATACAACGCTGCAAGAAAAATGTTGTCCTTACTTTTGGGAGCGGACGGCTCATCGGTAACGACCCACTTTTTCAAATCGCTATCAAAATGCAAACTTATTTCTGCGTTTTCAATATCACGTCCTACACAATAAAGTTTTGCATTACGGCTGCCACGTTTTGTTTCGACCAGAACCATACTTCCGTCTACACAGCCGCTGATTCCTGTACTTCCTGAGATCATATTGAACGGGTCGATATCTTTGCATTTTCTAGTGTGATGTACAACTATTATTGCGATTTCAAGTTTGTCAGCAAGTGCTTTCAGAACGGATAGGTCTTTGTAGTCTGAACCATAGCTTGAATCAGTATCGCTGCGAACCATTTGCAGAGTGTCAATAAAAACGATTTTCAGATCACGATGTTCACTCATAAAGCCTTCAATCTGCTCTTCAAGACCGCCTCCTATCGGGTCAGACATAACAGAGAAGTAAAGCATTTCAGTTGGTTCATCGGTCAGCTCATAGAGCCTGTTTTGTATTCTTGCGTAACTGTCCTCTAAACACAGATACAGAGCAGTTCCTTGTGAAGTTTTTAGACCTAAAATTTTTTCTCCTTTCGCTATTGACAGACACATATCAAGTGCCAGCCACGATTTGCCGACCTTTGGTGCACCTGCTAAGATATACAGACCTTGTGCGATCAAGCCGTCTATAACGAATTCTATTGGCTTGTACACAGTTGTCATTATTTCTTCGCAGGATTTTGAGTTAAATTGTTTCAAGTTATCAGTCCTCCTATTCTGTTTTCAAGTTTCTGTTATTGTCACTGAACATAGCGAAATTTATATTCAAAACAAAAAGCTCGCAAAGACTTTTAAAATCTTTACGAGCTTATATTATTCACCATTATTATGG
>OJRT01000525.1_pt1 | contig 18438 bp, 10 predicted proteins | sample 1599281 | NCBI WGS metagenome assembly OJRT01 (sample SAMN03922458, study PRJEB24848) | human gut metagenome | isolation source: stool sample | host: Homo sapiens | place: Germany | collected 2009-11 | reverse complement strand
TTTCCTAATCCACTACGAGCGAGGCTTGCCGAGCGATTCTGCGTCTTGACAGTGGCGGCACGCCACCGAAACTTTTGAGTGTCTTAGGGAAAGTTCATTAAGCTAATTGGTAATTACTTCAACCGCGTCAACACAAGTTGATTTAAAATGTCGAGGTTTTGCTTGCAAAACCGATTCCGCGTCTTGACAGTGGCGGCACGCCACCGAAACTTTTAAGTTTCTTAGAAAAATCTGTTAGTTAATCGATAATTTTTTCGACCGCATCAATAAACTTTCCTAATCCACTACGAGCGAGGCTTGCCGAGCGATTCTGCGTCTTGACAGTGGAGGCACGCCACCGAAACTTTTAAGTATTTTACAGAAAAAGTGTAGGGGCGAACTGTGTTCACCCGTTTGATAACTTTTTTGATTGTATTAATACTAAATAGGTCTGATATTTGTTTTAATCAACATTAAAATCAGATGCTATGAGTTTTTCAGCCTTTTCAATAGCTTCTTTTTCATCTATACCATTGCATTGAAGCTCGATTTCGTCACCACATTTAATGCAAGCCGCCATTATATTTAAAAGGCTTTTTGCATTTATCATATCGCCTTTATATAAAATTTCAGAATCACAATCGTATTTGCACAGTTCATTTGCCAGAATCCCAGCAGTCCGAAGATGTAAACCCTCTGCTGAGATGATAGTAAATTTTTTATTAAGCATTTTAATATTCCTCCATATACCTTTAATAATAAAATCCATTTTTGATTAATCAAAAATTCCTGTATCTAAACTATGTTTTTTTATTGGTTCTCTTCGTTTTAGTACTGCAATTATAAGCATAGTTGCAAGTGAACCTGATAAAATTGCAAATAAATATCCTGATGGGTTTCCCATAAATGGAATTACAAAGATTCCGCCATGTGGAACTTGAAGCGTACAGCCTAAGGACATAGATACATTTCCTGCAAGCACTGAGCCTAAGAAACACGATGGTAAAATCGCCAAGGGGTCAGCCGCAGCATAGGGGATAGCTCCTTCTGTTATAAAGCACAGCCCTAAAACATAGTTTACTGCACCGGATTTTCTCTCTGCGTCTGAAAATTTACTTTTAAAGAAGGTTGTTGCAAGTGCTATGCCGAGCGGAGGTGTCATGCCACCAGCCATAACCGCTGCCATAACATCATATTTACCCATAGTAAGTGAAATTGTTCCATAGAGATACGCAGCCTTACTGAGAGGACCGCCCATATCAAGAGCCATCATTCCGCCGAGAACGGCACCAAGCATTATTCTAGCATTTCCGTCAAGCATATTCAAATCATACATTAAATATTCATTTAATAGCGAGGCGAATGGATTTATAGCACCCATAACAAAGCCTATTACAATCATACCTGCAACAGGATATATCAAGACCGATTTTATGCCAGCTATACTTTTTGGGATATGTGAACATAGACGCTCTAAGAACCACATAAAAATACCAGCGAAAAATCCTGCAAATAACGCACCAATAAAGCCAGAAGGTACGCCGCCTTGAGGATTAGTGAAGGTCATACCTATATTTGCCATAAGACCTCCGACAGCACCGATAGCAAGACCCGGTCGGTCAGCAATACTCATGGCGATATAGCCTGAGAAAATCGGTATCATACATTGAAAGGCGTATTCTCCAAGAGTATTTAAAAATGCGGAAACCTGTGTTCCTGTACCAAATACACCAAAATCAAGTGCGGAATTTCCAAGCATTATCATATCTAAAAAATATGACAGTGCGTGTAATATACCACCACCAATGGCGAAGGGAAGCATATATGAAACACCACTCATAAGGTGTTTATAACATTTATGTGCAATAGTTTCGTGCATTGGTATGGACGGCTTACTTATATATTCACTTCCTGATGTATCACCTTTATATTTATAAAGCTCTTTATTGCTGAGAGCGGCTTTTATAGTTTCCTTTGGCTTTCTTAAACCATCAGTAACAGAAGTTATAAAAACACGCTTGCCATTAAAGCGTTCCATATCAACATTTTTATCAGCGGCTATGATTATGACTTCGGCTTTCTCTATTTCTTCATCAGTTAAAACATTTGCTGCACCAGCAGAGCCATTTGTTTCAACCTTTATAGAATAGTGCATTTCTTTTGCAGTCTTTTCGAGAGCTTCTGCTGCCATATATGTATGTGAGATTCCCATAGGACAGGCGGTAACAGCAAGAATTTTATAGCCTTTATTTTCTTCTATGGGCTCTGACTTTTCCGAAGCTTCATCTGGGAAAAGCTTATCCTCTAATTTATCTATGAAATCTATGAATTCGGCGGGAGTTTCAACGGCTGTTAATGATGGCAAAAGGCTTTTATCCATCATAAGCGTTGCTAAATGAGAAAGCAAATTCATATGTTGTTTGCCATCATTGGGCATTGCTATCATAAATATAAGGTTTACAGGTTTACCATCGAGAGATTTAAAATCTACACCATCTTCAACTGTCATAGCAGTTATGGCAGGTCTTTTAACTGCTTCTGTCATAGCGTGTGGAATAGCCATACCACCACCAATGCCAGTGCTTGTACTTGCTTCACGCTCTAAAACAGCTTTTCTGAATGAATCTTTGTCATTCAGGTTGCCAAGCCTGAAATGACATTCAACAAGAGTGTTGATTACTTCTTCTTTTGATTTTGGTTTACTTTTAAGTAAGATACCATCTTCATTCAAGAGGGAAGAAATTCTCATAGGGTCGCCTCCTTATAAAAATATGGCGTTAATATAGTAATTTGTATCTATATTACCATAAATTATGATGTAATCCAAGCACTTTTTACAAAAAACGTTTAGGCGTAAAGGACTATTATGAGAATTAATAGAAGCTTGATGATTAATTTATAATAATTTTGAGAAAATCTGTAAGCTTACGAGTAATTTCTTACTTTGAATGAATAAAATTCTGACAACAATAATATAATGGCTAATAAAGAATTTTCGGAAGGGAGCTTGAAAATAATGGACTGGCACACTCAATCCTCAGCTGATGTAATAAAAACTCTTAAAACAAATGAAAGAAACGGACTTTCGTCTGCCGAAGCTAAAAAAAGACTTGAAAAATATGGGAAAAACCGCCTGCACGAGCCTAAAAAGCCATCTCTATTTGCTAAATTTATAGCACAGTTTTCTGATTTTATGGTTCTTATACTCTTAGCTGCGGCTGGAGTTTCATTTGTAACCGCTATAATCGAGGGAACTGGAGATTTCATCGACCCTATAATGATTTTACTTATTGTTGTAATAAACGCTGTAACAGGCGTTATTCAAGAAAATCGAGCGGAGAAAGCTATTGAAGCACTTAAAAGGTTATCCGCACCACACGCAAAGGTTATTCGTGACGGTAAAGAAAAAAGTATTTTATCAGAGGAGGTCGTTCCGGGAGATATTCTTGTACTTGAAACTGGCGATATTCTTTGCTGTGACGCAAGAATAATATCCGAAGCCTCTCTTAAGTCTGAGGAATCATCTCTTACAGGAGAAGCTGTTCCGTCTGAAAAAAGTGCCAATATAATCTGTGAAAAATCTGCACCTATCGGTGATAGACACAATATGCTTTTCTCTACTGGAATTATGTCCTCGGGAAATGCCCTTGCTGTTGCTGTTGAAACAGGTATGCGAACTCAAGTAGGAAAAATCGCCAAAATGATAAATGATGAGGAAAGCCCTAAGACCCCACTTCAGAAAAGTCTTGCGAAAACTGGTAAAATGCTCGGCATAGGTGCTATTGCAATTTGTATAATTATTTTTGTGCTCGGCTTATTACAGCAAATTCCGCCACTTAATATGTTTATGATTTCAATAAGCCTTGCTGTTGCGGCTATTCCTGAGGGCTTGCCTGCGGTAGTTACAATAGTTCTTGCACTTGGCATAAAGAAAATGGCGGCAAGACGGGCAATAGTTCGCAGAATGCCAGCTGTTGAAACGCTCGGCAGAGCAAATGTCATATGTTCAGATAAAACAGGCACTCTTACACAAAACAGAATGACTGTTACACGCTTAGAGCTTCCGAAGGGTTCGGCAAGCTTTAATTCTCCCGAAGGTGTATTTGCTCTTTCTTTATGCACACTTTGTAACAACAGCCGTATCAACTCTGACGGTACAGCCTCAGGTGACCCTACCGAGGGAGCTTTGGTTCTTGCGGCGCTGAAGGCTGGTCGTAAAAAAGAAAAGCTCGAACAGGAGCTTCCTCGTGTAAAGGAATTTCCTTTCGATTCAACAAGAAAGCGTATGACCACTGTCCATAAACTAAAAAATGGCGGCTATCGAATTATCACAAAGGGTGCTCCTGATATGTTGCTTCCGCTGTGTTCGGCAAGTTCAGACGGCAGAGGTATGACCGAAATTTCCCGAAAAGCTGTCATTTCAAAAAATGAAGCTATGGCGTCAGACGCTTTAAGAGTTCTTGCAGTTGCTTATCGTGATACAGCCACTATTCCCAAAACTGCTGATGAGGCTGAAAAAGGCTTGATTTTCACAGCGCTTATCGGAATGATAGACCCTCCTCGCCCAGAGGCAAAGCACGCTGTTGCAAGATGTAAAACCGCTGGAATCAAGCCTGTTATGATAACAGGCGACCATATCGCAACTGCAAAGGCTATTGCAAAGGATTTAGGCATTTTTTCTGGGAATGATAAAGCTATGACTGGTGTGGAGCTTGATAAAATTTCAGACGAAGATTTAAAAAGAAATATTTTTTCATATTCGGTTTTTGCAAGGGTTTCGCCTGAACACAAGGTGCGAATTGTAAAAGCTTTTCGTTCGGCATCTGCCGTTGTAGCTATGACTGGTGACGGTGTTAATGATGCTCCTGCACTCAAAGCCGCCGATATAGGCTGTGCTATGGGTATTACTGGAACAGATGTCGCAAAGGGTGCGGCTGATATGATTCTTACTGATGATAATTTTTCAACAATAGTAGAGGCGGTTTCTGAAGGTAGAGGTATATATGAAAACATCAAAAAAACTGTTCATTTTCTGCTTTCAAGCAACATTGGCGAAATTATAACTGTATTTACGGCATTTCTTTTAAGACTTCCGTCACCGCTTTTTGCTATTCAATTACTATGGGTAAACCTCGTAACTGATAGCTTGCCCGCACTTGCTCTTGGTGTTGAGCCTACTCCTCAAGACATTATGGAACGCAAACCAAATGATGCAAAAAAGAGTCTTTTCGCTGACGGAATGATTTTCAACATTGCCATAGAGGGCTGTTTTATTGGTGCATTATCATTTCTTGCCTTTACCATTGGCAGAGTTTTCTTCGATAATGGTGGTGAACCTGTTGTTGGCAGAACTATGACCTTTGCTTCACTTAGTCTTTGCCAGCTTATACACGCTTTTAACATAAAAAGCGAACAATCAATTTTTAAGGGTGGGTTATTCACCAACCCAAAGTTAATTTTATCTTTTATAATCGGAGTTATAATGCAAGTTTCAGTTATATCAATACCAGCTTTAGCAACGATTTTTAAAGCTGTGCCTCTTTCGCCTATTCAATGGCTTATAGTTGCGGGCTTATCGTTTATACCGCTTGTTGTAGTAGAGATTGAAAAGTTTTTTCAACATAAAACAACGAAGCATAAAGCTCCAACCTTAATTCATACTAAATTTAAATCGACACTTTAACTAAACCGACTACCCTAAGACACTCAAAAATTTTGCTTAAGCTTTTTTAAAAGCTTGCAGGGCTGAGGGACGGAGTCCCTGATGGGTTTTAAGGGCAATACCCTTAACATTCTTTGCTCTTTGAGCGGTGGATTTTGTCCACCGCTTAATTTCGTTTGTAAGTAACATTAGTAAAAAGTGCGGATATTGTCTGCTTATTTGATATTAATGGTTTCGTCCTTAAAACCCATCAAAGGCTCTGCCTTTGGAATCCGCAAAGCCTAAACATTAAGCGTCTTGAAAAAGTCCGTCAACCAAGCTATAATCCATATTTTTTATAAGTATTATTGACATTATAAATTTTAATGATTATACTTGTATCACAACACTAATACATGTTTTAAGGAGATGATACGGAATGTTTAAGCTGAAAAAGTATCTTAAGCCGCATATCGTTGCGATAATTCTTGCAATACTTTTTCTCTTTGGCGAGGCTGTCTGTGAGCTTGTACTTCCAAACCTGATGTCCGATATAGTCAATGTCGGTATTCAGAATACAGGTGTAGAAAATGCCTCCCCAGAAGTAATCAGTACTGACGGTATGACGCTTCTGAAACCTTTTATGAGCGATAATTCAAAAAAGCTCATAGAAAAATCCTATAAGCTGGTTGAGAGCGGAACAGATTCTGCCAAGGACTATGAAAATGCTTACCCAATCCTAAAAGAAAGCGGAAAAGGCGTCTATGTCCTTACAGATTATTCTGATAGGTCTGCTCTTGATGACACCTTTGGAAAAGCGAGTGTAGCACTTATTGCTATGATGCAGGATTTTGCAAAGCAAGGAAATACATCAGCAAGCTCAAGTAAAGATATGGATATATCAAATGCTGATATAACAGAAATGTATAAAATAAATCCTATGCTTTCTATGATACCTCAAGCTAAGTTGGATGGATATATCAATGATAGCAATAATGCTGATAATCAGATTATAAACACTGTTGGCTGTGCAATGACCAAGCTTTTTTATAAGGAAGTTGGCATTGATATGGGACAGTATCAGTTTAACTATATCGCTAAAATTGGTGTATATATGCTTTTGATAACACTTGCAGGTGGTATCTTCGCTATTTTGGTTAGTCTTATAGCCTCAAAGGTTGCCGCAGGTGTTGCCAAAGACCTTAGAAGAGATTTATTCCAAAAGGTTGAAAGCTTCTCAAATCGTGAATTTGATAGTTTTTCCACCGCTTCCCTCATAACAAGAACAACCAACGATATTACACAAATTCAGATGTTTGTCGTTATGGCGATAAGACTTATCTGCTTTGCACCTATTATGGGCATAGGCGGTATGATTATGGCATTACAGCAGGGCGTTTCACTTAGTTGGATAATTCTGCTTGCTATTGTACTCTTAATTATTGTAATGGTTGTAATATGCATAGTTGCTTTGCCGAAATTCAAATCTATACAGAAAATGGTCGATAAGCTCAACCTCGTAACCCGTGAGAGCCTTACAGGCATGATGGTTATTCGTGCGTTTGGCACACAGAAGAACGAAGAAGAACGCTTTGATAAAGCTAATAAAGACTTGACCTCAGTAAACCTCTTTGTTAATAGGGTTATGGTCATACTTATGCCAATCATTACACTTATTATGAATGGTGTTACACTTTTAATTGTGTGGGTAGGTGCTCATCAAATTGAAGCCGCTCAAATTCAGATTGGTGATATGATGGCATTTATGCAATATGGAATGATTATTATAATGGCATTCCTTATGATTTCAATGATGTTTATTATGATTCCAAGAGCATCTGTTTCCGCATCTCGTATAGCAGAGGTTCTTGAGAGTGAGCTTTCTATTAAAGACAGCAAAAATCCAAAATCTCTCGGAGAAAATTCAAAGGGTGAAATTTCTTTCAATAATGTTTCATTTAAGTATGGAAATGCAGAAGATAATGTCATTGAGAATATAAGCTTTACCGCAAAGCCTGGTCAAACGACCGCCTTTATCGGCTCTACTGGTTCAGGCAAATCTACACTTGTAAATCTTATTCCAAGATTTTATGATGTTACAGCTGGTTCAATTACTTTTGATGGTATTGATATTCGAGATATAACCCAACACGAGCTTAGAAGTAAAATCGGTTTCGTACCACAAAAGGGTGTGCTTTTCTCTGGTGATATAGCATCTAACCTCCGTTATGGTAAGAGAGATGCAAGTGATAGCGAAATTGCCGAAGCTGCTAAAGTTGCTCAGGCAGAGGACTTCATAAATTCCAAGCTTGAAAAGTATGAATCACCTATCGCCCAAGGTGGAACGAATGTTTCAGGTGGTCAGAAACAAAGACTTTGTATCGCAAGAGCCTTAGCTAAAAAAGCCCCTGTATATATCTTTGATGATAGCTTTTCTGCACTCGATTTCAAAACTGATGCCGCTCTCAGAAAAGCCCTTAAAAAATATACAGGCGACTCAACAGTTTTGATTGTTGCACAGAGAATAAGTACAATTATGGACGCTGAACAAATTATTGTTCTTGACGAAGGCAAGATGGTGGGCAAGGGAACTCACAAAGAGCTTATGCAAAGCTGTCCAACCTATCGTGAGATTGCTTCATCACAGCTAAATGAGGAGGAATTAAAATGAGCGAAAAAGTAAATAATTCACCTCAGAAACACAGAGGTCCTATGGGCAGAGGGCCTATGGGAGCTGTTGAAAAGCCTAAAAATTTCAAAGGCAGTACAAAAAAGCTTTTAAAATATATGGGCAAATATAAAGGCAGAGTATTGCTCGTTATTATATTTGCGATATGCTCGACAATATTTAACATTGTTGGTCCTAAAATCTTAGGAAATGCAACTACAATCCTCGCAAATGGTCTTATGTCATCATTCACAGGAAGTGGCGAAGGAATCGACTTTATAGGAATAGGAAATATAATTCTCTGGCTTATAGGACTTTATATAGTGAGTGCTTTATTCTCTTATATTCAGGGCTTTATTATGACCGATGTTTCTATGAAAGTAACCTACAATCTTAGAAAAGATATTTCAAAGAAGCTCAACAAACTTCCTTTGAAATATTTTGATGGAACAACAAACGGCGAAGTTCTTTCAAGAATAACCAATGATATAGATACCCTCAGCCAATCGCTGAATCAGAGTCTTACACAGATTATAACCTCTGTTACCTCTCTGATTGGTATTATGATTATGATGTTCTCGATTAACTTCTATATGACACTAATCACACTTTGCATAGCACCTATTTCTTTTATCTTTATTATCGCAATAATCAAGAAATCTCAAAAGCATTTTAAGAATCAACAGGAATATCTCGGCAATGTAAACGGCCATGTTGAAGAAATGTATGGCGGTCATACAGTTGTTAAAGCTTTCTGCGGAGAAGATGAATCTCTCGAAACCTTTAATAAATATAACGATAAGCTTTATGAGTCCGCATGGAAATCACAGTTTCTTTCTGGAATTATGCAGCCAATTATGAACTTCGTTTCCAATATAGGTTATGTCGGAGTTTGTATTCTTGGCGGTTATCTTGCAGTAAGTCAGGGCTTGGCTGTCGGTGATATTCAAGCTTTTATTCAGTATGTAAGACAGTTTACACAGCCTATTATGCAGATTGCAAATATTTCAAATGTTTTGCAGCAAACTGTTGCCGCTTCTGAAAGAGTTTTCGAGTTTCTCGAAGAAGATGAAGAAATTCCAGAATCCGACCACCCAATCACAATTAACGAAAGTGATAAGCCAGACTCAGAGCTTAATGTCACAATCGAGGGCAGTGTTCAATTTGCTCATGTTCATTTTGGATATACAGACGATAAAATCATAATAAATGATTTTTCAGCTATTGTTGAACCTGGACAAAAAATTGCTATTGTTGGACCTACTGGTGCTGGTAAAACAACTATGGTCAAGCTTCTTATGAGATTCTATGATGTCAACGAGGGGGCTATTCTTGTTGATGGTTATGATATTCGAGATTTCAAGAGAGATGATTTAAGGTCACTCTTTGGAATGGTTTTGCAGGATACTTGGCTTTATAGCGGAAGTATTAAGGATAATATCCTCTATGGCAACCTTAAAGCCTCCGATGAAGATGTCATTAAAGCAGCTAAGGCAGCACAGGCTGACCACTTCATCAGAACACTTCCTGGTGGATACGATATGGTTCTCAACGAAGAAGCCAACAATGTATCGCAGGGTCAGAAACAGCTTTTAACTATTGCGAGAGCAATTCTTGCCGACCCTAAGATATTGATTCTTGATGAAGCAACAAGTTCTGTTGATACAAGAACAGAGGTTCTCATTCAAAAGGCTATGGATAATCTTATGAAGGACAGAACAAGCTTTATAATCGCACATAGACTTAGTACCATCAGAGATGCTGACTTAATACTTGTTATGAATAACGGTGACATTGTCGAGCAAGGAAATCATAATGAGCTTATGGCTAAAAACGGTTTCTATGCTAATCTGTATAATAGCCAGTTTGCAGGTGCAACTAACTAAAACTTTAGCTAACGCACTTCCCCAAGACAATTAAAAGTTTTGCTCAAGCTTTTTCAAAAGCTTGCAGGGTTGAGGGACGGAGTCCCTCATGGGTTTTAAGGGCAACGCCCTTAACATTCTTTGCTCTTTGAGCGGCGGACATAGTCCGCCGCTTATTTCTTTTGTTAGCAATATTAGTCAAAAAGTGGGGCGGACATAGTCCGCCCCACTTTAAGGAGTAAGAGATGTTAAGGGCTTCGCCCTTAAACGGCGAGCCGCCGCCCCCAAGACGCGTAATCGGTTTTGCAAGCAAAACCTCGACATCTACAAGAGCAGTTTATTGCCACGGATAAAGAAATTACCAATAAACTACCCGAGGCTCTGCCATAGGTGACTATCTTTGGAAACCGCAAGCCTTTAAAAAGGCTCAAGCGAAACTTTTGAGTTTCTTGGGTAAGTGCATTAGCTTGAATGATGATTGTTTTGCCCTTTAAGTATTTGTGCTTGAAATTTCTTCATTTGGTCTATCAGGTGGTGTCATTCCCGAATTTTCGCCATTTGGCATTTTTGGAGGCTTGCCATTGTTGCCTCTACCAAAACCGTTAGGCTTATTGCCACGCATTCCGCCACCGCCGAAGCCATTTGAGCCATTAGAATATACTGTCGAACTCATTTCTATATCATAGCTTTCACTACCAACAGTAAGCTTGTATGCTCCGCTCTTTGTAATCTTTGCTGAACTTACAACAACCAAACTAAACTGCTTTGTTGCTGTATAGGAAAGAATTTCATTTCCGCTCGAATCAGCAAGTGTAATCTTTTCGCCAGCGGAATGACTGATTGAAAGATTATATAAAATAGAGCATTGAGTTGAACTATCCGAGAATCCCTGTGCCATTCCTGAACTACCGACCGCAACGAAAGTTCCACCGCTGATAGTTGCTGTGCCGTCATAATCCAAAGCACCGTCACCGTCATTTGTAGGACCGTTTACATAAATTTCGCCACCCTCAATTATGAGATTGCTGTTAGAATCAAGCCCGTCGCCAGAGGCATCAACTGTAACCTTACCGCCTGTAATCTTTATATAAATATCAGAATTTTCGGTAAAGCTGTTTTGTCCCATTCTTCCGCCCATAGAAGAGCTGTCACTGCCACCTGCGGAATTTATTCCGTCATCGCTTGCAGTAAGTTCTATTGTACCGCCATTTATAGTTACATTAGAACCCTCAATGCCTTCATAGCTTTTCTCTATAACAATATTACCGTTGTTAATAACTGTTGAGGTATCAGCGTGTATGCCGTCATCACCAGATTTAAGATTAAGTGTTCCGCTCTCTATGGTAACATTAGAATTTGAGTGAATGGAATCGTCCGAGGTATCTGCGGTAATAGTTGCATTGCTGATTTTTATATCACTGCCTGCTTTAAGACCCCTTGCACTTGCAGTATCTTCTTCCGTTGTAGATGAATCCTCTTGTCCCCACCTACCCCATTGAGGATTGTCCTTACCTCCAGAGGTTTTTGAGGAATTTTCGCTTCCGCCACCAGTTTTAAGATTAATTTCGCCTTTTTCTATTGTAAGTGTCGTTTCTGCCTGAATAGCGTCAGTTGTCGATGTTATGTTGATTTTTCCACCACAGATATAAATATATCCCTTTGAAGTATCCTCACTGTTGTTAGATTTAATACCGTCACCCTCGGACTTAATTGTAATATTGCCGTCCGCAATTTTAACGCAGTCCTTACCGCAAATACCATTGTTTTTTGCATTAACAGTAATCGTACCGCCTGTAATCACCAAATCATCTTTTGAAACGATACCATTTTTCATATTTCCGTTGACGGTCAGAGAACCACTGCCGTTTATAGTCATATCCGCTCTGCTGAAAATAGCTGCATCAACATTGCTTTCATCGTCTGCAAGGTCTGTATAAGAAGTACCGTTTGTTATAATATTTTTAGTGTCATCTTTGAGGGTAATAAAAACTTTATCCGCAGATTTTATAAATATCGGTGAATGTGTTGTGCATTTTATCGTAAAGCCATTCAGAACAAGCTGAACCTTTTCACTATCCGTAACATTTACCACTATTCTTCCCTCATCTATTGAACCGCTCAGTACATATGTACCCTCCTTGTTGATTGTAAGCACACCGTCTTTAGCCGTTGCACCACTTCCACTTATGCTAAATTCACTTCCGCTGCAAGAAATTTTAACTGCATCTGTTTCTTCATAACCAACATCCATATCACGAGCAGTAAAGTTTGCATTTACAGATTCCGCTTTAACTGTCTTGCTCGATTCCGAACTACTTGAGCTTGTGGTAGCTTTACTGCTGTCAGAAGTAACAGAAGTTGTCTGTGGCGAATCGCCTGAACAGCCCGCAAAGGCTGAAACTATAATAAGTGCGGACATTAACACCGCAAAAATTCTTTTACCTTTCATTTCAATCAATCTCCTTTATCATAAATTATAATGTTTCTTGATTAAAAGCCGCTCTGCAACAAGAGATTTCAAGATTACCATTTCTGCAGCGAAGGTCATCTATAAATTGCTTTTCTTGGCTCTGGTCTTTAAGTATAACTATGTATCTAAGCTTATAAAGGCTTCCAATATTTGCAGTCTTTACTTCTACAAGTTCATTTGACTTTGTATACTGCTCAAAAAGCTCATCAAAAACGCCTGTATAATCTAAGCTTTCAGGAATAGTAATTCTAAGCTCCTTCTTAACAGAAGTCTTATCACCGATTTTTATAAAGCTAAAGATAAGCTGAATTGTACAAATAACAACAGCCAAAATTCCTGCAAGGAGAAGATAACCCATACCTGTTGCAAGGCCTACTGCCATTGCTAAGAATATACTGCAAATTTCCTTTGCACTTCCTGGCACAGAACGGAAACGAACCAAATTGAAAGCTCCCATTACTGCAATTCCCGCACCGATACTGCCATTCACAAGCATTATAACTACTTGCACGATTGCAGGAAGCAGAGCAAGCGTCATAACAAAGCTTTTTGAAGTTGAATTTCTGAAGGAATAAACAAATGCAATAATCAATCCAAAGGCTATTGATGCACCCAGACAAAGGAAGAATGAACACTCTGTAAAACTCGCTGTTGACTGATTTGATAATACGCTGTTAAAAATATCCATTATAATCTCTCCTTATGCTAATTTCTTAATTTTTTGAACATTTTCAAGTTCAGATGTATTTTGTTTTTTCAACGAATTTATGTATCCCGTACCATACTTAGAAAATGACGACGGAAAAATTTTAAATCTATCTAACTCATCTGCAAGCCAAAGTGGCATTGCATATGGTGTTTTAACTTCCATAATATAAAGCCCGTCCTGAAGAATTTTTTCTCCCCATATTCCGTCAACTAATGAAAGCCTTTCTTCTCTGATAAGTGGGTTACTATCAAAGGTAATTCTCAAGGTTGAATCTTGAATACCGCAATAAGAATCCCTCTCATAGCTTACAAACATTGCTGGTTCTATGCCCTCGTAATATTTCAATGCCCATGCAAGCTCTTTTTCAATCTGTGTTTTCGGCAAAAGCTTACCAGAAAGAAACATTTCCGCCTCACGAAGTGTCATAGCTATACGGCGTTTATAAACTACACCACGATATTTTTTCTTTAGCTCTATGAAAACCTTATCATCAGCACTTGGTGTACCATAACTGCGAAGTCTTAATTTTTCTTTATATATAGGCTTTTCAATAGAGTTGCGAATCATTAATCTTGACGGGGTATCATAATATATACTGCAAATAGTGCTATGAAAATATTTATCCTTTGCGAGATATAGCTTTGCAGTTTCAAGGATTTTTTGTTTTTGCCAAGATGTGAGAATGTATTTTTTCTCATATCTTTTAAAGATACTTTGAAATTGGCTCATAATATCTCATCTCCTAATAGGTTGGTTTGTTTTCTATGTCTATATAATAATTGTCCTGCCTTAAATTTACTTTAAGCTTACAAAAATTTTTCAAAAAAATTAAGAGGAAATTTAAATTTGATTTTTTGTTAGATATTTACTATATTTTATTAATGTTGATTTTATTATTATATATCTTGCAAAAATTCAACCTTTATGTTATAATTGGTTTATAAACCAATTATATATCAGAAAGGAGTGATTAAAATGGCTCGAAGATATGATAAGGAAGACTCAAAAAGACGAATACTATCCGCTTGTGTAAAGCTTTTCATAGAGAAAGGTTATCATAATACCACATTAGCAGAAATATTAAGAGAAGCTGATGTTACAAGCAGTACATTTCAAAATATTTTCCGCACAAAAGACGGTGTACTTATGGATTTAGTTGAATTTATGTTTGAAAATCAATTCGGTATGGCAAGAACAATAGCCAAAACCTCAAATCCTGTACTTATATACGCCGTAGAAACATCTATTCAAATTGCCTTAGCAGAATTAAACGAAAATCTTCGTGATATTTATATAGAAGCATATTCAAATAGTCAGACCATAGAATATATTCATCAACATACATCTACTGAATTGCATAAAATATTTGGCACTTATCTTCCGGACTATGAAGAAAGCGATTTTTATGAGCTTGAAATTGGCTCATCAGGAATTATGTGTGGATATATGGCAAAGCATTGCGATAAATATTTCACACTCGAAAAAAAGATTCAACGCTTTCTTGCTATGAGTATGACTGTCTATGCTGTTCCTGATGATGAACAGCAACAAATCCTTAGCTATATATCAAGCCTTGATATTCGCCATATAGCCAATCAAGTAATGCAAAAGCTTTTTATTGCATTAGCAATGAAATTTGATTTCACTTTTAATACTGAATGGAGGAAATAAGATGAAAATATTAAAAAGGACGCTCCTTATTTTAGCTGCACTTATAGTTGTAGTTGCTATTGTTTTTACAACTATCTATTTCACAAGATTCCAAACATCGGCAACTATTCAAAAAATCACAGCATATGATGAATATAACCTCTACCGTATGGATATTAAATATGATTACAGTATTGAAAACATCATAAATTATGGTATAACTGATAATCAGTCCTTTGTTGACGCTGTAACAAAAGAAGCTTTGCCACTTTTGCCAGTACATATTGAAGTTCCCGATTTTGGTTGCAGTGCTTTCAGCGTTAAGGATACCGACAATAATAACCTTATGGGCAGAAATTACGATTTCAAAAATGATAGTTCAGCAATGCTTGTTTATTCAACTCCAAAAGATGGATATAAGTCAGTCGCCTTTGCTGCTCTTGATAATATTTCTGCAAATACTGCTGATGCAAGCCTCAAATCCCGACTTGCCTGCCTTACCGCACCATTTGTATGCTTAGACGGAATGAATGAAAAAGGTGTATCCATCGCCGTTCTTACTCTCGATAGCGAACCAACCAAGCAAAATACTGGTAAACCAACCATTGCTACAACCTTAGCCATAAGATTAGTGCTTGATAAAGCCGCATCTACTGAGGAAGCTGTCGAACTTCTAAAAAACTATGATATGATGGCAAGTAGTGGTCGAGATTATCATTTTTATATAACAGACTCAAGCGGTGACGGAAGAGTAATCGAGTATAGCCTTGATAGCGAAAGAAAGCTTGTTGCAACACCTGCTCGTGCTGTAACAAACTTCTTTGAAATGTATAAGGATAAGGTAAAGCCAAATCAACACAACGAAAATTACGGTCATGGCAAGGAAAGATATGATGCTATGGAAGAAATTTTCAACAAAAATGAGGGCAAAATCACAAACAAAGTTGCGTGGGACGCACTTAAGGCCGCATCACAAAAACCAAGCAAAGATGATATAACCAGCAACACTCAATGGTCAATCTTGTATAATAATACCGACCTCACAGCCGAAATTGTTATTCGTAGAGATTGGGATACAGTAACAACCTACGACCTTGACCTCAATGAAATAAATGGTGGCGAAGATTAATAAATTTCAATATATCTACTTAAAACACAAAAAACGGTAAAGCCAAATCAGGCTTTACCGTTTTTATAGTTTATATTATATTATTTTGCGTAATCGAATGCTCGGCTTTCTCTTATGATATTAACCTTAATTTGTCCCGGATATTCAACATCAGACTCAATCTTACGGCAAATATCTCTTGCGAGAAGAACCATCTGGTCGTCCTTAATCTTTTCAGGCTTAACAATGATTCTGATTTCTCTACCAGCCTGAATTGCAAAGCTACGCTCAACACCATCAAAGCTTGATGCGATTTCTTCAAGTTTTTCAAGACGCTTAATGTAGTTTTCGAGGTTTTCTCGTCTTGCACCAGGTCTTGCAGCGGAAATGGCATCAGCTGCCTGAACAATACAAGCAATAACTGTCTTAGCCTCAACATCTCCATGGTGAGCATGAATAGCATGAACAACGGTTTCGCTCTCTTTATACTTGCGGGCAACATCAACACCAATCTCAACATGAGAACCCTCAATCTCGTGGTCGAGAGCCTTGCCAATATCATGAAGAAGTCCTGCTCGGCGAGCAAGTGTCGGGTCAAGACCAAGCTCAGAAGCCATAATACCAGCAAGATATGCAACTTCAAGTGAGTGGTTAAGAACATTCTGTCCATAGCTTGTGCGGTAACGAAGTCTGCCAAGCAGCTTAATAAGCTCAGGGTGTATTCCGTTTACGCCAGCCTCAATAACAGCTCTTTCGCCCTCTTCCTTGATGGTATTTTCAACCTCTCTGCGAGCCTTTTCATACATTTCTTCAATTCTTGCAGGGTGGATTCTTCCATCAGAAATCAGCTTTTCAAGCATAACTCTTGCTATTTCTCGTCTTACAGGTTCAAAGCAAGAAAGTGTGATAGCCTCAGGTGTATCATCAATAATAAGGTCAACGCCTGTGAGAGTTTCTATCGCTCTGATATTTCTTCCCTCACGACCGATAATTCTGCCCTTCATCTCATCATTTGGCAGTGGAACAACAGATACTGTTGCTTCTGTAACATGGTCAGCCGCAACACGCTGAATAGCAAGTGAAATAATCTCTCTTGCCTTTTTTTCGCATTCGTCACGAGTTTTCTGTTCGTAATCAAGAACCTTAACAGATTTTTCGTGAACAAGCTCATTTTCAAGTGTTTTGAGCAAATAATCCTTTGCCTGCTCTGAAGTAAACTTAGATATTGTTTCGAGAACCTCTATCTGAGCCGTTTTGACCTTTTCAGCCTCGGCGAGCTTATCATCAGCCCCTTTGAGTTTTTTGTTAAGAGTTTCGTCCTTAGCCTCAAGGCTTGTCATTTTCTTTTCGAGAGTTTCCTCTTTTTGTTGTATTCTGCGTTCCTGACGCTGAATCTCTCTTCTGCGTTCGTTAAGTTCTTTGTCTGCTTCATTACGCAAACGATGGATTTCATCCTTACCTTCAAGTATGGATTCTTTCTTTTTGGCTTCTGCGGATTCTTTAGCAACCTCGACTATACGCTCAGCTTCCTTTTCAGCAGAACCGATTTGGCTTTCTGCAACCTTTTTACGATAGTTTACTCCGGCGTAAAAAGCTACTATGCCAGCTATTACAGCAAAAACTATAATAAGTACAATCGCCAACCATAAATCCATAGTTATAGGCACCTCCTTTTTAATCTTTAGTATTTCAAAATTATGTCAGTTGCCGAGGAAGTGCCGCTATTATATTTTATAAAATTTTTAATCTGAGTATTATAAAATCAGTCCGAAAAGTCGGGATACTTCATAATAACGCACTAATCCCCTACATCAGCACATTATTTCTAAACAGATTATTAAGGCTCAGAAAATATATCTATTCACCGCAATAAATTCTTTTACGGAAAAATATATGAATTCGAAAATCATTTTTTGAGTTAAGAACTATTATAACCCAATAATGTGGAATCTTATCATCATTTAATATATATATATAATAACAGCCTTTCGGCAGAAAAATAGTATAACAGCAGAACCGTTATAGGGATAGTTGACAAACTACCCTAAGTATTATTTTAAACGGTGATATATAAATTGTCAAGCGATTTACAGTCGCATTTAAAGTATAAAATTGCTGTATAAATTTGGTTATTATTTTTTACAAATAAGACAGCTTTAAAACTTAAAAGCTTTGAAGAAGTATATTGAGCCTATGAATGGCGAGAAATTGGTAAAATTCATATTATAGTAAGAGTAGCTATTTAGGGGGGTAGGCTATGGAAATATTTGGATTGCTCTTACTATCAATGTCACTTTCAATAGATGCATTTACAATTGGAACAAGTTGTGCATTAGGTGGAATAAAGG
>OJRT01000462.1_pt1 | contig 19979 bp, 20 predicted proteins | sample 1599281 | NCBI WGS metagenome assembly OJRT01 (sample SAMN03922458, study PRJEB24848) | human gut metagenome | isolation source: stool sample | host: Homo sapiens | place: Germany | collected 2009-11 | reverse complement strand
ATATGCGCATACCGGCGTGACCTTTGCCGCTGCCGTGCGCCCCTTTGCCCCGGATTGGAGATGGAAAACCGATGAAGCGTAACCTTGTATCCGTTGTGGGCCTTGGCCCTGGCGATGCCCAGTTTTTGACCGCGCAGGCCCGCCATGCGTTGCAAGAGGCTGATGTGTTGTGCGGTTACACCGTTTACATCGACCTTGTGCGCCCCCTGTACCCGGAAAAAGAAACCTATGCCACCGGTATGACCAGAGAAATTGACCGCTGCCGCTGGGCGCTGCAAACGGCCCAGACCGGCAAAACAGTGGCGCTTGTCTGCTCCGGCGACGCCGGGGTGTACGGCATGGCCAGCCCGCTGCTGGAGCTGGCGGCGGAATACCCCGATGTGGAAGTGGAGGTCGTACCCGGCCTGACCGCCGCATTAAGCGGTGCCGCCGTGCTGGGCGCACCGCTGGCCCATGATTTCTGCGTGATCTCCCTTTCGGACCGGCTGCCTCCGTGGGAGATGATCGAAAAGCGGCTGGCCTGCGCCGCCATGGGGGATTTCTGCGTGGCGCTGTACAATCCCTCCTCCAAAGGGCGGCCGGATTACCTGCAAAAGGCGGTTCACATCCTGTTGCAAAACGGCAAGGGGGCGGGTACCCTTTGCGGCGTGGTGCGCAGCATTGGCCGCACCGGCCAGCAGAGCAGCCAGATGACACTGGCCGAGCTGGAACACACCACCGTGGATATGTTCACCACGGTGTTCATCGGCAACAGCGCCACCCACCAGGTCAGCGGGTGGATGGTAACGCCGCGGGGGTACCACGGGGTATGAGGATCGTTGTGTTCAGCGGCACTACCGAAGGGCGGGATTTCTCCCGCGCCGCTGCTGCGTTGGGCATTGCCGTTACCGTCAGCGTAGCAACCGATCTGGGGGCCGAGGAACAGGGCCAGGCCCCCGGCATTACCGTACATTCCGGCCGCCTGCTGCCCGGCGCCATGGCGGAGCTTTTGCAGGGCGCAGCCCTTTGTGTGGATGCCACCCACCCTTACGCGGTGGAAGCCACCAAAAACATCCGCGCCGCCGCCAACGCAGCCGGGGTAGAGTACCACCGCCTGTTGCGTGCCGCCAGCACCTTGCCCGCGGGCAGTGTGGTGCTGGGCAGTGCCGCCCAGGCCGCGCAGTATTTAGCCGCAACGCAGGGCAATGTTCTGCTCACCACCGGCGCCAAGGAGCTTGCGGCCTTTGCCGGGCTGGATGCCGCCCGCCTGTACCCGCGGGTGCTGCCCACCGTGGCGGGCATTACGGCGTGCGAGGGCGCGGGCATCCCGCACCGCAACATCATTGCCATGCAGGGGCCCTTTACGCTGGAACTGAACCTTGCACTGATGCAGCAGTTCCACATCCGTTACCTTGTCACCAAGGACGGCGGCAGCGCGGGCGGCTTTGCCGAAAAAGCCCAGGCTGCCGCCCAAAGCGAGGCCACGCTGGTTGTACTGCGCCGCCCGGAGGAATGCGGCGAAACCGCCGAAGAAATTTTGCAACGATGCAGGGAGCTGTTATGAAGATTACATTGGTTGGCATGGGCAGCGGGCTGCCCGGCAGTTTGACTGCCCAAGGCTTGCAGGCCCTGCAAACGGCAGGGCTGATTTTGGGGGCAAAGCGGCTGCTGCAAAACCTGCCGGATGGCTGTACCCCCAACCGCAAGCCAATTTACCTGCCGGATGAAGTGCTGGCCTGCCTGCAAGCGGAGCCCTGCCAGACCGCCGCGCTGGTTTACAGCGGGGATACCGGTTTTTATTCCGGTGCTGCGGCGCTGGTGCCCAAGCTGCGGGCACAGGGGGCGGAAGTAACGGTGCTGCCGGGGATTTCCAGCGTACAGCTGTTGGCCGCGGCGCTGGGCAGGCCGTGGCAGAACTGGCACCTTGTCAGCGCCCACGGATGTGCCTGCGCCCCTGCGGCAGAGTGCCGGAGCGACCGCCCGACCTTTTTTTTGACGGGCGGGCGCAATACCAGCCCCGCCGCGCTGTGTGAGATTCTAGCCGCCGCAGGCTTTGGCGCGGTGCAGGCCACGGTTGGTGAGAACCTTGGCACCCCGCAGCAAAAGGTCATCACCGATACGGTGCAAACGCTGGCGGGCGGCAGCTTTGCGCCGCTCAGCGTGTTGCTGGTGGAGCCCTGCCCCAAACCGCAGCCCCGCGTGCCCGGCCTGCCGGATGAAGCCTTCATCCGCGGCAAAACGCCGATGACCAAGCAGGAGGTGCGCGCCGCCGCGCTGGCCAAGCTGGCCGTTGCCCCCACTGATACCCTGTGGGATGTCGGTGCCGGAACGGGCAGCGTGAGCGTGGAAATGGCGCTGGCCGCCCCCATGGGTCAGGTGTACGCGGTGGAATGTGATGCCGATGCCTGCGCGCTGGTTCGCCAGAACCAGGCCAAATTTGCCGCCAGTAACTTAACGCTGATCGCGGGCAAAGCCCCTGAAGCGCTGCAAAATCTACCCGCGCCGGATGCTGTTTTCATCGGCGGCAGCAAGGGCAATATGCAGGCCATTGTGGATGCCGCCCTGGCCGCCAACCCGCAGACCCGGCTCTGTATCGCCGCCATTGCGCTGGAAACCTTGCAGCAGAGTATTGCCGCCCTGGCCGCCCACGGGCTGGCTGCACAGGTGACCCAGATTGCCGTAAGCCGCAGCAAGGCGGCAGGCAGCCTGCACCTGATGATGGCCAACAACCCGGTATTTTTGATCGTGAGGGAATGAGAATGCTGCAGCTGCTTTTGGCCGCGCCCAGTTCCGGCAGCGGAAAGACCACCGCCGCCTGCGCCCTGCTTTCCGCCCTGAAAGCCCGCGGGCTGGAGCCCTGCGCGTTCAAGTGCGGGCCGGATTACATTGACCCCATGTTTCACCGTGCCGTGCTGGGGGTGCCCAGCCACAATCTGGACCTGTTTCTTTCCACCCCGCAGACCGTGCGGCGGCTGTACACCAGCGGCGCGGCGGGCCATGGCAGCGCGGTGTGTGAGGGTGCCATGGGCTATTATGACGGCCTTGGCGGCGTGAGCGCTGCCGCCAGCGCCTGGCACACCGCCGATGTGCTGGACTTGCCGGTGCTGCTGGTGGTGCGCCCCAAGGGGGCCAGTTTAACGCTGGCCGCCCAGCTGCAAGGCTTAAAAGCGTTCCGCACGCCGCACCACATTGCGGGCGTTCTGCTGAACGACTGCACCGAGATGCTGTACAAGCTGCTGGCCCCCATGCTGGAACGGGAAACCGGCCTGCCGGTGGTGGGTTTTCTGCCCCCCATGCCGGATGCCGCCATCGAAAGCCGCCACCTGGGGCTGAAAACCGCGGGCGAAATTGCTGATTTGCAGCAAAAAATTCAGATTTTGACCGCCGCCGCGCAAAAAAATATCGACTGGACGCGGCTGCTGGCCCTGTTTGACCGCCCGGCCCCAATGACCCCTGCGGTTCAGGCCGCAGCCCCCACCGTGCGCATTGCCGTGGCACAGGATGAAGCGTTCTGCTTTACCTATGCCGAAACGCTGGAAAGCCTGCAGGCCGCAGGCGCAGAGCTTTGCTATTTCAGCCCGCTGCGGGATGCCGCGCTGCCGCAACATATCGGCGGGCTGTACCTGCCGGGCGGCTACCCGGAGCTGTACGCCGCCCAGCTGGCGGCCAACACCGCCATGCGCTGCGCCATAAACACCGCCGTGCAGCGCGGCCTGCCCACCGTGGCGGAATGCGGCGGCTTTTTGTACCTGGGCCAAACGCTGGAAGATGACGCCGGAACCGCCCACCCCATGGCGGGTGTGCTGCCGGGGCAGGGGTTCCGCGTGGGGCGGCTGGTGCGCTTTGGCTATGCCGCGCTTACCCCGCAGGCGGACAGCATGCTCTTCTGCGCAGGGGAGCCGGTGCCCGTGCATGAGTTCCACCATTGGGATTCCACCTGCAACGGCACCGCTTTTGCCGCCCAAAAAGCCAATGGCCGCCATTGGGACTGCGGCTTTGCCAACGGGCATCTGTATGCGGGGTTCCCGCATCTATACTGGGCGGGCACCCCGCTGCCGCAGCGCTTTGTAACGGCTGCGGCGCAGTATGCCCAAACAAAAACAGGGAGAACGGTATGACGGAACCTGAACTGAACACACGGCTGCAAACCATCACCCCGCCCGATGAAGCTGCCCGCGCCGCGGCGCACGCCCACTGGGCCGCGCTGGCCAAACCGCTGGGCGGGCTGGGCAGCCTGGAAACCATGCTGGAGGACGCCGCCGCTCTGACCGGCACCCCGGAGCTGGATTTTGCCCGCCGCGCCGTGCTGGTGCTGTGCGCCGATAACGGCGTGGTGGCCCAGGGCGTGAGCCAAACCGACGCCAGCGTGACCCGCGCGGTGCTGCAAAACCTTGCCGCGCGGCGCACCAGCGTGTGCCAGATGGCAGCTGCCGCCCATTGCAGCGTTGTGCCGGTGGATATGGGCATTGCCGGTGCCCCGGTGCCCGGCGTGCAGGACTGCCGCATTGCCCCCGGCACCAAAGATTTTACCTGCGGCCCGGCCATGACCCGCGCCCAGGCCGTGCAGGCCATCGGCTGCGGCATTGCGCTGGTGCGCGGACAAAAGCGGCAGGGAGTTCAACTGTTAGCAACGGGGGAGATGGGCATTGGCAACACCACAACCTCCAGCGCCGTGGCAAGCATGCTGCTGGGTGCCCCCGTGCAGAGCATGACCGGACGCGGGGCCGGGCTTTCGGATGCAGGGCTTGTCCGCAAGATTGATGCGATCCGGCGCGGCATTGCCAGCAACCAGCCCAATCCCGCTGACCCGCTGGATGTGCTGGCCAAGCTGGGCGGGTTTGATATTGCCGGGCTGTGCGGCGTGTTTTTGGGCGGCGCGCTGGAGGGTGTGCCCATTTTGATGGATGGCTTTATCAGCAGCGTGGCGGCGCTGTGCGCGGTGCGGCTCTGCCCCGCGGCGGCCAAGGCGGTGTTTGCCAGCCATGTTTCGGCGGAGCCTGCCGCCCATATGGTGCTGGATGCTTTGGGCAAAGCGCCGCTCATCACCGCCAACCTGCATCTGGGCGAGGGCACCGGCGCGGTGGCTTCCATCCCGCTGTGGGATATGGCTCTGGCCGTCTACCGCGGCTGCTATTCCTTTGCGGAGGGCGGCATTGCGCCGTACACCCCACAATGCTGACGCTGGTTATCGGCGGCGCAGCCAGCGGCAAAAGCGCCTATGCGGAGCACCTTGCCGTGCAGAGCAACGGCCCGCGCTATTACCTTGCCACCATGCAGGTGTGGGATGCCGAGTGCGCCGCGCGGGTAGCCAAACACCGCGCCATGCGGGCGCAAAAACAGTTTGCTACCGTGGAATGTCCCCAAAACCTGCACTTGGTCCGCCTGCCGCAGCAGGGCACCGCCCTGCTGGAAGATTTGGGCAACCTGGCCGCCAATGAGCTGTACCGTCCCGACGGCAGCTGCCTGCCGCCCAAGCAGGCGGCGGAAAAAATGCTGGCGGGGATCGAGGCAATCGCCGCACAATGCAACCATCTTATCATCGTCAGCAACGAGGTATTCAGCGGCGGGGCGGATTATGCCGGGGAGACAGACCTTTATTTGCAGGCCCTTGCCATGGTCAACAATGCCGTTGCCGCCAAAGCCGACGCCGTCTGCCGCGTGGTGTGCGGCCTGCCGGTGTACTACAAAGGAGGGAAACGCCCATGACAGTTTTGCAGACGATCGCCGTGGCATTTGCCATGTTCTCGGCTGTGCCGGTGCCGCAGTTTGACTGGAACGAGAAAAACATGCGCTATTCGCTCTGTGCCTTCCCGCTGGTGGGGGTGCTGTGCGGCGCACTGTGGTACGTGTGCGCCAGCCTGCCGCTGCCCGCCATGGTGCGCGCGGCGGGCTTTTGCCTGATCCCTGTCTGGGTCACGGGCGGCATCCATCTGGATGGTTACGCCGATACCTGCGATGCCCTTTGCAGCTATGGTGATACCCAGAAAAAGCTCGATATCCTCAAGGACCCGCACTGCGGCGCGTTCGCCGTGATCCGGCTGTGCAGCTACTTTGTGGCCTACTTTGCGCTGTGCTGCTGCGTGCAGTTTACCCCGCAGGTGGGGGCTGTCTGGCTGCTGGCGCTGGTGCTGGAGCGTGCCTGCTCCGGTTACGCAGTGGCGGCCTTTCCCCTGGCCAAAAATACCGGCCTTGCGCACACATTTGCCACGGCGGCGGACCGCACCACGGTGCGCCGGGTGCTGGGATGCCTTAGCATTGTGCTGGCAGTGGCACTTTTCGCCCTGGGCGGCGGCGTGCTGGTGCTTGTGGCGGGGGTTGCCCTGTGGCGCTACCACCGTGTGGCGGTCAAGCAGTTTGGCGGTATTACCGGGGACCTGGCCGGGTGGTTTTTGCAAAAAGCGGAACTGTATATGCTGGCGGCCCTTGTGTTTTGCCAGTGGAAGGGGTTTTTGTAACATGCTGTTTATTACCGGCCCGCTGTACAGCGGCAAGCGTACCTTTGCCAAACCCTTTGGTGGGCGGCAGATTTACGAGGTGCAGACCCTTGCCGCCAATGCCGAGAGCCTGCCCGCCCTTGCGGACGAGCTTGCCCAATATGACGTAGTAACCGCCACCGAGGTTGGCGGCGGCGTGGTGCCCATTGACCCCGCCCAGCGCGCCGCGCGGGAAGCCGCCGGCCGCCTTGCCTGCCTGCTGGCTGAGCGGGCCGACTGTGTGGTGCAGATGTTCTGCGGCCTGCCCACCGTGCTGAAAGGGGAGCTGCCGCCATGCTGATCTACCTGCTGCGCCACGGCTTAACGCAGGAAAACCTGGAAAAGCGTTACCAGGGCAGGCGGGATGTACCGCTGTGCCCGCAGGGCCTTGCCCAGCTGCGCCGGGCGGATTTTGCCCCCAAAACGGTCATGATTACTTCCTTGCAGCGCACCCGGCAGACGGCGGAAGTGCTTTTCCCCGATGCGGAGCTGGTTGTGGCGGATGGGCTGAAAGAGATGGACTTTGGCGTGTTTGAGGGCCGCAATTACCGGGAGATGGAGCACGACCCCCAGTACCGCGCCTGGGTGGAAACCGGCTGCGAAGGCCGCTGCCCGGGCGGGGAAAGCAAGGCGGAATTCTGCCAGCGTGTCTGCACAGCATTTGCCGCGCTGGTGGATGCCGCTTTGGCGGCGGGGGAACCGCAGCTGGTGATCGTTGCCCACGGCGGCACCCAGATGGCGGCACTGGAACGGTTCGCCGTGCCCCATAAAAACTATTATTCCTGGTGTGCTCCCGCGGCGGGCGGCTTTGTGCTGGATGCCGCCGATTGGGTACACCAGAAAAACCTGCGCGTGGTCAAAACCGTGCAGTATACAAAGGAGTTACCATGCTGATTTGCTGGGCCGTTTTGGGTGGCTTTGTGCTGGATGCCATTTTTGGCGACCCGGCTTGGCTGCCGCACCCCGTTGTGCTGATGGGCAAAGCCATCACCGCGCTGGAAAAACGCCTGCGCGCACAATTTCCCCAAACGCCGCAGGGGGAACTTTGCGGCGGGGTGGTGCTGGCCGCCATTTTGCCGGTGGGCACGTTCCTCATCACAGCGCTGGTGTGCAGGCTGGCGGCGGCGCTGCACCCGCTGGCGGGGCTTGCCGTGCAGATGTTCTGGTGCGCCCAGGCATTGGCCGCGAAGGGTCTTGCGCAGGAAAGCCGCAATGTGTACAAAGAGCTGCAAAAGCAGGACCTGCCCGCCGCCCGCAAGGCCGTGGCCCGCATTGTGGGGCGCGATACCCAAAACCTGACGGCGGAGGGCGTGACCAAAGCCGCTGTGGAAACCGTGGCCGAAAACGCCAGCGATGGCGTGATTGCCCCGCTATTGTACATGCTGCTGGGCGGCGCGCCGCTGGCGCTGACTTATAAGGCCATCAACACGATGGACAGTATGCTGGGCTACAAAAACCAGAAATACCTGTATTTTGGCCGTGCCGCTGCCAGGTTGGACGACGTGGCCAACTATCTGCCCAGCCGCCTGGCCGGGCTGCTGTGGGTGGCCGCTGCCGCCCTGACCGGCAGCAGTGCCCGCGGCGCATGGAAGATTTGGCGGCGGGACCGCCGCAACCATGCCAGCCCCAACAGCGCCCAGACCGAAAGCGCCTGCGCCGGTGCCCTGGGCGTGCAGCTGGCAGGCCCCGCCTACTATTTTGGCGAGTATTATGATAAACCCACCATTGGGGATGCGCTGCGCCCCGTGGAACCAAAAGATATTCTGCGGGCCGACCGCATGATGTATGCCGAAAGCCTGCTGGCTTTGGTGTTGGGCATTGCCCTGCGCCTGCTGGTGCTGGCGATGTAACAACGAAAAGGGGAGAACGGAATGGAACTGGTACATGGCGGTGATTGGGCGGGCTACCGCGCCCGCTTTGGGCATGATGCGCTGGATTTTTCGGCCAATGTCAGCCCGCTTGGCCTGCCCCAGGGCGTGGCGGATGCCATCGTTGCGGCACTGCCCACTGCGGACCGCTATCCGGACCCCCTTTGCCGGGAGCTGCGCACGGCACTCAGCCGGGCGGAACAGCTGCCGGAACCGTGGATCTTGTGCGGCAACGGGGCGGCGGATCTGATCTACCGGCTGGTGTGGGCGCTCAAGCCCCGCCGCGCCCTGCTGCCCGCCCCCACCTTTGCCGAGTATGCCGCCGCACTGGAAAGTGTTGGCTGCGAAGTAAAGCGGAAAACCCTGCATGAGGCCGATGATTTTGCCGTAACGGAAACCTTTGTGCAGGCAGTGAACCAGAGCATTGACCTGGTGTTTTTGTGCCAGCCCAACAACCCCACCGGGCAAATTACCCCGCCGGAGCTGGTGCAGCGCCTGGTGCGCCGCTGTGCGGACTGCGGGGCCGTGCTGGTGGTGGATGAGTGCTTTCTGGACTTTTTGCAGCAGCGGGATGCCCTGACGGCCAAACCGCTTTTGCAAACCGCGCCCAACCTTGTTATTTTGAAAGCGTTCACCAAATTGTACGCCATGGCCGGGGTGCGGCTGGGGTATGCCTTGTGCGCCAACACGGCGCTGCTGGCCAAAATGCAGGCCGCGGGCCAGCCGTGGGGGGTATCCAGCCTGGCGCAGGCTGCGGGCGCTGCCGCTTTGCGGGAAACCGCCTATGCCGATGCCGTCCGCGCCCTGATTGCCGACCAACGCCCCAGACTGGCGGCCGGGCTGCGGGCACTGGGGCTGCAGGTGATCGAGGGCAGCGCCAACTACCTGTTGTTCCGTGCGCCGGAAACGCTGGGTGCGGCCTTGCAGCAGCGGGGCGTCTGCCTGCGCAGCTGCGGCAATTACCCGGGGCTGAGCGCCGGCTGGTACCGCACCGCCGTGCGCACTGCGCCGGAAAACGAACAGCTGCTGCAGACCATGCGGGAGGTACTAAAATGAGCAAAGCAAAATGTATTATGGTGCAGGGCACCATGAGCGGCGCGGGCAAAAGCCTGCTGTGCGCGGCGCTCTGCCGCATTTTTGCCCAGGATGGCTGGCGGGTGGCCCCGTTCAAAAGCCAGAACATGGCACTGAACAGCTTTGTGACCCGTGACGGGCTGGAAATGGGCCGCGCCCAGGTGGTGCAGGCCCAGGCAGCCGGGGTGGAACCGGATGTGCGGATGAACCCCATTCTGCTCAAGCCCAGCAGCGATATTGGCAGTCAGGTGATCGTCAACGGGGAAGTGCGCGGCCAGATGCCGGCGGCGGAGTATTTCCGCCGTAAAAAACAGCTCATCCCCGATATTCTGGCGGCTTATAACAGCCTGGCGGAAGATTTTGATATTATCGTCATCGAGGGCGCGGGCAGCCCGGCAGAGATCAACCTGAAAGCCGATGACATCGTGAACATGGGGCTGGCCAAGCTGGTGGATGCCCCTGTGCTGCTGGTGGGTGATATTGACCGCGGCGGCGTGTTTGCCCAGCTGTTTGGCACGGTGGAACTGCTGGAGCCGGACGAACGGGCGCGCATCAAAGGGCTTATCATCAACAAGTTCCGCGGCGATGTTGGGATTCTGCGCCCCGGCCTTGCCATGCTGGAAGAGAAAACCCACCTGCCGGTGTTTGGCGTTGTGCCGTACTTAAAGGCGGATATTGAGGACGAGGATTCGCTTTCCGACCGGCTGCAGGTCAAAAATGCCGTTAAGCCGCTGGATGCTGCCATTGTGCGGCTGCCGCATATTTCCAACTTTACGGACTTTATGCCGCTGGAGCAGCACCCGCTGCTTGGCGTGCGCTATGTGCAGACCACCCGCGAGCTTGGCGCGCCGGACTGCGTGATCCTGCCCGGTACAAAAAATACGGTGGACGACCTGCTGTGGCTGCGCCAGTGCGGGCTGGAAGCAGCCATCAGCAAGCTGGCCCAGCGCGGCACACCGGTGCTGGGGGTGTGCGGCGGCTACCAGATGCTGGGCCAGACCCTGGCCGACCCGGAAGGCACCGAAAGCGGCCGCCCGCAAACCCTGCGCGGCCTTGGCCTGCTGCCCACCCAAACCACATTTACCGCCGAAAAGCGCCGCACCCAAAGCCAGGCGACCGTGACGGCGGAGCCCTTTGCCGGGGCGCACCTGACCGGGTACGAGATCCACACCGGGCGCACCACTGTGCAGGGCGCGCCGTTCTGCACCCTGGCGGACGGCACCCCCGAAGGCTGCGTGCAGGGCCAGGTGTTTGGCACCTACCTGCACGGCCTATTTGACAGCGGCGAGCTGACCGAGCAGTTTGCCGCCTATCTTTGCCGCCGCAAGGGGATTGACCCTGCCGCGGCGGCACCGATCTCCATGCAGGAATACCGTACCCAGCAGCTGGATCTGTTGGCCGATGGGGTACGCCATAACCTGGATCTGGCCGCCGTGTATGCGGCTATGGGCCTTGCACAGCCCGCCGAAAGGGGAAATGACCAATGATGCCGCAGCACCACCTGCCTGCCGATATTGAACGCACCAGCATGAAAATTATTGCCGGGGAACTGGCCCAGCGCGGGCTGGACATCCCGCCGGAAAACGCCCCTGTAGTCAAGCGGGTCATCCACACCACCGCGGATTTTGACTATGCGCAGACCCTGCACTTTACCCCCGGCGCGGTAGCCGCCGGTATTGCTGCTATGCACGCCGGGGCAACGATCATCACCGATACCAACATGGCCCTGGCAGGCATCACCAAGCCGGGCCTGGCCAAGCTGGGCGGGCAGGCACTCTGCTTTATGGCGGACCCCGCTGTGGCTGAAGCGGCCAAACAGGCGGGCACCACCCGCGCCGTGGCCGCCATGCACAAGGCTGCGGCCGAATATCCCGGCGCCGTGCTGGCCGTGGGCAACGCCCCCACCGCCCTGCTGACGATTGCCGAGAAAATTGAAAACGGCCTGCGCCCGGCGCTGGTTATCGGTGTGCCGGTGGGCTTTGTGAACGTGGTGGAAAGCAAGGAGCGCCTGTTTGCCGTGTGCGAAAGCCACGGCGTGCCCGCCATTGTTGCCATGGGCCGCAAGGGCGGCAGCAACGTGGCGGCGGCCATCTGCAACGCGCTGATCTATTCCGCCGCCGAAATGCTGGACCCCACCGCCCGCGGATGGAAATAAGCAGGAGAATATCGCCACAGCCCGGTACCGCACTTTTTGGAGCAAAGCGGATACCGGGCTATTGTTATCTCACGGCGGCATTATAATGGCAGTATCAACGATACAATCAAAATAAATGGGAACGCTCTTCTTACCGCGTGAAAAAGGGCACCAAAAGCAACAGCCACAGCGGGCTTGCCCGTTGTGGCTGTTGTATTGCTTCTGCGTTTTGATTATGATAGGGCAACACCGCACAATTCCCGCCTTGCGGCTTAAGCACCGCTCCGGCAGCTGCGGCACGGCATCTGCCGCACCTCGCTCGCCGTATCGGCACTTAGAATTATGCGGTATTGCCATAGGGAAAAAATGAAGCAAACCGTATGCTTATAAAGCGAACGCCATTGCATCTCCTGGCGCAAGCCCCCCGTCACTCACTTTTCCACCGCCATTGCGATCTGCTCGCGGGTGATGGGCAGCTCATAAAAGCGTTTGTGGGTGGCGTGGTAGATGGCATCGGCCACGGCGGGCAGTGGGGTGTTGATGACGACCTCACCGATGGACTTTGCGCCAAACGGGCCGGTGCCCTCGTAGCTGCTCTCAAAACTTACGTCAATATGTCCAATATCAGTGCGGCAGGGGATCTTGTACTGCATCAGGGAGCTTTCGCGCGGCATGCCGCGGTCATTGTAGGTCACATTCTCGGTCAGCGCCATGCCGATGCCCTGCAAAATGCCACCCTCGGCCTGCACGCGGGCCAGGTTCGGGTTTACAGGGGTGCCGCAGTCAACCGCGGCCACATAGTTCACCACCTGGGCTTCGCCGGTTTCCAGGTCAACTTCCACTTCGGCGGCGCCAACCATAAACGGCGGGGGCGAAATCTCCGAACTGTGGGTCACGGTGGCTTCCAGCGCCACCGTGTTGCCGCACTGGGATGCCGTTGCAATGCTGGCCAGCGGCACACGCTGGGTGCCATCCTCGCTCGTCACGGCATCGCCGGTAAACAACACGGCGGCTTTGTCCAACCCAAGCAGCTGTGCCCCCAGGGTGCAGATCTTATCTTTCAGTTCCAGCGCACACTTTTCCACGGCCTTGCCGGTCACATAGGTTGTGCTGGACGCATAGGAACCGGAATCATAGGGGGAAGAATCGGTATCTGCGCCCAAAACCGCAATGTTTTCCAGCGGGCATTCCAGCACTTCGGCAGCGATCTGCGCCAGGATCGTATCGCAGCCTGTGCCCATATCCGCTGCGCCGATGGAGAGGGTATAGAACCCGTCATCGTTAATTTTCAGCGTGGCACTGCCCACATCCACATGGTCGATGCCGGAGCCCTGCATGGCCATGCCCATGCCAACAGCACGCACCTTGCCGTTGCCGATCTCGCGCACGGGGTACTTATGGTCCCAATCCATCCTGTCATGCACGGTTTTCAGGCAGCGGTCCAGCGCACAGCTGGTGTTGACCTGGCCATAGTAGGCGGGCATAACATCGCCCTCATGGACAATGTTGCGCTGCCGGAGCTCGAATGGGTCCATCCCCAATTTGTCGGCCAGTTCATTCACAGCGGATTCCACCGCAAACAGACCCTGGGTTGCGCCGTACCCGCGGTACGCACCCGATGACATGTGGTTGGTGTAAACAACATCGCTGACAAAGCGGAACGCTTCGGCCTTGCCGTACAGCGGGATGGACTTGTGGCCCGAAAGCCCCACCGTTGTGGGGCCGTGCTCACCGTAAGCGCCGGTGTTGGAAAGGGTGTGCAGGTCAATGCCCTTGATGATGCCGTCCTTTGTTGCGCCCAGCCGCACGTGCATCTCCATCTCATGGCGCGGGGTTGAAGCCGTCTGGCTTTCAAAGCGGGTATAGATGATCTTGCTGGGCTTCTTCGTTTTCCAGGTAACAAAGGCAGGGTAAACCTCGCACACTGACGTCTGTTTTGCGCCGAACCCGCCGCCGATGCGCGGCTTGGCAACGCGGATCATGGATTTGGGGATGTGCAGGGCGTTTGCCAAAATGCGGCGGCAATGGAACACGATCTGCGTTGAGCTGAGCACATTCAGCCGCCCGTAAGCATCAATGCTGCAATAAGTGCGGAAGGTTTCCATCATGGCCTGCTGGCAGGCGCGGGTGTGGTAGGTGTGGTCAATGACCACATCGCACCCAGCCAACACCGCCTCAATATCACCCTCGCCGGATTCATCGTGGGCGCAGAGGTTGCGGTTCTTGTCAGCTCCGATGCCGGGAACAAGGGCTTCCCAGTTATCCTCCGGGTGCACAAGAATAGGGTTATCGAGCGCTGTGTGGAAATCCAGCACCGCGGGCAGAACTTCATATTCCACCTGAATCAGCTTCATCGCCTTATCGACGCATGTTTCGTCTTTGCCCGCAAGGATCGCAACAACATCCCCGGCAAAGCGGACATGGCGGTCGATCACAAGGCGGTCGTAAGGGCTCATTTCGGGGTAGGTCTGGCCCGCCTGGGTGTAGCGGCGGGCGTTCTGGTCCACATCTTTCCAGGTGTAAATCACCTCCATGCCGGGCACAAGCATGGCGCGGGAGGTATCAATATTTTTGACGATCGCATTGGCGTGGGGGGAGCGCAGCAGCTTGACGATGAGACAGTCCTGCGGGATAACATCATCCATGTACACAGGCTGGCCGGTTACAAGCTGCATGGCGTCCTTCTTGCGCACAGGCTGGTTCACAGTTTTCATTGGGCAGCCTCCTTTGATTTTTTCCACGCCAAAAAGTTCTGGATCCCGCGCAGCTGGCCTTCGTACCCGGAGCAGCGGCAAAGGTTGCCCGCAAGGTATTCCTTGATCTCCTCCTCATTGGGGTCGGGTTTTTCGCGGAAAAGGGCCAGCGCATTCATGATAAAGCCGGGGTTGCAGAAGCCGCACTGCTCGGCCCCCTGGTCAGCGATGAACGCGCCGAACTCAGCGGCTTCCTCCTGCAGGCCCTCCAGCGTGGTAACGCTGCGGCCATCCACCCGCGCCGCCAGTACAGAGCAGGAAAGCACCGGCTTTTCGTCCAAAAACACGGTGCACAGCCCGCAGTTGGCGGTTTCGCACCCGCGCTTGACGCTTTTGCAGCCTAAAGAGCGCACCAGATCAATCAGCAGGGTATCGGGGGCGATCTCAGCAGCTGTTTTTTTATGGTTCAACGTAAAATGAATTTGCATCAGAGCACCTCCAGGTTCCCCAGTGCCTGTACGGCACGCTTGACAAGCACCCCCACCAGATGGGTGCGGTAGGCGGCACTGCCGCGCAGGTTGCTGCCGGTGGGCACCGCAGCCTGTACGGCGGCGGGCAGCTCATCCGGGGCGGCCGTGGGGCAGACAAGCATGGCTTTCATGGGGCGTGCACCGATGGCAAAGCGGTAGGCTCCATCCGCCGTGCGTGCAGCAGCGCAGGTCAAAATCGGGAAGTCCGTCTGGGTGGCCCGCACAGACTGGTAATGCACTGCAAGCCCCGGCGTCTTTTTTATGTAAACATGGGTCAAAATATCACGGTCATAGGGCAGGGCGGCAAACTGTGCAATGGGCATCCGGCCTGCTTTGTACAGCTCCACATCGCAGTCCAGCGCCAGCAGCAGCGTTAATACGTCTGAAAAGCCAAACCGCCCGTACACGCTGCCGCCCACGGTGGCGCAGTTGCGGAACTGCACCCCCACAATATGGCGCACGGCCTCCCGCATGGCGCCGTTGGTGGCCGCGTTCAGCGCGGCGTGGGTTTCCAGGCTGCGCAGCGTTGCCATGGCGCCAATGGCAAATTCGGTATCGGTTTCTTCAATGGTATCCAACCCCAGCGCAGATAGGTCAATTGCTGTGCCAACACTGATTTTTTCCATTTTCAGCCACAGCATCCCTCCCAGCACCCGGTTCGGGCGCTTCTGGTTCAGCTGCCATGCTTCTTCCAGTGTGGCGGGGCGGGCATATTCTCGAATCGTTATCATAGAATGCTCTCCGTTTTTTGGGTAAAATCATACTTTTGTGTAGAACCACTTTTATTTTACCACAAATTCTGCTATAATTCCGTTGTTGTTTTAAAAACACAACGGAATATTGGTTTTAGAAGGAAGTAAGAAACATGAAAATGACCAAAATGACCGCCCTGCTGCTGGCCACCGCTATGGCACTGACAGCCTGCGGCAGCACCGCTGCTGCCAGCAGTACCGCAGCCAGCGAGGCTGCTTCCGTAGAGGTTGCTGCAGCCCCGGAAGCCACTGCTACACCGGAAGAACCTGCCGCCGAAACGGCGGTTACCTACCCGCTGACCGTTACCGACCAGCTGGGCCGCGAAGTTACCATTGAGGAAGAACCCAAAACTCTTGCCAGCGGCTACTACATTTCCACCAGCCTGCTGATTGCGCTGGGCGTGCAGAACGAGCTGGTTGGCGTGGAAGCCAAAGCCGACAAACGCAACATCTACAGCCTGTCTGCCCCGGAGATCCAGTCCCTGCCCAGCATTGGCACCGCCAAAGAGTTTGACCTGGAAGGCTGCGCTGCGCTGGCCCCGGATCTTGTCATCGTGCCCGCCAAGCTCAAGGATTCCATCCCCCAGATGGAGGAAATGGGCCTGACCGTGCTGGCTGTTAAGCCGGAAAACCAGGCCAGCCTGTTCGGCGCGATCGAGCTGCTGGCACAGGCAACCAACACCACCGCCCGCGGCGAGGAGCTGGAAATGGCCATTGACAGCAACCTGGCCGCCCTGGCCGAAGCCGTTGCCGGCACCGATGCCCCCAGCGTTTACCTGGCAGGCAACAGTTCCGTGTTGGAAACCGCAGGCCCCGCCATGTATCAGAACACGATGATCGAAAACGCCAACGGCACAAACGCCGCCGCCAGCGTGGAAGATACCTACTGGGCCGAAGTTTCCTATGAGCAGATCCTGGATTGGAACCCCGATTACATCATTCTGGCATCCGATGCTGAATATGACGTTGATTCTGTTCTGAACGATGCCGCCCTGGCGGACTGCACCGCCGTCAAGAAGAGCCATGTTTACCAGCTGCCCCACGCTGTTGAGGCTGTGGATTCCCCCGTGCCGGCCAGCTTCCTTGGAAGTGTTTATCTTGCCAGCGTGCTGCACCCGGAGCAGGTGACCGAGGAGTATTACCACGCCGCTGCCGATGAATTCTATGGTAGCTTCTATGGCTTTACTCCCGAATCTTATGAATAAAAACCGCAAACGCACGGCGCTGTGCCTTCTGGGCGCAACGCTCTGCGTTTTTATGGCCTTTGGTGCGGCACTTTATTTCGGCCGTTATCCCATAACCCTGCAGGCACTGCTGGCGGGGGACACTATGGCAGTGCGCATCTTTACGGTACTGCGCCTGCCCCGTGCCGTGATGGCGCTGGCGGGCGGGTTCGGTCTTGGCGTGGCGGGCTTTGTGTACCAGACTGTTTTCCGCAATCCACTGGCAAGCCCGGATATCATTGGGGTATCGTCGGGGGCCAGCGTTGGCGCGGCATTTGCCATCTTGTTTGTCTCTTCGGGCACGCTGGGCACCACGGTATGCGCCTTTGCGGGCGGGCTGGCAGCGGTGTTTCTCTCGCTTGGCTTGGCGGCCGCCGCGCCGGGGCGCAGCAAGATGAACCTGGTGCTGGCGGGCATTGCCGTACATGCGCTGGCGCAAACTCTTTTGATGCTGCTAAAGCTGACCGCTGACCCGGAAAAAGAGCTGGCCAGTATTGAATATTGGATCATGGGCAGCCTGGCGGGGGTAACGCAAAGCCGGGTGTGGTTTCCCGTTCCAATGGTTATTTCCTGCTGCGCCGTAATTTTTGCTTTGCACCGTCAGGCGATGCTTTTATCCGTGGAAGAGGATGAAGCGCGGCTGATGGGGGTTCCGGTGGGGCGGATGCGTTTTCTGCTGCTGACATTGGCAACGCTGGTGGTGGCCGCGGTTGTCAGCGTGACTGGGCTGATCAGCTTTGTCGGGCTGCTGGCCCCCCACTGTGCGCGGCTGCTGGCGGGGCACAACCGCCGCTCCACCAGCCTGCTCAGCGGGCTGGTGGGCAGCACGCTGCTGCTGGCGGCGGATACCATTGCCAAAACGGTGGCGGCAACCGAACTGCCGGTCAGTATCTTCACCTCGCTGCTGGGTGTTCCGTTTTTGTTTTACCTTATTATAAAGCCGGGGAGGGAGACGCGGTAATGTTCACTGTGGAGAATCTGGCCGTCCGTCTTGGCGATAAGAACATCCTGCAAAATGTTCATTTTACGATAGATACCCCCGGCCAGCTGGCGGGAATATTGGGGGCGAACGGCAGTGGAAAAACAACCCTGCTGCGCGCAGTGGCCGGGCTTTTGCCCCATACGGGGTGCTGCCTGATGGATGGTGTGCCGCTGGAAAGCCTTTCTACCAGGCATCTGGCACAAACGGTCAGTTACATCCCGCAGAAAAGCGGAATTTCGGTGTCCATGTCTGCACGGGAAGTTGTGCTGATGGGCTGCAACCCCCGCCTTGGCGTGCTGCAAAGCCCCACCGCTGCCATGTGTGCGGCAGCGGAAGAAGCCCTGCACACGGTAGGCCTGGCGGATAAAGCCGAGCAGGACTACCTGACGCTGAGCGGCGGCGAACGCCAGCTCTGTATTCTGGCGCGCACCATTGTGGAGGACGCGCCGCTCCTGCTGCTGGATGAACCGGACAGCGCCCTGGACCCTGCCAACCGCAGCCACATGGCGTCTATGTTGGCAGACTTTGTACATACCAGCGGTAAAACAGCGTTGATCTGCCTGCATGACCCGGCGCTGATGCTGGACTGGTGCGATACGCTGATCGTGCTGCAAAACGGGCAGGTTGGAGCCATGCTGTACCCCAGAACCGACCCGGTTGAAGCGCTGCAATCCGCGCTGGCAGCAGTATACGGCCCGCTGGAACTGGTGCCCGTGACCGACCGCACGGGCCGGGTGCGGCTGGCGCTGCTGCCGTTGTGAGGAAAGAAAAATGAAACCGAAGATTCGTGTGATGCTCTGCGATGATATCGGCGAGCGCTTTTTTGGCGAAGGCCCCTGCCGCCTGCTGCACCGGATTGAAGAGACCGGCTCACTGCGGGCGGCGGCACAGGCCATGGGGCTTTCTTACTCCAAAGCGCTGCGCATGGTCAAGCGGGCGGAAAAAGAATTGGGCTTTGCGCTGACCCGCAAAACCATTGGCGGGCGCGGCGGCGGGGGCAGCACCCTGACGGATGAAGCCCGCAATTTTATGGAAAGGTATGAGGCTTACCGTGATGCCTGTGTACAGACTGACCGCGAGCTCTATTATAAGTTCTTTCCGGGTGAGCGGTAAGCGCCACCTGCTGTTGACCGGCGGGCGCGGTACGGGAAAAACCACCCTGCTGCGTGCGCTGGTGCCATTGCTTTGCCCCGGGGCACAGGAAATTACCACAGCAGCGTACCCTGCGGACCGTGTGGAAATTCGGGAAAGTGTGGGCGGAAAAATAGCGGTGATCGGCCGCTTTGACCCGGCACTGCCCCCAGGCGAAAACCGGATGCGCCCCGTGGCGGATGGCTTTTTGCTGCTGGGAGTACCCGCCCTGCACCGCATGGCGGCAGGGGAGAGCGAATGGGCGGTGCTGGATGAACTCGGTTACCTGGAAAATAGCTGCCCCGAATTCCGGCAGGCAGTGGAAGCGCTGCTGGATGCAAAGCGCGTTCTCGCTGTTGTGCGTAAGCAGGATACCCCTTTCTTGAATGCACTGCGCGCCCGGGAGGATGCCTTTGTGGTGGATTTGGACGCCCCCGCGCCAGATCTTGGCTGCGTGGTCATGGCGTCCGGGCTGGGGCGGCGGTTCGGCGGAAACAAGCTGATGGCGGATTTTTGCGGTGCACCGCTGATCGCCAATGCGCTGGCTCTAGCCGCCCTGCCGCTGCTGGCCTGCCGCATTGTCGTGACCCGCTCGGAAGAGGTTGAGGCGCTCTGTAACGCGCAGGGCGTCCCCGTTCTGCGCCACGCGCAGCCCTACCGCAGCGATACGGTCCGGCTGGGGCTGGCGGCATTGCAGGGAAAAGAGCCCGCTTTGCGCGGTTGCCTGTTTCTGCCGGGGGACCAGCCGCTGCTCACGCAGCAAAGTGTGGAAGCACTGGCGCTGGCAGCGGCCCCCGATGCCATTGTGCGGCTGTGCGCTGCCGATGGCACCCCCGGCAGCCCAGTGCTGTTCGGCGCGGATTATTTTTCGGAGCTGCTTCACCTGCCGGATGGCCGCGGCGGCAATGCCGTTGCGCGGGCCCACCTCGGTTCCGTCTGCCTTGTGTCCGCCCGGAACGATGCCGAACTGAGGGATGTGGATACGCGGGAGGATCTGAACCAGCTGCGTCAGCTGACAAACAGATAAAAATACCGTGCAGTTCAAAAAAGCTGCACGGTATTTTTTATTTCATCACCTATGATATGATTGTAAACTGGCAGGCCCGCATGGCATCCAGCGCGGTCTGGTGGCTCTGGGGC
>OJRT01000460.1_pt1 | contig 20112 bp, 18 predicted proteins | sample 1599281 | NCBI WGS metagenome assembly OJRT01 (sample SAMN03922458, study PRJEB24848) | human gut metagenome | isolation source: stool sample | host: Homo sapiens | place: Germany | collected 2009-11 | reverse complement strand
TGTTTCGCGGCTGCATCCGCGGCTGCCGCTTCTGTCAGGCGGGGTATGTCTACCGTCCCGTGCGCAACCGCTCGGAGGAGCTGCTGCGCGGCTACGCCGTTGAAGCCGTCGAGGACTCGGGCTATCAGGATATGACGCTCTCGTCGCTCTCGACGTCCGACTATCCGCACCTTGTCGAGCTGTGCGACGACTTAGAGGACTTCTGTGCCCAGCGGCACGTGACGCTTGCGCTGCCGTCGCTGCGCGCGGACAACTTCTCCATGGCACTGATGGAGCGCTTGCAAAAGGGCAGAAAGACCGGCCTCACGTTTGCACCCGAGGCGGGCACGCAGAGACTGCGCGACGCCATCAACAAGAATCTGACGGAGGAAGATCTGCTCGAATCCTGCCGCCGCGCGTTTGCGGGCGGATACAGCGCGGTCAAGCTCTACTTCATGCTCGGCCTTCCGACCGAGACGGACGAGGACGTGCTCGGCATTGCCGACATCGCGGCCCATGTCATGCACGCCTGGCGCGAAAGCGCACTCAACAAGACGCGCGGCGTGCGCATCACGGTTTCGACCTCGTGGTTCGTGCCAAAGCCGCATACGGCGTTCCAGTGGGAGCCGCAGATCCCCATTGAAGAGTACGAGCGCCGCGTCAAGCTCCTGCGCGAGGCGATGAACACCAAGTCCGTCACGTACAACTGGCACCCCTCGCCCACGAGCTTTATGGAGGCGGTCATCTCCTGCGGCGACCGCCGGCTCGGCAAGGTCATCGAGACCGCGTGGCGCAAGGGTGAGACGCTCAGCGCGTGGGAGGACTATTTTGATCTGAACCGCTGGATGGAGGCCTTTGAGGAGTGCGGTCTTGACCCGCACTTTTACGCCAACCGCCGCCGCAGCGAGGATGAAATTCTGCCGTGGAGCATGATCTCCTGCGGCGTTGCACCGGGGTATCTGAAGCGCGAGCACGCGCTGAGCTATGAGGGCGTGACGACGCCGGATTGCCGCACGCACTGCAACGCCTGCGGCGCAAACTGCCTGGTGGGAGGGAAATGCGATGTCTAAATTGCGGCTGGTTTTTGTCAAGGAGCATCAGGCGTCCTACATTTCACATCTCGACGTGATGCGCACGTTCCAGCGCGTGTTCCCGCGCGCGGGCCTTTCTATCAAGCACTCCAACGGCTTCCACCCGCACCCCATTTTGTCCATCGTGCTGCCGCTGCCCGTGGGGCAGTCGAGCGACTGCGAAATTCTGGACTTTGAAAGTGTGGAGGACAGCACGGGCGAGGGTGTGGCCGAGGCACTGAACACCGGTATGCCCGCGGGCCTTCGCGTGCTGGACTGCTATAGCGTGACGCGCCCTGTGCGCGAGATGGTCAACCTGCGCGCGCAGCTCGAAATGGAATACGACAACGGCGTGCCCGAGGGTGCGTGCGAGCGCATCCGCGAGTTTTTTACGCAGGAGGAGATCTTTGTCGAAAAGCGCACGAAGCACAAGGGCATGACCGAGCTCAACATTGCGCCGCTCATCCGCTCGCTCACGCTGACGGAGGGGGAGGGCGTGATCCTCGCCGATGCGGTCGTCGCCGCGCAGGACCCGGGCCTCAACCCCGCGCTGATCGGCGCGGCGGTCGCGCGGCACCTGCCGGAGATCGCGCCGGACTTTGTTCGCGTGCGCCGAAAAGAGGTCTACGACGCGGAAATGAACGTTTTCCGCTGATTTCTGCCGTGTTTTGCAAATAATGCTTGCATTCCCGTTGGGGATGTGATATGCTACCATAGCTTGAAAAGGGCGGTCCTCTGCCGTGCGCGGGTGAAAGAGTCCCGACAGCGCCGAAGAAAAGCGGTCAAGAACGCCTATAAATAGGAGGAAAATATCCATGGATCTCATCAAAGAGCTCGAATCCCAGCAGCTGAAAAAGGAAATGCCCGTCATCAACGTCGGCGATACCGTCCGCGTTCATGTCAAGATCAAGGAAGGCTCCCGCGAGCGTATCCAGGTCTTCGAGGGCATCGTCATCGCGAAGAAGCACGGCGGTCTTGAGGAGACCTTCACCGTTCGTCGTCTTGCCTACGGCGTCGGCGTCGAGAAGGTGTTCCCCATCCACTCCCCCCTCATCGAGAAGGTCGAGACCGTGCGCAGCGGTTATGTTCGCCGCGCCAAGCTGTATTACCTGCGCGGCCGCGTCGGTAAGGCTGCCAAGATCCGCGAGAAGCTGTAAGGCAGATTCTTTGAGAACAAAAAAGCATGGCGTTTCCGCCATGCTTTTTTTGTTGCCTTTTTCAAAAAGCGTGCTACAATAATACATTAGAAAATCAGGCGCATTTTGCCGCAGAGAGAGACTGTTAGTCCGCCGCTGCGCGGCGCTGGGTTCAGGAGACCGAAATGGACGAATTTGATCAGAAAATGGAGATCAGCGAGCAGCCGCAGGAGGAGATCGTGGAAAAGATCCCCGGACGCGACGTGTATGAGACGGTCTCGTCTCTCGTCTCGGCGCTGCTGGTCGTTGTGCTGGTGTTTACGTTTCTTGTGCGGCTGATGGGCGTTTCCGGCCCGTCAATGATCCCGACGCTGCAGGACGGCGACCGGCTTCTCGTCGTCAACTCGCTGCTCTGCGGCGACTATCAGGTCGGCGATATCGTCATCGCGCGCAAGGAGACCTTTGACTCGAAGCCCATCGTCAAGCGCGTCATCGCCACCGCGGGCCAGACCGTGGACATCGACTTTAACTTGGGTCAGGTCTATGTGGACGGCGAGCTTCTGGACGAGGACTACATCAACGACTACACCTATCGCGAAGAGGGCACCGTGTTCCCGCTTACCGTGCCGGAGGGCGAAGTCTTCCTTATGGGCGACAACCGCAACCATTCGAACGACAGCCGCGATTCCTCGCTCGGCACGGTGGACACGCGCCTTCTGATCGGCAAGGCGGTGTTCCTCGTCTTCCCGGGACGCGACTATCTGACCGAGCAGCGCGAGTTTGGCCGCATCGGCCTTTTGCAGTAAAGGGGGACGAGCAAATGCAGTTGGATTCTCTGAGCTGGTTCCCGGGGCACATGACCAAGACCCGCCGCATGATCACGGCGGAGCTCGGCAACGTGGACGCCGTGTGCGAAATTCTGGACGCGCGCATCCCGATGAGCAGCCGCAACCCCGATGTGGACGAACTGACGGCGGGCAAGCCCCGTTTGATCGTTTTGAACCGCGTCGATCAGGCCGACCCTGAGATGACGAAAAAGTGGGCGGCGTATTTCCGCTCGCTCGGCTATGCCGTCATCGAAACGGACGCCAAGCAGGGCGGGGGCGTGAAGCAGTTTTCTTCCGCTGTGCGCGCGCTGCTGCGCGATAAGATCGCCTCTTACGAGGCCAAGGGCCAGATCGGCCGCGTGCTGCGCGTGATGGTACTCGGCATCCCGAACGTTGGCAAGTCGACGTTTATCAACAAGGTCTCCGGCCGCAAGAGCGCCAAGGCGGAGGACCGCCCCGGCGTCACGCGCACGAAGCAGTGGGTGCCGGTCGACAAGACGCTCGAGCTCCTTGATACGCCAGGCATCCTGTGGCCGAAATTTGAGGACAGTAGCGTCGGCGTGCGTTTAGCCTTCACCGGCGCGATCCGCGACGAGGTCATCGACATCGAAGAGCTCGCCATGCGCCTGATGGATTACCTCGGCAAAAATTATCCCAAGGCCATCGAGGAGCGCTACAAACTCACCGTTTCGGAAGAGGACGACGGCTATGCACTGCTCGAAAAGGCGGGGCGCAAGCGCGGCTTTCTGATCTCCGGCGGCGAGGTCGACACCGAGCGCATGAGCCGTATCCTGCTCGACGAGTTCCGCGGCGGCAAGCTCGGCCGCTTTACGCTCGAATTCCCGCCGGAGGGCGAGCGCACATGAGCGTCAACCTACACTACGAGGACAAAGCCCGCGCCGCGGGCTTTTCATCCGTCTGCGGCGTGGACGAGGCGGGCGCGGGGCCGCTGATGGGCCCTGTGTACGCCGCCGCCGTCATCCTGCCGGAGGGCTGTGAGATCGAGGGGCTGAATGACTCCAAGAAGATGACGGAGAAAAAGCGCGAGGCGCTGTTTCCCGTCATCTGTGAAAAAGCCGTCGCCTACGCCATCGCGTCCGTCGACGAGAAGGAGATCGACGCAACGGATATTTTGAGCGCACGCATGAAGGCGATGCAGCTCGCCATCGATGCGCTGCAAATCCCAGCGGACTATGCGCTCATCGACGGCAACCGCGACCACGGCGCGTCGGCAAAGATCACCACGCCGCACGAGACCATCGTCGGCGGGGACGGCGTGAGCTTATCCATCGCTGCGGCGAGCGTGCTGGCAAAGGTCAGTCGTGACAGCTACGTGGTCGAGGTGCTGGATCCTCAGTACCCCGAGTATCAGTTCGCCAGGCACAAGGGCTACGGTACAAAGCTCCACTACGAAATGCTTGATCGGTACGGGCCGAGCCCCGTACATCGCATGACGTTCCTCAAAAAGTGGGAGGCGCGGCGATGAGCACGAAGCAGGACGGCGACTGGGGCGAGGCGCTGGTCGAAAAGTATCTGAGCGAGCGCGGCTGCCGCATCGTGGAACGAGAGTGGCGCTGCCGCTTCGGCGAGATCGACCTGATCGCCGAGAAGGACGGCGTGCTGCTGTTCGTCGAGGTGAAGCTGCGTACAAATTTGCAGTACGGTGCGCCGCGCGAGTACGTCACGGTGAAAAAGCAGGAAAAGCTGCGCGCTGCGGCGCTACTGTATTTAAGCGAGCGTGAGCTGGACGTGCCCGCCCGCTTCGACGTGGCGGAGGTCTACACCGATGTGCGCCATAGCGCGGGCAAAACGCGCATCGCCTACATCGCAAACGCATTTTGATCTGACTTTGGAAGGGAGGCACGCGATGGCATTATACGCGATCGGCGACCTGCACTTATCGCTCGGTACGAACAAGCCGATGGATGTGTTCGGCCCCAAATGGGCGAACTATGTCGAGCGCATTCGGGAAAATTTCTCGAAGCTCAACGATGACGACGTCATCGTCATCGCGGGGGATATCTCGTGGGGGATGTCGCTCGAGCAGTCGCTGCCGGATTTTCAGTTTATTGACGCGCTGCCGGGGAGGAAGATCCTCTTAAAGGGCAACCACGACTACTGGTGGGGCACGGCGTCGAAGATGAAAAAGTTTTTTGCCGAGCACGACATCACAACGCTCGATATCCTCTACAACAACGCCTTTTTCTACGGCGACCACGCCATCTGCGGCACGCGCGGCTGGTTTTATGAAGAGGACGCCGCGGGCACGCACACGGGCAAGATGCTCGCGCGCGAGGCGCTGCGGCTTGAAGCGTCGCTCAAGGCGGCGGAGGGGAAGCCCATCTACTGCTTTCTGCACTATCCGCCCATCTATCAGGGCTACAAGTGTCCCGAGATGCTCGAGCTTCTCGACAAATACGAGGTCGAGCGCTGCTATTACGGGCATCTGCACGGCTACACGCACCGCCGCGCGTTCGAGGGGATGCGCGAAAAAACCGAATATGCGCTGATCGCGGCGGATTATGTCGCCTTTCAGCCTGTAAAAATTTGCAATTAAGACATAAATTGATGCAAAAAAGGGTGGAAATTTTGAGGAAGCTATGGTATAATTCCACTTTGCAAAAGCATCATTATCTGATGTTAAACGGAGGAAAAAGAAATCATGACTGTCAAAAATGTTGAAAAGCTGGAAAAGAGCAGAGTCGCGGTGACCGTCGAGGTCGGCGCGGAGGAATTTGAAGCCGCCGTTGCCAAGGCCTACGCCAAGGCTCGCAATAAGCTCAGCATTCCCGGCTTCCGCCCCGGCAAGGCCCCCCGCAAGATGATCGAAAAGCTCTACGGCGCGGGCGTTTTCTACAGCGATGCCGTTGACATCGCCCTGCCCGAGGCATATACGCAGGCCATCGGCCAGAGCGGCCTCGATGTTGTCGGCTATCCCGAGATCGAGATCGTGGACGACAAGATCGACGAGAACGGCTTCACCTTCAAGGCGACCGTTGCCGTGTATCCCGAGGTCAAGCTCGGCGAGTACAAGGGCCTGACGGCTGAGAAGGAAGAGATCAAGGTCAGCGCCGACGATGTCAAGGAGCGCCTCAATGAGATGGCCGAGCGCAACGCCCGCCTCGTCTCCGTCGACCGCAAGGCCAAGAAGGGCGACATCGCCGTCATCGACTTCGAGGGCTTCGACAACGGCGAAGCGTTCGAGGGCGGTAAGGGCGAGAATTACGAGCTCGAGCTCGGCTCCGGCAGCTTCGTCCCCGGCTTTGAGGATCAGGTCATCGGCATGAAGGCGGGCGACGAGAAGGATCTCGACATCACCTTCCCCGAGGATTATCACAAGGACCTCGCCGGCAAGAAGGTCGTCTTCCACGTCAAGGCCAAGGAGATCAAGTGCAAGGAGCTTCCCAAGCTTGATGACGACTTTGCCAAGGACGTGTCCGAGTACGACACGCTCAAGGAGCTCAAGGACAGCATCAAGCGCGAGATCACCGAGCAGCGCGAGCAGTCCGCCAAGTATGCCGTCGAGAACGAGCTGATGGAGAAGGTCGCCGCGAACATCGAGTGCGACATCCCCGATGCGCTCATCGATGAGCAGTGCGCCCGCTTCCTCGAGGAGTTCAAGCAGCGCTTACAGTCTCAGGGCATCCCCTATGACCAGTACTGCAAGATGACCAACATGGATGAGGCCAAGTTCCTGGAGGAGGGCAAGGAGCCCGCGACCCGTCAGGTGCGCATGGACCTCGCCGTGAACGCCATCATCAAGGAAGAGAAGCTCGAGGCCACCGACGAGGAGGTCGAAAAGCAGTACAACGACCTTGCTGAGAAGTACAGCATGGACGTCAACGAGCTCAAGAAGTATCTTGACGCCATGTCCGTCCGCACGCAGATCATCCGCGACAAGGCCATCAGCGTCGTCGTGGACAGCGCGAAGATCGAAAAGAAGAAGGCTCCCAAGAAGGAAGCCGAGGGCGAAGCCGCTGAAGGCGAGGAAAAGCCCGCCAAGAAGACCGCTGCCAAAAAGTCCGCCAAGAAGGAAGAAGAAAAGGCTGAATAATCGGCAAAGCGGCCATAATAGATAGAAACGACGATCAACCACAAATGCCTGCCATTTGTGGTTGATTGTGTACATACCAATTTTTTGAACAGGGTATGAACAAGGAGGTTACCAAGATGAGTTTAGTCCCTTACGTCATTGAACAGACCAACCGCGGCGAGCGCTCTTACGACATTTTCTCCCGCCTTCTGGAAGACCGCATCATTTTCCTCGGCGAAGAGGTCAACGATGCGACCGCGAGCCTGATCGTTTCGCAGCTTTTATTCCTCGAGGCCAAGGACCCCGACAAGGACATCCAGCTCTATATCAACTCCCCCGGCGGCAGTGTGACAGCCGGCATGGCGATCTACGACACGATGCAGTATATCAAGTGCGACGTGTCCACCATCTGCGTCGGCCTCGCCGCCAGCATGGGCGCGTTCCTGCTCTCGTCCGGCGCCAAGGGCAAGCGCATTGCGCTGCCGAACGCGGAGATTATGATCCACCAGCCCTCCGCCGGTACGCAGGGCAAGGTCACGGATATGGAGAGCGACGTGGAGCACTTCCTGCGCATCAAGCAGCGCTTGAATAAGATCCTGGCCGAGAACACCGGCAAGACGCCCGAGCAGGTCAAGCTCGACTCCGAGCGCGACCACTGGATGACGGCGGATGAGGCGCAGGCCTACGGCCTTGTGGACAAGGTCATTTACAAGAGATAAGGACAGTTTGACTTATGAGTGAAGATAGGAAAAAAGAGCTTCGCTGCTCGTTCTGCGGCAAGAGCGAGCACGAAGTGCACCGCATGATCCAGGGGCCGGGCGTGCGCATCTGCGATGAGTGTGTCCGCCTGTGCATGGACGTGCTGGAGGACGGCTATGAGCCGCACGACGAGCTCGAAGCGCCCGACTCCATCCCCACGCCGCGCGAAATTCGCGAGGTGCTCGACCAGTATATCATCGGGCAGGAGGCGGCCAAGGTCGCGCTGTCCGTGTCCGTCTACAACCACTATAAACGCATCTTCTTCGGCGGCGACGACGAGGTGGAGCTGCAAAAGAGCAACATCCTGCTCCTCGGCCCCACCGGCAGCGGCAAGACGCTCTTTGCCCAGACGCTCGCCCGCATTCTGAAGGTGCCGTTCGCCATCGCGGACGCGACGACCCTCACCGAGGCGGGCTACGTCGGCGACGATGTGGAAAACATTCTGCTCCGCTTGCTTCAGGCGGCGGATTACGACGTGGAGCTCGCCGAGCGCGGAATCATCTATGTCGACGAGATTGACAAGATCGCCCGCAAGAGCGAGAACACCTCCATCACGCGCGACGTCTCCGGCGAGGGCGTGCAGCAGGCATTGCTGAAAATCGTCGAGGGCACGGTTGCCAACGTCCCGCCGCAGGGCGGCCGCAAGCACCCGCATCAGGAGTTCATCCAGATCGACACGCACAACATCCTCTTCATCTGCGGCGGTGCGTTCGAGGGCATCGAGAAGATCATCGAGAGCCGTCTCGACCGCAAGTCGATGGGCTTCGGCGCAGAACTCAAGAGCAAGAACGATGTGGACGAGAGCAAGATTTTACGCGAGGTGCAGCCGCACGATATCTTGAAGTTCGGCATCATCCCCGAGCTGGTCGGCAGACTGCCGGTCATCACGGCGCTCGACGCGCTGACGCGCGACGACCTTGTCAAGATCCTGACCCAGCCTAAAAACGCGCTCGTCAAGCAGTATCAAAAGCTGTTTTCTTACGACGACGCCGAGCTCACGTTCGAGCCCAAGGCGCTCGAAGCGATTGCCGACAAGGCCATCGAGCGCAAGATCGGCGCGCGCGGCCTGCGCGCGGTAATGGAGGGTCTGCTGATGAACGTGATGTACGACATCCCGTCCGACCGCACGATCGACCGCGTGACCATCACGCCGGGCTGCGTGGAGGGGACGGAACAGCCGAAAATTTCCCACCGCACAGAGAAAGAAGGGGAGGCGCCGCAGCCGTCGCTGCCGGCAGACTCCGCTTCATAAGGAGAAACCCCATGGAACCTGTAACAAAAAATCTTCCGGTCATTGCCATGCGCGGGCTCAATGTGTTCCCGCGCATGAACACGAGCTTTGACCTCGAGCGTCCGATCTCCGTGCACGCGCTTGAGCGCGCCATGGAAAACGGGGAGGAGATTTTTCTCGTCACCCAGCGTGAGATCGGCGTGGAGCAGCCGGAGGAAAAAGACCTGTACGAGATCGGCACGGTCGCGCGCGTGACGCAGATTTTGCGCGTGTCTGACCGCGTGCTGCGCGTGATGATGGAGGGCGCGTGCCGCGCCCGCCTCAAGCGGCTGTGGCAGCGCGAGCCGTTTTTGCAGGCGCAGGTCGAGCTCATCGATGAGCCGGCCACCTCGCGCCATAGCAAGCGGACGGAAGCGATGCTGCGCCAGACCTACGCCAGCGTGACGGAATATGCCGAGCTCGCGCAGAAATTGCCGGACGATGTCTACGCCGCCATTTTGTCGACGAACGATCCCGGCTATCTGGCCGATTTTATTGCCCAGCAGCTCAACCTGCGCTATCAGGACAAACAGGATATCCTCGACGAGCTGCGCCCGCTGCCGAGATTGCAGCGCATGAACGAGATTCTGCGCCGCGAGATCGAAGTTACCGCCATGGAGCAGGACATTGAAAGCAAGGTCCGCTCCCGCGTCGGAAAAATTCAGAAGGATTTTGTCCTGCGCGAGCAGATCAAGGTCTTACAGAACGAGATCGGTGAGGGCGGGGAGGACGAAGAACTCGACGAGTACCGCGAGAAGATCAGCAAGGCGCACCTGAGCGAAGAAGTGGAGCGCAAGCTGCTGAAAGATGTGGACAAGCTCGCCAAGCAGCCGTTCGGCAGCGCCGAAGCGAGCGTGCTGCGCAACTATCTCGACACCTGCATGGAAATGCCCTGGGGTGAGGAGACGAAGGAGCGCGCCAGCGTAGACGCCGCGCGCAAGATTCTTGACCGCGACCACTACGGCTTGCAGAAGGTCAAGGAGCGCATTTTAGAGTTCATCGCCGTGCGCCAGCTCAACCCCGAGGCGAAGGGGCAGATTTTATGTCTCGTCGGCCCTCCGGGCGTCGGCAAGACGTCGATCGCACTGTCGGTCGCCAAGGCGATGAACCGCAAGGTCGCGCGGCTGTCGCTCGGCGGCGTGCGTGACGAGGCGGATATCCGCGGCCACCGCAAGACCTACATCGGCGCGATGCCCGGCCGCATCATCGAGGCTATCTCCCGCAGCGGCTCGATGAATCCGCTGCTCGTGCTCGACGAGGTCGACAAAATGGGCAGCGACGGGCGCGGCGACCCCGCGAGCGCACTTCTCGAAGTGCTCGACAGCGAGCAGAACTACGCCTTCCGCGACCACTATCTTGAAATTCCCGTCGATCTGAGCCGCGTGATGTTCATCATGACGGCCAACACGCTCGACACCATTCCGCGCCCGCTGCTCGACCGCATGGAGATCATTGAAATCCCAAGCTACACGGACGAGGAGAAGGTGCAGATTGCGCAGCGACACCTGCTGCCCAAGGAGCGTCAGGCCCACGGGCTGACGGCCTCGAGCCTGCGCGTGGACGAGAGCGCCATCCGCGCGGCCATCGCGCTCTATACGCGCGAGAGCGGCGTGCGCTCGCTTGAGCGTCAGCTCGGAAAGATCTGCCGCAAGGCGGCAATGCAGCTTGCTACAAGCGATGTAAAGCGAGTCACCGTGACAGAGAAGAACATCAAGGACTTCCTCGGTGCGCCGCGTGCTGCACAGGAGAAGATTCCCGAAAAGGACCTTGTCGGCGTGGTGAACGGCCTTGCGTGGACCGAGGTGGGCGGCGAAATTCTGCCCGTCGAGGTCGGCGTGATGGATGGCAGCGGCAAGGTCGAGCTCACGGGCAACCTGGGCGACGTGATGAAGGAGAGCTGCCGCGCGGCGCTCTCGTGCCTGCGCCAGCGGGCGCAGGAGCTCGGCATCGCGCCGGACTTCTACAAGACGAAGGACATCCATATCCACTTCCCTGAGGGGGCCATCCCCAAGGACGGACCCAGCGCCGGTATTGCCATCGCGACAGCGGTGCTCTCCGCATTGACGGGGCAGGCGGTACACCGCGATGTCGCCATGACGGGCGAGATCACGCTGCGTGGCCGTGTGCTCGCCATCGGGGGCTTGCGCGAAAAGACAATGGGCGCGCTGCGCGCGGGCGTACATACGGTCATTCTCCCGAAGGAGAATGAAAAGGACCTCGACGAGATCGACCCGCTGGTGCGCGAAAAGCTGCGTTTTGTGCCGGTCGAGACGGTGGACGCCGTCTTTGCCGAGGCGCTGGTGCTGCCCGAAAAATGCACCGCTGCCGCGCACGAGAGCTATCTTCCTCCCGTGCAGGAGAGCGCGCACAGCGCGCTGCGTGCGGGCGAAATGAGCTGAAAGGAAACGAAAACCATGGCGATCAACTTCAACAAGGTCGAATTCATCCTCTCGGCGGCGTCGGAAAAGCAGTTCGTGCGCGACGGGATGCCGCAGCTCGCGTTTGCGGGGCGGTCGAACGTCGGCAAATCGTCCGTCATCAACCGGCTCGTCAACCGCAAGAACTTTGCCCGCGTGGGTGCGTCCCCGGGCAAGACCTCGCAGATCAACTACTTTAAGATCGACGGCAAGCTCTACCTCGTCGACCTGCCGGGCTACGGCTACGCCAAGGTCTCCAAGACCGAGCGCGACCGCTGGGGCAAGCTGATGGAGAGCTATTTCCAGTCTGCGGGGCTCATCCACCTCGGTGTGCAGATCGTCGACGCGCGGCACAAGCCGACGGCGGACGACGTGACGATGCACGACTACTTCATGCAGACGGGCTGTCCCGTCGTGATCGTGGCAAACAAGCTCGACAAGCTCAAAGCGCGCGAGATCGAGCCGAATCTTGCCCAAATTCGCGAGACGCTGAGTTTGCGCGACGATGAGCTCGTCATTCCGTTCTCTGCCGAAAAGGGCACGGGCAAGGAGCAGCTGATCGCGGCGATCCTCGACCATTTGAACGACTGAAAAGGAATAATGCTTCACAGAAAAGCCTCTGTATGGGTTGACCATACAGAGGTTTTTTATCGTATTTCCCGGGGAATCAGCGGCGCAGCGTCAAAAGCGCGGTGCAGTGGGAGAAGGATTCAAACGTCAGCGTGGGGAAGTGGGGACGGAGTTCGCCGTAGACGAAGTAAATTTCATCTGAATCCCAATCCTCGCCTGCCGCAGTTCGACACGCTTCGAGCTCTTCGCGCGTGCGGAAGGCGACGTCGCCGATGAAAATACAGCCGTCCTGCTTCAAAAGCGGCAGAAGTGCGCGCAGAAAGTCGATTTTCTGCGCGTCCGTCAGGTGGTGGAGCGAGTAGGTCGCGACGATGGCGTCGTACTGCCGTGCGCAAAGCTCGGGCACAAGGCCTTTGGAAAAATCGCCCTGATAGAGCCGCGCGTCCGGCATTTTTGCCTGCGCCAGTTCGATCATGCGCGCGGAAAAGTCCTGCCCATAGATGCGGCAGCCCTGCTCGTAGAGCCGCGAGGTCAAAACGCCTGTGCCAAAGCCAATGTCCAGCACATCACGCCCGCTCTGCGCAAGCACGCGCTGATAGAGCGCGTTCATCATGGCACGGTAGCCCGCAAAGGGGTAGCGGTCGTTTTCGTCGGAGAGGCCGACGCTCTTGTCATAGCCGTCGGCCCAGAGGTCGAAGCCGGTATTGTTCAGCATGTCAGTCCTCCTTTTCGTTCAGCGGGGGAAGTCCCAGCTCGTAGAACGCCACGGCGCTTGCCGCGGCGACGTTGAGCGAGTCGACGCCGTGGTACATCGGAATTTTGACCGTGTAGTCGCAGCTCGCGATGGTCGAGGACGCGAGCCCGTCGCCCTCCGTGCCCATGACGATGGCAAGCTTTTCTTCGGCGGCAAGGCGCGGATCATCGAGCCGCACGGAGTCGTTGCGCAGTGCCATCGCGACTGTGCGGAAGCCGAGATCGCGCAGAAGCTGCGTCCAGTCGCCGCTTTCGGGCAGGTAGGTCCACGGGATGAGGAACACATTTCCCATGCTGACGCGCGAGGCGCGGCGATAGAGCGGATCGCTGCCCGCAGTCGTGAGCAGCACCGCGTCCATGCCGAGCGCGGCGGCGGAGCGGAAGATCGCGCCGATGTTCGTCGGATTCATCACGTTTTCGAGCACGACGAGGCGCCGCGCATCGCGGCAGACGTCCTCGACGCTTTGGAGCTTCGGCCGCCGCATGGCGCAGAGCATGCCGCGCGTCAGGTGAAAGCCGGTGAGCTGTGTCAGCACGGATTCATCAGCGGTATAAACCGGAATATCTTGACAGCAGCGGGCGAGAATTTCGCGCCCCTTGCCCTGCGTATGCTGCCGCTCCATCAGGAACGACACCGGCTCACAGCCCGCATCAAGCGCACGGCCGATGACGAGCGGACTTTCCGCGACGAAGAGCGCGTTGTCGGGGTCCGCGCGATTGAGCAGTTGGTTTTCGGTCAGGCGCGCGTAGACGTCGAGCGCGGGATCGGAAAAATCGTGGATTTCGATGATGTTTGCCATAGCTTGTCCTTTTTAAGATTCCAAGATGTTCAGCAGCGCGGCGACATCCGGCAGAACGAACGTCGGCTGTGGGTCAGCGGTGGGGAGGTCTTCTTCCTTCGTTTCGCCCGAGAGGACGAGCAGCGTATCGACGCCCGCGTTCGCGCCGCTGGCAATATCTGTGTAGATGCGGTCGCCCACGAGCAGCGTTTCCTGCGCGGAAACGCCCGCCTCGAGCATCGCGAGCCGCGGCATCAGCGGTTCGGGCTTGCCGATGACGATGGGGCGGCGGGAGGTCGCGCGCCAGAGCATTTCGCACACGCTCCCGCAGTCGGGCACGAAGCCGTAGGCCGTGGGGCAGACCCAGTCGGGATTGGTCGCAACGTAGGGGACACCCTGTCCGAGCAGGATGCAGGCGTCCTCCAGCTTTTGAAATGTCAGCTCGGTGTCGAAGCCCATCAGGAGCGCGTTCGCGTCCTCACGCCGTTCTGCGACGGTAAAGCCCGCCGCGCGGAGCTGCGACTTCATCGATTCCGTACCGCAGACGTAATAGCGTCGGTCTTCTCCGCCGTGCTCGCGGAGATAGTGAACGAGCGCGTCGACCGAGGTGAGAAAATCACCCGACTCCGCCGCGACGCCGAGGCGCGTGAGCTTTTTGACGTAGGCCGCTACGCTGCGCGAGGAGTTGTTCGTCAGAAAGCGGTACTGCCCGCCGCGTGCGCGGATGGCAGAGAGCAGCTCGCGGACGCCTTCAAAGAGCCGGTCGCCCAAGTACAGCGTGCCGTCGAGGTCGAAGAGAAAGAGCTTTTTGCACTGAAGCAGATTATGGTCAACCATTGGTCACGCTTTCTTTTTGCCGTCGATCGCGATGAAGAAGAATGAGCTCACCGCCAGAAGATAGGGGTAGAAGAGGTTCGGAATGATGTCGAACGCTGAGATGGCGTAGCCCAGCTCGTGCGCCGCGGAGATCGCGACGAGCATCTGTGCGCCGTAGGGGATGATGCCCTGGAAGATGCAGGAGAACGTGTCGAGGATCGACGCGGCCTTGCGCGGTGTGATGCCGTACTCCTCGCTCATCTCCTTGGCGATGGGGTTCGCCATAACGATGGCGACGGTGTTGTTCGCGGTGGCGATATCCATCGCGCCGACGAGAAGGCCCATGCCGATCTGGCCGCCGCGCTTGCCGCGAAACGCCTTTCTGATCCAGCTAAGCAGCGCTTCAAAGCCGCCGTACTCGCGGATCAGCGCGCAGATGGCGGAAACTAAGATCGCGACCATCGAGGTTTCAAACATCCCGGCCGCGCCGCTGCCCATGTTTTCGAGCAGGGCCTTGACCGCGAGGATGCCGGTCTGCCCCGTCGCGCCGGTCGCGAGCGCGATGACCGCGCCGGAGACGATGCCGATGAGCAGCACAATAAAGACATTGATGCCGATGATGCCGCCGATGAGCACGAGCACATAGGGGATGATCTGGATGAGGTTATAGGGTGGAATCTCCGCAGGTGTCACGTCGGCGTGGAGCGTCAGCACGAGGATGAGTGCGAGCGACGCGAGCGCGGCGGGGAAGGCAATGTGGAAATTCTCGCGGAATTTATCCTTCATCGCACAGCCCTGGCCGTTGCAGGCGGCGATGGTCGTGTCGGAAATGAAGCTCAGATTGTCACCGAACATCGCCCCGCCCATGACGGACGCGACACACAGCGGCAGGGAATAGCCGCTCGCCGCGGCGATGGGAATGGCGATGGGGACAATGAGTGTGATGGTGCCGACGCTCGTGCCCATCGCGGTGGAGACAAAGCAGCTTACGACGAACAGCACCGCCACGGCGAATTTCGACGGGATGATCGAGAGCATGAAGTACGCAACGCTCTCCGCGCTCGAGCGGCCCACGACGCCGACGAACATACCGGCGGCTAAGAAGATGAGCAGCATCGTGATGATGTTCTTATCGCCCACGCCGCGGCCCATCAGCGTGAGCTTTTCGTCGAACGACAGCGCGCGGTTCTGGCAGCAGGCCACAAGCAGAGCGATGAGGAAGATGACGACGATGGGGATGGAATAAAATCCCATCGGGATTTTGAGCACGTACTCAAAGATCAGGCCGAGGCCCAGATATAAGACAAGGAACACTAAGATCGGCAGCAGCGCCGCGGGATTGGCTTTTTTCGACATGGGACGATTCTCTCTTTCTCCAAACATAAAAAAAGCTCCTGCGCGGAGCTTTTTGTGCGATATGAATTATTATAAGGAGGGAATAGATGCTTGTCAAGTAAGACTTAACTAAATTTGAGCGCAAAAGGGCTTGACAGAAATGCTCTAATCTGTTAGTGTACATATAAACTCTAACGGATTAGAGAGGTAACGCGATGGAAACGCCGAAAATTTTTGAGAGCGAATACCGCTTTTGCCAAATTCTGTGGGCACACGAGCCGGTCAAGAGCCGTGAATTGGTCGCGCTCTGCGCCGAGCACCTGGGCTGGAAACCGACGACGACCTACACGGTCATCAAACGGCTCTCTGAGCGCGGGGTGCTGAAAAACGAGAATACTGTCGTCACGTCGCTCATCTCACAGGACGAGGCGCAGACCGCCGAGATCGACGAGCTGCTCGACAAGCGCTTCGACGGCTCGCTGCCCGCGTTCGTCGCCGCGTTTACAAAGTCGAGCCACGTGAGCGACAAAGAGCTTGACGAGGTGCAGAAAATGATCGACCTTTATCGAAAGGAGAATCATCATGGATGACGTCTTTTTGAAGATCATGAACCTCAGCATCAGCGCAAGCTGGCTCATTCTGGCGGTGCTCGTGCTGCGGGTTGTCCTCAAAAAAGCGCCGAAGTGGGTCATGCCGCTTCTCTGGGGTGTGGTCGCACTGCGGCTTGTCTGCCTGTTTTCGATTGAAAGCGCGCTCTCGCTCATCCCGAGCGCCGAGACCATCCCGAGCGAGATCGTGACCGAAACGCGCGAGCCGGTGCTCTACGAGCAGGCGACGCTCGACATCGTCACGAATCCGACGCTGCCTTCGGCGGCGGAGGTCCCCGTCGGTGTGAGCCGCCAGCAGGCGCAGGTCGATTTCAACATCTACAGCGTCCTCTGGCTCGCCGGCATGGCGGCGCTGCTCGTCCACGCGCTCGTGAGCGCGGGAAAACTGAAAAAGAAGCTCGCAACGGCCATTTTACTGCGCGACAACATCTACGAGAGCGAATTCGTCGATTCTCCGTTTGTCTTCGGCGTAATAAAGCCAAAAATCTATCTTCCCATGCACATGGACGAGGGGACGGCGGCGTATGTCATCGCGCACGAGCACGCGCACCTCGCCCGCCGCGACCACTGGTGGAAAGTGCTCGGCTACCTCGTGCTCGCGCTGCACTGGTTCAACCCGCTGGTGTGGGTCGCCTATATCCTCTTCTGCCGCGACATCGAGCTCGCGTGCGATGAAAAAGTCGTCAAGGGGCTGGACGGCGCGGCACGCGCAGACTATTCGCAGGCGCTATTGTCCTGCGCCGCGCCGGGAAGAGCTGTCGCAGCCTGCCCGCTGGCGTTCGGCGAGGGAAACATCAAAACGCGTGTGAAGAGTGCGCTGCACTACAAAAAGCCCGCGTTTTGGGTCGCCGCGGCGGCGGTGCTCGCGGTCGTGATCATGGCTGTGTGCTTTTTGACGAATCCGAGGTCGGACATCGATGCGGAGACGCTGCTCGGCACCTCGCGCGGGGAGATCACGCGCATCAGCGTCAAGATGGGGGAGGCAGACAGCGGCGAGGAGTACCGCATGTCGACGGAGGAGATTAAGACGGTCCTTTCGCTGCTGGACGCGGCAGAATATGAGCGCCTCGGCAGCGCGTCGGCGATGCAGGAGTGCTATGCAAGGCTCTATTTTGAGGGCGCCGCGGGAGAACGTGAGCTCATGCTCTCCCAGGGTGAGGTGCTGGCAAATCCCATCAAGGGCAATCAGAAAGCGCAGCTGTATGGGCTGCGTTCCGGCGGCACGGTGCTGAAAAACTATGTCAAGTGGTGCGTGGATCGAAACGATCCCACGGTGCCGGAGGATATTGCGCAGCAGGTGGAGCGCCTGATCTGCGGCATGCCGCTCGGCAATTATCTCTTTGGCGAGTTGGTCTATGACGATCCGGCCTGGGAAACGAGCTTTTCGGACAACTTTTCCAGCACTTGGCCGGAGCTGCGGATTTGCTGCGATTCGGCATTTGCGGACTTCAGCGCGTATACGCAGATGAGCGCCTATGTGAAGGACAGCGGGTACTACTACCGTGTTTCCGAGTGGGAGGAGATCGACCTGACCGTGAGCAACTTCGACTGGCTGTTCCGCAACGGAAGCGGCGAAGATTGGGACGGCACGAGCGCCGCGAAGCTGCGCCGCGAAAATGCCCATGCCTGGCGCGGCACGAGAACGGGCGAGGACGTCAATGCGACAGTGCCGATGGCGGAGATCAGGCGTCAGGACGAGCTCACGGCGATGGACCAGTGGCTCTTATTGCAACAGAAGGACGGTAGTCTTTACCTCGTGATGGGCTATCGCAGCGGGGGACTTCCCTACAGCGGGGCGCATCCCTACCGCTGGATCGTCCGCCTGAACGGCGGCGCGACCGAGCTGACCCGCGCTGACCTGAACGGCGACGGGATCGAGGAAGTGATCTCCTATACCGGCACTTCCACGCAGGAGCCGTACCGGCTGCGGGTGAGCAATCAGAGCGGCGAAGAGCTCTGGAGCGCGGAGCTGGGGCTGGCGCACGTGGGCTGGAGCAGCTATTTCCTCTATCGCGACAGCGTCAAGACGGCGCTATTGCGCTACGAGCCGACAATCTATCAGGGCGAGGCATCGTATTCCTACGAGCTCTTTATGCTCAGTGAAAACGGGACGACCACGCTGGCGGAGAATTCGGTGAGCTTCAGCGTAAATTCCGATTCCGCCGATTCATGGCCCGCCGAGGCGCGGAAATTCGCGGACGAGGTCAACAGGCTTTTAGACAAGAGCGAGCTGCTGTTCTCCACGCTGAACGCCGAGCTGCATTCCTACGGCGACGGCACGGTCATCCGCTGCGCAGAACCGTCGGAGAGCGACGGAAGCAGGGCGCTGGCGTCCGCCGACCTCGACAACGACGGCAGGGCAGAGCAGATCATCTGCGAGAAAGCCTTCGGCGGCTATGAGCTGTGCGTCGTCGACGACAACGGCGAGGAACTGATGCGCGACCGCATGTCGGAGGGCGACGTCTACTTCCTTTGCCGTGAAAACGGGCGCGACATGCTACTGCTGTATCACTTGATCGAGGGCAAATATCAGGGCAGAAGCAGCTATTACGGCTATTACTATGGACTTTACACCTATGACGGCGGCAGCTGTCACGTTGTGGAAAATGCCAACGCGGGCATTTATCTGAATCCGACCGATGGCCAGAACGGCGAGTGGGGCAAATCGGAGGAAGCGTTCGCCGCGCGCGTCAATGCGCTGATAGCCCAGAGCGAATTCCTTGTCGCTTGGCAGGATGGCGAGCTCATTTTGACGAGCGAGGTGTATCGCTGGTACTGCGTATCGCCGAGAAAGCTCACGGCGACGCTGGACAGCACGACGGTCAGTTTCGGCAAAAAGAGCTGGGACTTTGCCGGGCAATACCCGTCGCTCAGCGGCTTCGAGGGCAGCGAGACGGTGGGCAACTACCTTGTGGTGACGGGACGTCTGGGGAAGAAAAACGACCTCTATGTGGTGTTCAACGCCATAGACGGCACGCTGCTTAAGACCTTCCCCGGCAACAACCTTATCTGGCAAGGGAATGACCTTTCCACTGCGGTCTGCTCCTACTGGTCCGACGTCTACGCGCTCAACGGGACGAAGCTCGCCGCGCTCGATCTTGCGAGCGGCGAGGAGATCAGCGGCCTCGCCTTTGCGGCCGACGGCGTGTCGATCATTGCGACGGTCTCCGGCAAGAGCGGCGAGCGTAAGGTGACGGTCACGCGCGAGGGCAGCGCGCAGCAGACCTCGCTCACCGACTGGACGGAGGGCGACGGCGCGGAGCGCACGTACTTCGCCCCTGTCGGGATCGAGGGGAACGAAACATTTCTAGCGACGGTCGGCGTGAGCTACCGGCTGGAACAGCAGTCGGACGGCACATCCCGCATCGCGGAGATCACAGGCGCGGAGGGACTCACGCTGCCGCGCTATCGCCGCGGCTGGGTCAGCGTGGACGAAAAGGCAGACGTGCTGGACGCCGTGATCGCGGACGACGGCAAGAGCGCCGACGTGACGGTGCAGTATTACGCGAGTCTTGGGTCGTCGGGGTATCAGCCGTACACGGCGGTGGTTCATATTGTCGCACCGTAGGGTGCGAAGGGGATTCCTGCATCGTGCAGGAGTGCGCTAAAGGGGGATACTCTCTTTCTTGAAAGAGAGTATCCCCCTTTATAACCCCCGAGAGAAAGGACGAGGGGCCTTACCCCTCGACCCCGCACATTGTGAGTTTGCAGCTTGAATGACTGCACGCGCTGCGCAGTGTGGGTGCGGTGTACATGGCTT